>OWJE01000096.1_pt1 | contig 70824 bp, 61 predicted proteins | sample 1732931 | NCBI WGS metagenome assembly OWJE01 (sample SAMN05065769, study PRJEB22554) | human gut metagenome | biome: ENVO:2100002; feature: ENVO:00000062; material: ENVO:00002003 | host: Homo sapiens | place: USA | reverse complement strand
TCGTGAAGGCTGGCTTCATGGAAGGCAAGGTCATGGACGCTGCCGAGACCAACGCCATCGCAAAGCTGCCCAACCGCGAAGGCATGCTGTCCATGTTTGCAGGCGCCCTCACCAGCACTCTGTCTGGTCTGGCTGTTGCAATGCAGGCTTATGCCGACAAGCAGGAGGAGCCCGCTGCCTGATGGCCGCGTGACCGCTGCTTAAAAATCATCTGAAATCAACAAACAAACCATTTATATTGGAGGGTTACTACTATGGCTTCTGAGAAGATTACTGCCATCATCGACTCCGTTAAGGAGCTGTCCGTTCTGGAGCTGAAGGAACTGATCGACGCTTACTGCGAAGAGTTCGGTGTTTCCGCTGTTGCTGCTGCTGCTCCCGCTGCTGCTGGCGCTGCTGCTGCCGCTGAGGAAGAGAAGACCGAGTTCGACGTCATCCTGGTCGAGGCTGGCGCTGGCAAGATGGGCGTCATCAAGCTGGTCAAGGAGATCACCGGTCTGGGCCTGAAGGAGGCTAAGGCTATCGTTGACGGCGCTCCCAAGGCTGTCAAGGAGAAGGCTTCCAAGGCTGAGGCTGAGGACATCAAGAAGAAGCTGGAGGATGCCGGCGCTAAGGTTGAGGTTAAGTAATTTAACCCCCTTAAAGCTTGCTTCTTGAATTTCGATTCTTGAACAAAGAGGCGCTCTCGCTGCAAAGCGGGGGCGTCTTTTTTGTGCTTGACAAACCCGGCATGTGTGTGTTATCTTTTAGATATTAGCTGACCCTTCTGCTGACGGATCTTGTGGAGCACCACAGTGCAGAAGGGGAGAGAAGCTTTCATGCCGACCGTCTGGGCAGCCTTGCGTCGTGGTGCGCAAAGCTGCCCTTTTTGTTTAAGGAGGATGCTGAATATGAAGTCTGACATCGAGATCGCACAGGAAGCCAAAATGAAGCCCATCGCCGACATCGCCGCCGGTCTGGGCCTTGCCGACGAGGACGTGATCCCCTATGGCCGCTATAAGGCCAAGATAAACCACCGCCTCATCCATAAGGCATCGAAGCAGGGCAAGCTCATCCTCGTCACGGCCATCAGCCCCACCCCTGCCGGTGAGGGCAAGACGACCACCAGCGTGGGTCTGGCCGACGCCATGAACGCCCTGGGCAAAAAGACCATGCTCTGCCTCCGTGAACCCTCCCTCGGCCCTGTCTTCGGCATGAAGGGCGGCGCAGCCGGCGGCGGCTACGCACAGGTGGTGCCGATGGAGGACATCAACCTCCACTTCACCGGCGACATCCACGCCATCGGTACCGCCAACAACCTGCTGGCGGCTATGATCGACAACAGCATCCAGCAGGGCAACCCCCTGAACATCGACCCCCGCCGCATCACCTGGAAGCGCTGCATGGACATGAACGACCGTCAGCTCCGCTTCATCGTGGACGGCCTGGGCGGCAAGGTCAACGGCACCCCCCGCGAGGACGGTTTCGACATCACCGTCGCCAGCGAGATCATGGCCATCTTCTGTCTCGCCACCAGCATCTCCGATTTGAAAGAGCGCCTCTCTAAGATCGTCTGCGCCTACACCTACGACGGCAAGCCCGTCACGGCTGGGGAGATTGGCGCAGCCGGTGCCATGACCGCCCTGCTGAAGGACGCCCTCGACCCGAACCTGGTCCAGACCCTCGAAAACAATCCCGCCATCATCCACGGCGGCCCCTTCGCCAACATCGCCCACGGCTGCAACAGCGTCATGGCCACCAAGCTCAGCCTCTCGCTGGCCGACTACGTCATCACCGAGGCAGGCTTCGGCGCAGATCTGGGCGCAGAGAAGTTCCTGGACATCAAGTGCCGCTATGCGGGCATCGCGCCCAGCGCCTGCGTGCTGGTGGCGACCCTCCGGGCTCTCAAGAGCCACGGCGGCGTAGCCAAGGCCGACCTGAACACTCCCAACCTCGAGGCCGTCAAGAAGGGCGCAGCCAACCTCGTCCGCCACATCGACAACATGAAGAATGGCTTCGGCCTGCCCGTCGTGGTGGCCATCAATGCCTTCCCCACCGATACCGCCGAGGAGCAGGCTTACGTCGAGCAGGTCTGTGCCGAGCAGGGCGTCCCCTGCGTCCTGAGCGAGGTCTTCGCCAAGGGCGGCGAGGGCGGCAAGGCTCTGGCCGAGAAGGTGCTGGACATCATGGAGGACCGTCCCATCCAGTACACCTACCCGCTGGAAATGCCCCTCAAGGACAAGATCAACGCCATCGCCACCAAGATCTACCGCGCCGACGGCGTGAACTACAGCGCCGCCGCCAGCAAGACTCTGGCTGAGCTCACCGAGCTGGGTTACGGCGACCTGCCCGTCTGCATCGCCAAGACCCAGTACAGCTTCAGCGACAACGCCAAGCTGACCGGCGCGCCCACCGGCTTCACGATGGAGGTGCGCGAGGTGCGTCTGGCCGCAGGCGCCGGCTTCGTGGTGGTCATCTGCGGCAGCATCATGACCATGCCCGGCCTGCCCAAGAAGCCCGCCGCCGTGGGCATTGATGTGGACGCCGACGGCAAGATCACCGGCCTGTTCTAAACGAAAATTCGTTCCAGTTTTGCCCCTGCTGTCCCTCGGGACGGCGGGGGCTTTTTGTTATATGTCCCAAAAAGTTAGACGTTATTTGTGCATTCTGCCCCGAAATTGTGTACGAAGCGTGTGAAATCTGAGAAAAAAGTCTCCCCGCGGTTTACAAAAGTGTAACAAAATGGTATACTTTACAGCAGTGAATGAAAGCTGAAAGGATGAGTCAAACGTGGAATGTGCGCCGCACCGGATCTGGAAAAAACTGATGGCCCTTGTGCTGTCGCTCGTGCTGATGGCGGTGATGCTGCCGGGAGCGCTGGCGGTGGACCTCAACGTGGACGCAGGATTTTACTTCAAGCAGAGCCGGGGCGGCACCTGCACGCTGGCCTCCGCCGCCATGATGCTCCGCCGCCGCGCTTTTCTGGACGGCCTGACCGACTGGACGGACGTGACCGAGAACAGCGTCCGCGGCAGTGCGTGGGCAGGGGGCCTCTCCCACAGCTTCAACTATAATGCGATGCAGGTGGGCTACTCCACTCTGCCGTCCAACAACGAGGCGAAGAAGGCCGTGCTCATCCAGCTGCTGGCAGAGCACCCCGAGGGCATCGTCCTCTACGACCGCCGCCAGCCCCACGCCGTTCTCCTGACGGACTACACCGACGGCGTGTTCTACTGCTCCGACCCCGCCGGCAGCGTCTCCTCGGGCCGTGTGCCGATCTCGGCAGCCAGCATCTCCATCGCAGGTGCCTCCTGCTACTGGTACATATCTTCCGACCATAACAGCGCCGTTGCGACGCTGGACAGCCTCCGTCTGGAAGGAATGCGCTACCCGGTCAACATCCGCACCGGCAAGGGCATGAGCGTGAGCGGCACTGCCGCCAGCGCATCGGGTGCTGTGCTGAGCAGCGTGGAAGTGGCGATCCTCGATGCCAACGACCAGCCTGTTCAGAGCGCTGAGGCCTCGCCCAATGTGTCCAGCTGGTCTCTGAAGAACTTCGACAGCCAGCTCCGTTTCGGTGAGCTGCCCGAAGGCAGCTACACTTACATGGTGGTGCTGACCGACTCCAACGGCCAGACGCTCTGCTTCATGAGCGACTTCACCGTTTCCGGCAGCGCCAGCAGCACCGCGACCTACTGGACGGTGCAGGACCCCTCCGGCACGAAGCTGGGTCAGCTCGTTCAGGAGACCGAAGAGGCGGTGGCTGAGGCGGTCGAGAGTGAAGCTGAGGCTGTGACCGAGACGAAGAAGGGGCTGTGGAGCTGGCTTCTGGGCTGAGCTTCCCCAAAATAAAAAGACACAGGGTGGTCGGCAATGCTGACCACCCTGTTTTTGTGTCATCGGCAGAGCTGCGTCCCCGGGAAATAGTGGGCGAGGATGGCTTCGTAGGTCCAGCCCTGTTCGGCCAGTGCTTTGGCACCCCACTGGCTCAGGCCCACACCGTGGCCGTAGCCTTTCGTCGTGATGAGGAAGCGGCCGTCCTGATACCGGATGGTGAAGCAGGCGCTCCGCAGCCCCAGAGCCCGCCGGAGGGCCGTGCCGGAGACGGTCTGGCCGCAGACGGGCAGAGAGGCCGCATAGCCCGAGGCTGTCAGGGTCGTCTCACCGAACCAGCGTTCCGGCGCGGCAGAGTCGGCAGAGATGCCCAGTCCCGAGGAAAGAAGCTGCTGCACCTGCGGGGCAGAAAGGGTGAGGGTGACTTCGTAGTTGTCGGCGGAGAGGTCGGTGCTGCTGTCCACCGGGACGAGGTAGGGGAGTGCGCTACCCCAGACGTTCTCGCTGGCCTCGGTACGGCCATTGGAGATGGCAAAATAGCTCGTCCCTGCCGCCGCACCGTCATAGCAGAGGACATCGCTGAGGACGGCGTCCGCGAGGGCCGAGAGACGGGCATAGTTGGCCTCGTAGTCGGTCCCCCAGTAGCTGTGGAGGACGGCATCGGTCAGGTAGCCCTGCCGCCGCGCCGGGTCGGCAGAGAGCCAGCTGCCGTTGGCTGCGGAGGCGTGGTCGCGGCAGTAGAGCGCGTAGCTGTGGGCCGCAACGATCTGCGCCTTGAGGGCCTCGTCCGGCCATGTGAGGGGCATTTCAGCCGCTGCGGCCCCGATGAGATAGTCCCGCTTCGGCACCTGCTGCACCTCGCCGGTGCTCAGGTCTTCGATGAGAAAGACATCTGCGTCTCCCTCGAAAGCGGCGGGCGCGGCTTCCGATACGGCGGAGGTGCTGGACGCCGGGGCAGGGGGAACGTCCGCCCTGCGGCCCAGCACGGTCCGGGCCAGCCGGTAGCCCGCCAGCGGCAGGGCGCTGCCCAGCGCGAGGAGCAGGGCGCAGAGGAGCAGAAAGGCTTTTTTCATGGGGCATATCTCCCTCCCGGACAGACTTTTGGACTCAGTATACCGGCCGCTGTCGGCAAAAAAGCGCACAAGAAGGGAATGCCTTGCATTTCTGCCCAAAACGCGCTATCATACACTTATGATAATTTCCCCGAAAAAAGGGGATAAAGATTTGAGGATTACAGATGAACTTCTTTATCATGGTTTCGCTTTTCCTGAGCGCAGCGCTGGGCGTTTTCCGGGGCATCGACCTGGCCCTTCTCACCGACGCGGAAACGGGCCTGTGCATCGCTGGCTCAGTCTGGCTGCGGTACGGTGCGCTGGCCGTGGCCGTCGGTGCCGCCGTAGCGGCGGGCCGCTGCAGTCAGCCGCAGGCCGGCGCGCTGCGGGGCCACTGCACGCCTTCCGGCGTCGTGGCACTGGCGGCGGCCGTCTGCTATGGAGAGGCTGCTGTGCTGCGCATCCTCTGGATGGGGAGCAGCGTGGTAATGCTTATCCGGGCTGCGCTGGAGGCGCTGTGCGCGTTCTGGATGATCGGTCTCGGCCTGAGCTGGCTGCGGAAGGACTGGAAGATCCCCACCCGCAGCCTGACGCCCGCCGTGCTGGGCAGCGCCGTGTTCTACTGGTGCGTGCTGGCCCGCTTTATGGAGAACAGCTCCAGCTGGCACCGGGTGGCCCCCACGGCGATGGTCTGGCAGCTGCTGGCGGGGCTGGTGTTCCTCTCGGCGCTGGCCCGGGTGCTCTACCTGCCCGGCACGTCGGATGGGCGCACTCTCTGCGCCGGCGGGCTGGCGGCGTTTGCCCTCTGCCTGTGCTGGGAGCTGCCCACCGTGCTGCAGACCCTCGTGCAGGAGGGCGGCGGGGCTCTACTGTCGCCGACGCTGCTGTTCCGGCTGGGGCTGTGCTGTGTGGGCGCTTTGGGAGCCTTGAGCGCTGTGCGCTGCACAAGGACTGCGCAGGATGCATAAATGCGTCAGCAGCCGCTTGGTTGAATTGCTCAAAACAGCACCCCATTCCCCGAGAAAATAGTACAAAAGCAAAAAAGTATGAAAACGACTTGTTAATTTTTTGGCAGGCACTTGAAAGTTTGGCCGTTTTGGTCTAAAATAAGAGTACCGTGAATTATCCGAATCAGGGTAAGAACATTTAGGAGGTACTATTAACATGGCTGTTAGAGTTGCTATCAATGGTTTTGGTCGTATTGGCCGTCTGGCTTTCCGTCAGATGTTTGATGCTGAGGGTTACGAGGTCGTCGCGATCAACGACCTGACCAGCCCCAAGATGCTGGCTCACCTGCTGAAGTACGATACCGCTCAGGGTTCCTTCTGCGGCAAGATCGGCGAGGGCAAGCACACCGTCGAGGCTACCGAGGACTCCATCATTGTTGACGGCAAGGAGATCAAGATCTACGCTGTTAAGGACGCAAAGGACGCTCCCTGGGGCGAGCTGAACGTCGATGTCGTTCTGGAGTGCACCGGCTTCTACACCAGCAAGGAGAAGAGCATGGCTCACATCCAGGCTGGCGCCAAGAAGGTCGTCATCTCTGCTCCCGCAGGCAACGACCTGAAGACCATTGTCTACTCCGTCAACGAGAAGACCCTGACCGCTGAGGATCAGGTCATCTCCGCTGCTTCCTGCACCACCAACTGCCTGGCTCCCATGGCCGACACCCTGAACAAGACCTACCCCATCGTCTCCGGCATCATGACCACCGTTCATGCTTACACCGGCGACCAGATGATCCTGGATGGTCCTCAGCGCAAGGGCGACCTGCGCCGTGCTCGTGCTGGCGCACAGAACATCGTCCCCAACAGCACCGGTGCTGCTAAGGCCATCGGCCTGGTCATCCCCGAGCTGAACGGCAAGCTGATCGGCTCTGCTCAGCGTGTGCCTGTTCCCACCGGCTCCACCACCCTGCTGGTCGCAGTCGTCAAGGGCAAGGACGTCACCAAGGAGTCCATCAACGCTGCTATGAAGGCTGCTACTTCCGAGTCCTTCGGCTACAACGAGGATCCGATCGTCTCCTCCGACGTCATCGGTATGCGTTACGGCTCTCTGTTCGACGCTACCCAGACCATGGTCGCTAAGATCGACGACGACACCTATCAGGTTCAGGTCGTGTCTTGGTACGACAACGAGAACTCCTACACCTCTCAGATGGTCCGTACCATTAAGTACTTCGCTGAGAACTGCTGATCACAGCTCTACGCTCAAAAGTGCCTGAGGTGTCCTGCTGAATAAGCGGGAAGCCTAAACCGTGAGTTTGACACCCTTCCTTCTGCGGTACGCCGCAGGGGAAGGGTGTTTTTGCTTGTCGATACTTGCCACCTCATCCGCTTCATGATACAATTAAAGTCAATACCGCAGTTTATTGCATTTGTGTCGTAGGACAAGGTCTACACCCGCGACCTGTTCCGTCGGGATTAAAGTGGATCGTTTCAAGCGCCGCAGGAGGGGAGACCGCCTGCGGCGTTTTGGCAGCCGGCCGGACTACTGTCAAAATAGACACAATTCCCGAATATCACGGGAAAAGTTTGTTAATAAATTATCCATCTCCCGTCCTTGCAATACACACATATTTTGTTTATAATAGTGTCATAGGGGCTAAGACCCCGAGAGTGAGCGAATTCGATTCCGAAGAACGAATTGAGAGGAGAATAATCACTATGGGTTTAGGTAAAAAGACGATCGACGATCAGAACTACTGCGGCAAGAAGGTCCTTGTCCGCTGTGATTTCAACGTCCCCATGAAGGACGGTGTCATCACCAACGAGAACCGCATCAATGCGGCTCTGCCCACCATCCAGAAGCTGGTCAATGACGGCGCGAAGGTCATTCTGTGCAGCCATCTGGGCAAGCCGAAGAACGGCCCCGAGGCAAAGTTCAGCCTCGCTCCCGTTGCTGTGGCTCTGAGCGCAAAGCTGGGCAAGACCGTTGTCTTTGCTGACGACGACAATGTCGTGGGCGAGAACGCAAAGGCTGCTGTCGCTGCCATGAACAACGGCGACGTCGTCCTGCTGCAGAACACCCGTTTCCGCAAGGAAGAGACCAAGAACCTGCCTGAGTTCTCTCAGGATCTGGCTTCTCTGGCAGACGCATACGTTGACGATGCCTTCGGCAGCTGCCACCGCGCACACTGCTCCACCGCAGGCGTCACCGACTATATCAAGGACACCGCTGTCGGCTACCTGATGGAGAAGGAGATCAAGTACCTCGGCAATGCTGTGAACGATCCCGTCCGTCCCTTCACCGCCATTCTGGGCGGCGCAAAGGTCGCTGACAAGCTGAACGTCATCTCCAACCTGCTGGAGAAGGTCGATACCCTCATCATCGGCGGCGGCATGGCCTACACCTTCATCAAGGCTCAGGGCTATGAGGTCGGCAAGAGCCTGTGCGACGACTCCAAGCTGGACTACTGCAAGGAGATGATGGCAAAGGCTCAGGAGAAGGGCGTCAAGCTGCTCCTGCCCGTCGATACCGCCTGCGTCGAGAACTTCCCCGACCCCATCGACGCTCCTGTCGAGACCACCGTCGTCCCTGTCACCGCGATCCCGGCTGACAAGGAAGGCTGCGACATCGGCCCCGAGACCATGAAGCTCTTTGCCGACGCTGTCAAGGCTTCCAAGACCGTCGTCTGGAACGGCCCCATGGGCGTCTTTGAGAACCCGACTCTGGCTGCCGGCACTCTGGCCGTGGCCAAGGCTATGGCTGAGAGCGACGCTACCACCGTCATCGGCGGCGGCGACAGCGCAGCAGCTGTCCAGCAGATGGGCCTGGGCGACAAGATGACCCACATCTCCACCGGCGGCGGCGCTTCTCTGGAGTACCTGGAGGGCAAGGAGCTGCCCGGCATCGCAGTCATCCAGAACGCATAATCACAGCATCATGAACGGTGCGGCGGCTGTTTCGCCGCCGCATCTTTTATTTATAAAGGTAAATAAGGTAAGGAGAACGTATCATGGATAAGGCAAAGCGCAAGGCCATTATTGCTGGCAACTGGAAGATGAACAAGACTGCCTCCGAGGCTGCTGTTCTGGTGGATGAGCTCATCCCCGCCGTCAAGGACGCATCCTGCGAGGTCGTCATCTGCACTCCCTATACCGACCTGGTCACTGCTGTGGCAAAGACCAAGGGTACCAACATCCATGTCGGTGCCGAGAACGTCCACTTCGAGAAGTCCGGCGCATTCACCGGCGAGATCAGCGCGGATATGCTGGTGGATCTGGGCGTCGAGTATGTCATCGTTGGCCACTCCGAGCGCCGTCAGTATTTTGCAGAGACCGACCAGACCGTCAACAAGCGCGCTCTGGCCGCTCTGAACGCCGGCCTGAAGGTCATCATCTGCGTGGGTGAGAGCCTGCAGCAGCGTGAGGAGGGCGTCACCGAGGAGCTGGTCCGGATGCAGACCAAGATCGCCCTGCGCGATGTCACCGCCGAGCAGATGGCAAACGTCGTCATCGCCTACGAGCCCATCTGGGCCATCGGCACCGGCAAGACCGCTACTGCCGATCAGGCTGAGGAAGTCTGCGCTCAGATCCGCAAGGTCATCGGCGAGGTCTACGGCGAAGCCGTGGCCGAGGCTACCACCGTCCAGTACGGCGGCAGCATGAACGCCAAGAACTGCGAGGAGCTGCTGAGCAAGAAGGACGTGGACGGCGGCCTCATCGGCGGTGCTTCCCTGAAGGCTCCTGACTTTGCTGTCATCGTCAACGCTGCCACCAAGGGCTAAGCCCTGAGCGGTAAAAAATCGTTCTCTCTGCGCCCGGCTGCGCCGCATTTCCGGCAGGGAGCCGGGCGCTGTTTGTTGAATTTTCAAAGGAGATCCTATTTTATGTCCAAGAAACCTGTTCTGCTCTGCATCATGGACGGCTTTGGCTGGACCCCCAACGAGACCTACGGCAACGCCGTGGCTGCAGCCAAGAAGCCTTTCCTTGACTCTCTGATGGCAAAATATCCTATGACCACCATCGACGCTTCCGGCATGGCTGTGGGTCTGCCCGACGGCCAGATGGGCAACTCTGAGGTGGGTCACACCAATATGGGCGCCGGCCGCATCGTCTACCAGCAGCTGACCCTCATCACCAAGTCCATCCGCGACGGTGAGATGCTCAAGAATCCCGTCCTCGTCAAGAACATGAAGGCTGCCATCGACGCCGGCAAGGCGATCCACCTGATGGGTCTGGTGGGTACCGGCGGTGTCCACAGCCACGCTGACCACTGGTTCGGTGTGCTGGAAATGGCAAAGCAGATGGGGGCAAAGGAAGTCTACCTCCACTGCATCACCGATGGCCGTGACACCGACCCCCACTCCGGCAAGGGCTTCCTTGCCGACCTGCAGGCCAAGCTGGATGAGCTGGGCATCGGCAAGATCGCCAGCGTCTCTGGCCGTTACTACGCCATGGACCGCGACAACAACTGGGACCGCGAGGAGAAGGCTTACGCTGCCTTCGTCTACGGCGAGGGCAACCACGCCGCCAACGCGCAGGAGGCCATCGAGGCATCCTACGCCGACGACAAGACCGACGAGTTCGTTCTGCCCTGCGTCACCTGCGAGGGTGGCCGTGTGCAGGACGGCGACACCGTCATCTTTATGAACTTCCGCCCCGACCGCGCCCGTCAGATGACCCGCATCTTCTGCGACGACGCCTTCACCGGCTTCGAGCGCCGCGGCGGCCGCAAGCAGGTCCACTACGTCTGCATGGCCGAGTATGACGCCACCATGCCCAACTGTGAGGTCGCTTATCCTCCTGTTGAGCTGAAGAACGTCCTGGGCCAGTACCTGTCCGAGAACGGCAAGACCCAGCTGCGCATCGCCGAGACCGAGAAGTACGCTCATGTCACCTTCTTCTTCAACGGCGGTGTTGAGGCTCCCTACGAGGGCGAGGACCGCTGTGTCATCCCCAGCCCGAAGGTCGCCACCTACGACCTCAAGCCTGAGATGAGCGCCCCCGAGGTCGCTGACGAGTGCGTCAAGCGCATCGAGAGCGGCAAGTACGACGTGGTCATCCTGAACTTCGCAAACTGCGATATGGTCGGCCACACCGGCGTCTTTGAGGCTGCTGTCAAGGCCGTTGAGGCTGTGGACGCTGCTGTCGAAAAGGTCGTCACCGCTGTGCTGAACGCCGGCGGCTGCGCTTTCCTGACCGCTGACCACGGCAACGCCGAGAAGATGAAGAACCCCGACGGCACTCCGTTCACCGCCCACACCACCAACGTCGTGCCTTTCGTGGCCATCGGCTGCGGCGATGTGAAGCTGCGCGAGGGCGGCTGCCTGGCCGACATCGCACCCACCATGCTGCCCTATATCGGCCTGCCCGTCCCGGCAGAGATGACCGGCAAGAGCATCATCGCCGAGTAAACCTTTTCTGAAACAAAGCAAGCGCCCCGCAGCTCGTAACAGAGCTGCGGGGCGCTTTTTGTGCTGTTTGGCTTTTCAGCGCTCGACCCAGATGGACATCTTTGCACTGGTAGAGATGTCGCCGAGAAGGATGGTGTCCATCTTGATGCTGCAGGTCACGGCCAGCGCTTTGCTGGAATCGCTGCCGGTGAGCACCGAGGCGGGCAGGTTCTTGAGGGTCAGCACGGCGGTGCCGTTGGACAGGTCGCCGCTCAGAGTGCCGTCATAGTTCACCTCGCCGATGGCAATGCCGGTGAGACAGCCGGTCATGTTCATGGAAGAGAGCTGCTTGACCGGAAGCTCGAGAGTGAAGGTGCCGTTGGGCTGGCGGGTAAGGGTAGCTTCGCGGGTGGTGTCTACGGCACTGTCGGCCATCGACTCCTTGTCCCCGGACTCCCGCCAGAACCGGACTCCCACCGTCATCTTGACGGCGGCGGCACTGGCACTGACCGCCAGCGTCAGGAGCAGCAGCAGCGAGACGAGGACCGCTCCGGTGCGTCTGCCCATATGCTTCAAAGAAATCGTCATATTCAAGAATCGACCTTTCCAGCCGCAGAGGCGGCTCTGTGCGTTCCAAAACGGAACGCGAAGGAATTTGTCACCGCAAAAATAACATATTCAGAAGAAAAAGTCAATCCGGCTTGTGAGACTTTCACAAAAATGTTTCACACAAGACACATCTTATGGAAGAAAAAACGCAGACTTTGCCGAAGACACAAAAAAGCCGCTTCCCGGCGGACGGGAAGCGGCAGAAGTCAGGAAAACTCAGACCTCAAAGTCGGGGTCGTCCTTCAGCACGTGGATGCTGGTCATGAAGGGGCTCTGCTCGGGGTCCTGGAACGGAGCCTCCTTGACGTACTTGTTCAGGGCGACAGCGGTGCGGGCGGGGTCGGCGATGGTGCCGGCGCCGCCGATGCAGCCGCCGGGGCAGCCCATGCCTTCCAGCAGGTAGCCGTTGTACTTGCCGGCCTTGGCCAGCATCAGCAGCTTCTTGCACTCGGCGAGGCCCTGTGCGGACGCGATCTTGACGTCCATATCGGGGTGCCACTCCTTGACCTTGTCGGCGACAGCCTTGGCGACGCCGCCGGACTGTGCGAAGCCGCGGCCTGCGCCGGAAGCGTGGATCAGATCGATCTCATCGGGATCGACTTCGAGGTTGGCCACGTCGATGTCCTTGGCCTCGATGATGCCGGCCAGTTCCTCGAAGGTCAGCACGAAGTCCACATCAGAGCGGACGGTGCGGCGGGAAGCTTCCAGCTTCTTGGCGGCGCAGGGTCCGATGAAGCACATACGGGCCTCGGGGTCGGCCTGCTTCATCATGCGGGCGGTGAAGACCATGGGGGTCATGGTCATGGAGATGTTCTTTGCAAGATCCGGGAAGGCGGTCTTTGCCATCATGCTCCATGCCGGGCAGCAGGAAGTAGCCATGAAGTTCAGCTTGTTGGGGACCTCCTCCAGGAAGTCGTGGGCCTCATCCACGGTACACAGGTCGGCACCGATGGCGACCTCCACGACGTCGTAGAAGCCCAGAGCCTTCAGCGCAGCCTTGAGCTTGCCGGTGGAGGCCAGGCCCGGGAACTGGTTGATGAAGGCGGGAGCGACGAGGGCGTAGATGCGGTCGCCGCGGTTGAAGCCCTGAATGAGCTGGTAGATCTGGCCCTTGTCGGCGATGGCACCGAAGGGGCAGTTGACCAGACACTGGCCGCAGGACACGCACTTGCTGTAGTCGATCTCGGCGCGGCCCAGCTCATCGGAGTGGATGGCACCCATGCCGCAGGCAGCGGCGCAGGGACGCTCGGTCTTGACGATGGCGTTGTAGGGGCAGACGCCGACGCAGCGGCCGCACTTGATGCACTTTTCCTGGTCGATGGTGGAACGGCCGCTCTCCCAGGTGATGGCCTTCTTGGGGCAGACTTCCATACAGGGGTGTGCGAGGCAGCCCTGGCACAGGTCGGAGACCTTGACCAGCTTCTCGGGGCAGCGGTTGCAGGCAAACTTGATGACGTTCACCAGCGGGGGGTCATAATACTTATCGGCGATGGAAGCGTCCTCCAGACCGGAGACGACGCTGTTGTGCTCGTCCATGCGGCGGGTGGGCAGGCCCATGGCCAGACGAACGCGCTCCTCGACGATGGCGCGCTCGAGGAAGATGTCCTTGCGGAGCTTGCCTTCCTCACCGGGGATGATGGTGTAAGGGATCTTGCGCATCAGGTGGTTGGCCTGCTCGCCCTTGACGTTGGCGTAGGCCATCCGTGCCACCTCGGTAAAGACCTGGCGGCGGATCTGGATGACCGTCGTGTTGATTCCTCTGAAACTCATTCCAATCTCTCCTTGCTTTGAAACAACAGAACAAAAAACCGCTCTGACGCGGCTTTCCTCCGGGGCATTTGGTACTGGACTGCTGCAAACAGCCGGATGCTCCGAATAATCCACTTTTATTGTAGCATAAACCCTTCGGGAAGAAAAGGGAAAAGCTTAAAATTTGTTATGAAATTCACAACTGATACATCTTGCACAAATGCGAACAAATGGATTTGTACAAAACGGCAAAGAACCGGCGAAGACTTACACCATCTCGGCCCGGACACGCTCGCCGTCGTAGCTGCCCAGCCGGACATGGACGATCTCGCCGCTCTTATGGCCCGGGGCCGAGACCACGACGGGAACATACAGCCGGGTGTAGCCGGTGAAGAGGGTGCCGGAGAGGGGAGTCTCCAGCAGAACGTCGTCCTCGCTGCCCTCGCAGCCGGCCAGCACCTCGCGGCGGATGTCCTCGGCGATGGCGTTCATCTCCCGGCTGCGGGCCTGCTTTTCGCGCTCATGGACCTGATCGGGGAAGTCGTAGGCGGGGGTGCCGCTGCGGCGGGAGTAGGGGAAGACGTGGACTTTCAGGAAGCCGATCTCCTTCAGGAACGCGCAGCTCTCCCGGAAATCTTCCTCCGTCTCGCCGGGGAAGCCGCAGATGCAGTCGGTGGTGAAGCTGACCGGACGGTCACCGTAGGCGGCGCGGAGCTGGCGGACCACCTCGGCGTACTGCTCGGCGGTATAGACGCGGCGCATCCGGCGCAGGGTGGCGCTGCAGCCGCTCTGCAGGCTCAGGTGGTACTGGGGGCAGAGCTTGTCCACTGCCGCCAGCCGGGTGATGTATTCGGGAGTCAGCATATCGGGGTCAAGGCTGCCCAGCCGGATGCGCTCGATGCCCTCCACCCGGGCGCACTTCTCCACCAGCTCCACAAGGTTGGTGCCGGTGTCGAGGCCGTAGCTGGGCAGGGAGATGGCGCTGAGCACCACTTCCCGGTAGCCGGAAGCGGCCAGCTGGCGCAGCTCGGCGAGGATGCTCTCTTCCGAGCGGCTGCGCACCGGGCCGCGGGCGCGGGGGATGACGCAGTAGGCGCACTGGCGGTTGCAGCCGTCCTCTACTTTGATAAAGGCGCGGGTGTGGGTCTCGAACCGCTCCACCGGCAGTTCCTCGAACCGCTCGCCCTTCGCGTGGGGGGCGATGGCGACGATGCGCTCGTGGCCGTCCAGCAGCTTGAGCACGTTGTCGAGGATGGCTTTCCGGTCGCCGTTGCCGCAGACCAGGTCGGCCTCCATGAACTGGGCCGCTTCCTCGGGGAAAGCCTGCGGGTAGCAGCCGGTGAGGACGGTGACGGCGCCGGGGTTCTCGCGCTTGGCCCGGCGGAGCCACTTGCGGCTCTTCTGGTCGCCGAAGTTGGTGACGGTGCAGCTGTTCACCACAAAGACGTCGGCCTCTTCGCCCTCCGGCACGATGGTGAAACCGGCGGAGCGGAACATCTGTTCCAGCGCACCGGTCTCATTTAAGTTGACCTTGCAGCCAAGGGTATAAAAACAAACTCGCATGGGGTGTCCTTTCAAGTTGATATACATTATAAACCATCCTATTATAGCAGATTTTTCCCGGGGAGAAAAGAGCATTCCGGCCTCTTTTTTTGCATAGAATGCAATCAGACAGACATTGCGGGGAGGGACAAGGGATGGAACGAAAGAATTTTGCGGTGCTCTGCGCAGCCGTGCTCTGCTTCTGGCTGTTTGCACTGGCCCTTGGAACGGCGGAGGGCGTGGGCCTGCGGGCTGTCATGCACCCGGAAGAGCGGGCCGTCAGCGCCGACGTCGAGGAAGCGGCGGAAGGGATTCTGCTGCCGGCTGCAGCTGCCGCACCTCAGCTCGACCTCAACTGCCGCGCTGCCATCCTCATTGAGCAGGGGAGCGGACGGGTCCTCTACGAGAAGAACGCCGACGAGCGGGTCCCCATCGCCTCCATCACCAAGGTGATGACCCTGCTGCTCGCCTTCGAGGCTGTCCACGACGGGCGGCTGACCATGGAGACGCCGGTGCCGGTGAGTGAGCACGCCTACCACATGGGCGGCAGTCAGATCTGGTTGGAGCCGGGGGAGCACTTTACATTGGACGAGATGATAAAGGCCATCTGCGTTTCCTCTGCTAACGACGCGGCAGTGGCCGTGGCCGAGCTGGTGGGCGGCAGTGAGCCGGCCTTCGTGGAGCAGATGAATGCCCGGGCCGCCTCGCTGGGGATGGAGCAGACGTCTTTCCGCAACGCCTGCGGGCTGGACGCCGAAGGCCATCTCTCCACGGCCCGGGACGTGGCCGCCATGAGCCGCACCATCCTGAACACCTGCCCCGAGGTGCTGCACTACACCGGCATCTGGACGGACACCCTCCGGGGCGGGGCGACCCAGCTGATCAATACGAATAAGCTCCTTCGCCGGTATGAGGGGATCACCGGCCTCAAGACCGGCACCACCGGCGGCGCAGGCGTCTGCATCTCGGCCAGCGCCACCCGGAACGGCCTTTCCCTTATCGCGGTCATCTTGGGCGCACCATCCAGCGCCGACCGCTTCGACGCCGCCACGACCCTGCTGGACTATGGTTTCGGGGCCTATGAGGCCGCGCCGCTGCCAAAACTCGAGGCACAGCCGCTCCAGATCACGGTCAGGGGCAGCGCGGCAGGCAGCGTCCCGCTGGATTACTCGGCCCTGCCGGAGACGGTGCTGGTGGAGAAGGGGAGCGGGGCGTCCCTCCATACCGAATTGACCCTGCCCGAGGAGCTGGAAGCCCCGGTGGAGCAGGGCCAGACGCTGGGCAAAGCCGCGGTCTATCAGGGGGAAGCACTTCTGGAAGAGTACGAAGTGCGTGCTGCCGCCGATGCGCCGAGGATGACCGTCCGGGATGCCATCGGTCTGCTGTGGCAGAGCCTCACCGGCGCGGCATGACCGAAAACTGCGCACTACCGGTCAAAAACGGTCGGCGAGGGCAAAGAATGGCTTGGACGTTTGTATAAAAGATGTAAGAGCATACAAAACAACACTATTAAAATTGTATGAAAAGCGAGGATTTTGGCCTTGACTTTGCCCGGCGGGAACGGTACACTTATACCAAGAAAAACCCTCGCCGGGCAAAGAGCCCGTAAAATGTTTTGGAGGTTTTGATAGAATGAGTCTCGCTCTGAATACAAAGCACCTCTCCAGTTTCATCAACGAAGAGGAATACAAGGCCATCTACCCCCAGGTAGAGGCTGCGCACAAGACGCTGGAAGCCAAGAACGGCCCCGGCAGCGACTTCCTGGGCTGGATGTATCTGCCCCGTGATTATGATAAGGAAGAGTTCGAGCGCATCAAGGCAGCTGCTGCCAAGATCCGTGAGGATTCTGACGTTCTGGTGGTCGCCGGCATCGGCGGCAGCTATCTGGGCGCACGTGCCGTCATCGAGGCCGTCAAGGGGATGTACCACAACGAGCTGGACAACGGCCTGAAGATCTACTTCTGCGGCAACAGCATCAGCCCCACCTATCTGAATGACATCATCGCGCTGTGCAAGGGCAAGCGCTTCTCCATCAACGTCATCTCCAAGTCCGGCACCACCACCGAGACCTCTCTGGCCTTCCGTGTGCTGCGCAGACTGCTGGAAGACGAGATGGGCGTGGAAGAAGCCAACAAGCGCATCTACGCCACCACCGACCGCGCCAAGGGCACCCTCAAGCAGCTGGCTGACGCCCAGGGCTGGCCCACCTTCGTCGTCCCCGACGATGTCGGCGGCCGCTACTCCGTCCTTTCCGCTGTGGGCCTGCTGCCCATCGCTGCTGCCGGCATCAGCATCGACGACGTCATGAAGGGCGCAGCCGACGCGATGGAGCGCTTCTCCGTGCTCAGCCCCGACAACGACGCCTACAAGTATGCGGCCATCCGCAACATCCTGTACCGCAAGGGCAAGAGCATCGAGATCCTCGAGTGCTATGAGCCGAACTTCACCCTCATGAACGAGTGGTACAAGCAGCTGTTCGGTGAGAGCGAGGGCAAGGACAACAAGGGTCTGTTCCCCGCAAGCTGCATCTTCTCCACCGACCTGCACTCCATGGGTCAGTTCATCCAGGAAGGCTCCCGCACCATGTTCGAGACCATCGTGGATGTCAAGAAGCCCGCACAGGACCTCTTCATCGACAAGCTGGAGGGCAACTTCGACGGCCTGAACTTCCTGGCTGACCAGAACATGAGCGTGGTCAACCGCAAGGCCATGGAAGGCACCATCCTCGCCCACACCGACGGCGGCGTGCCGGAGGTGGTCATCGAGGTGGACGACCTGTCCGCTTATAATGTGGGCTACCTCATCTACTTCTTCTGGCGTGCCTGCGCCTGCAGCGGCTACCTGCTGAGCGTCAACCCCTTCAACCAGCCGGGCGTCGAGAGCTATAAGAAGAACATGTTCGCTCTGCTGGGCAAGCCGGGTTACGAGAACCTGACCGCCGAGCTGGAAGCAAAGCTGAAGTAAGAGCAAGCGGAACAAAAAACGATCTCCCGCCGTGAGGCGTGGAAAATACAGGAGGACAGAACTATGATTAAACTGATTGTTGGCACCAAAGGCTCCGGTAAGACCAAGGCTATGATCGACATGATCAATGATTCGGTCAAGACCTCCAAGGGCAACGTCGTTGTCGTCGAGAAGGGCATGAAGCTGACCTATGAGGTCCCCAACGCCGCCCGTCTCATCGACCTGGACGAGTACAAGATCGCCGGCGGCGAGATGCTGTACGGCTTCGTGGCCGGCCTGCTGGCAAGCAATTATGACATCACTGACCTGTACATCGACGGCATCCTGAAGGTGCTGGATCACGACATCAACCGTCTGGGCGTCGTTCTGGACGAGATCGCTGCTGCCGCCGGCGACTCCATCAAGGTCACCGTCACTGTCAGCGCTGACGAAGCTGCTCTGCCCCACGATGTGAAGAAGTACCTGTAACATAACTCTGAAATTTCTGATTTGAAGCATCCCAGACAGGCAGGAAACCGGAGAATTTGAAATTTTTTCGGTTTTCTGCCTGTTTTGGTGTTGACAAAGGGCTGTGTTGGCGCTATACTAACAAAGCAGCCTTTTATGAGGTGTACTATGCAATTTGACCTGAGAAAGTTTATCGTATCCGGCACGAAACCTTACGCCGCAGAGTTTCAGTGTGATTTGTCTGCAAAGGATTTTGCCGGTGCAAGGATCGAGCAGCCTGTGACGGCCCGCTTTGAGGCGGTGCCGGATGGCGAGGAGATCCGGATGACGCTGCGGGCAAACGCATTGGTGCACGGAGAGTGCGCCCGCTGCCTCGACCCCGTCGAACGGGAAGAGACGGTGCAAGCAGAGTGGACGGTCAGGGAGCGCGATCTGGATGACCCGGATTTCGACCTGCCCCTCAACGAAAAAGGACATCTGGATGTGGATGAATGGCTCTGTCAGGAATTCATGTTCCAGATACCGACGGTGCTGCTTTGCAGCGCTGACTGCCCGGGCTTGTGTCCCCGGTGCGGGAAGAAGATGGCCGAATGTACCTGCCCTCCGGCAGAAGCTGAGGCCGAACCCGCAGACGCAAGGCTAGCGATACTCAAATCACTGCTGAACTGAGAAACCCATCAAGGAGGTGCAAAAATATGGCAGTACCTAAGAGACATCTTTCCAAGGCCCGCCGCGACAAGCGTCGCAGCAATGTTTGGAAGCTGGAGGCCCCCGCACTGGTCAAGTGCAGCAACTGCGGCTCTCTGAAGCTCCCCCACCAGGCATGTGGCAACTGCGGTTACTACAAGGGCGAGGAAGTCATCAAGAAGGGCTAATTTGCGCAGAATTGGTGGCACATTGGTGTTATGTACAGAAGGGGAGGGCGCAATGCCTTCCCCTTCTTGCTTTGTCTTGAAAACGAAATTGTGAGGTGAAAGCATGGCCATCAGGATCGACCGCGTGGACGCGGGCAGCGAGGCGGAAGCCCTCGGCCTCGCCGGCGGCGACGAGCTGCTGAGCGTGGACGGCAACGAGCTGAACGACACGCTGGACTATGATTTTTATACCGACAGCAAGAGCTTCCACCTCAAAGCAAAGGTGGCGGACGGCATCCGGGAGTGGGATGTCCGGCGGGAAGAGCGCGGCCCCTTCGGCTGCGACTTCTCCACCTATCTGGGCGACCAGAAGCACTCCTGCTCCAACCACTGCATGTTCTGCTTCATCGACCAGCTGCCCCCGGGGATGCGTGAGAGCCTCTACTTCAAGGACGACGACGAGCGCCTGTCCTTTTTGTTCGGCAACTATATCACCATGACCAACATGCAGGACCACGAGATCGACCGCATCATCAAGATGCACATCTCGCCCATCAACATCTCGGTCCACACCACCAATCCCCAGCTCCGCGTGCGGATGCTGGCGAATAAACGGGGCGGCGAGGTGCTGAAGTACCTGCCCCGTCTGGTGGAGGGCGGCATCGCCGTCAACTGCCAGCTGGTGCTCTGCCGGGGCATCAACGACGGCGACGAGCTCCGCCGCACCCTCACCGACCTGCTGGAGCTGACCCCGATGGTGCAGAGCGTGGCGGCAGTCCCCTGCGGCGTGACGGATTACCGCCAGAACCTCTTCAAGCAGACGCCCTACGACGCCGAGACCAGCGCCGCCGTCATCGACATCATGGAAGAGTTCGGCGACGAGTGCAAGCGCCGCCACGGCAAGCGCATCATCTACCCCAGCGATGAGTGGTATCTCAAGGCCGGCCGCCCCATCCCGGAGCCGGAGTTCTATGAGGACTACGACCAGTTGGAAAACGGCGTGGGCATGATGAGCCTCTTCCGGGAGGAATTTCTGGCCGAGCTGGAAAAGCCCCACCGCATCTATGGCACCAAAAAGATGGATGTCGTCACCGGTACCATGGCCGCGCCCCTCATCACCGAGATGATGGACGAGCTGCGCCGCCAGTACCCCATGATAGAAGTAAACGTGCATCCCATCAAAAACAACTTCTTCGGCGGCAACGTCGGCGTGGCGGGCCTCGTCACGGCGACCGACATCATCGCCCAGTGTGAGGGCCGGCTGTCCAGCGGCACCCTGGGTGTGCCTGCCGTGATGCTGCGGGAGGAGAAGGACACCTTCCTCGATGATATGACCATCGAGCAGCTGGGCCAGCGGCTCGGCGTAAAGGTGGAAGTCCTGCCCACCGGCGGCGGCGACGAGGCCAAGGCCCTGCTGCGCAGCGGCCTGCATATCGCCCGCCGGAGAAGACCGTAATTTTACCCCTTTTGTGAAAGGAGGAACCCCCTATGAGCAAACCGATCGTTGCTGTGGTGGGCCGCCCCAACGTGGGCAAGTCCACCCTGTTCAATAAGCTCTGCGGCCAGCGTCTGGCCATCGTGGAGGATACCCCGGGCATCACCCGCGACCGCATCTTCGCCAACTGCGAGTGGAGCGGCCACGAGTTCCTGCTGGTGGATACCGGCGGCATCGAGCCCAAGGCCACCGAGGGCATTCTGGCCCATATGCGCGAGCAGGCTCAGATCGCCATCGACACCGCCGACTGCATCATCATGGTGGTGGACGTGCGCAACGGCCTGACCGCCGCCGACGAGGACGTGGCCCATATGCTGCGCCGCAGCCACAAGCCCATCATCCTCGCCGTCAACAAATGCGACAACGTGGGCGAGACCCCCATGGAGCTCTACGAGTTCTATAACCTCGGCTTCGACGAAGTCATGCCCATCTCGTCCGTCCACGGCCACGGCACCGGCGACCTGCTGGACGCCGTCTGCGCCCACCTCGATTTCAGTGAGACCGTCGTGGAGGAAGACCGCATCCCCGTCGCCATCATCGGCCGCCCCAACGTGGGCAAGTCCAGCCTGACCAACCGCATCCTCGGTGAGAACCGCATGATCGTGGCCAACGAGGCCGGCACCACCCGCGATGCCATAGACACCCCTGTGGACAACGCTTACGGCAAGTTCATCTTCACCGATACCGCCGGTCTGCGCAAGCGCAGCAACATCACCGACGGCCTCGAGCGCTACATGGTCGTCCGCGCACTGGCCGCTGTCGAGCGCAGCCGCGTGGCCCTCATCCTCGTGGACGCCACCGTCGGCTTCACCGAGCAGGACAGCAAGGTGGCCGGCTACGCCCACGACCAGGGCAAAGCCTGCATCATCGTCGTCAACAAGTGGGACGCCGTGGAGGGCAAAGAGACCAACACCATGGAACTGCAGCGCCGGGGCTATGCCGAGTGCTTCAGCTTCATGGGCTATGCTCCCATCATCTTCATCTCGGCCCAGACCGGCTACAACGTCAACAAGCTGATGCAGCTCATCCGCGACGTGGACAGCCAGAATGGTGCCCGTGTGCCCACCGGTGTGCTGAATGAGATGCTGGCCCGTGCCACCGCCCGGATGCAGCCGCCCAGCGACAAGGGCCGCCGCCTGAAGATCTTCTACCTGACCCAGGCTTCCACCCGGCCTCCGACATTCGTGGCCTTCGTCAACGCAAAGCACCTGTTCCACTTCAGCTATCAGCGGTATATCATCAACCAGATCCGCGAGAACTTCGGTCTGGAGCACACCCCCATCCGTCTTGTCGTGCGTGAGCGCGGCTCCGGCGAGGTGGGCGCGAAGGACGTATAAGGAAGGGAGACTGGTTCTATGACCGCATTTCTCATTGTGCTGGCGGTCGCTGCCGAAGCCTATCTGCTGGGCAGCATGGACACCGGCATCCTCGTCAGCAAATACCTGTACCATGACGACGTCCGCACCCACGGCTCTGGCGCTGCCGGTATGACCAACATGCTGCGCACCTTCGGCAAGAAGGCCGCTGCCCTCACGGCGGTGGGCGATGTGCTCAAGGGCGTCGTGGCCGTCTGCCTTGGCCGGTGGCTGTTCGGCCATCTGCCCGCCGACGCTGCCGTCTCGCCCTATCTGGGCGTCTACCTCGCCGCCATCCTCGCCGTGGTGGGCCACTCCAAGCCCATCTACTTCGGCTTCAAGGGCGGCAAGGGCGTGCTGGTGGCTGCCGGTGCCATTCTGGCAGTCCAGCCGGTGCTGCTGCCGGTGCTGGCACTCATCTTCCTCGTCTGCCTGGTCCCCACCGGCATGGTGTCGCTGGGCAGCATCACCATGGCCGCGGCTTACCCGGTGCTGACGCTGGTGTACAGCCTCATGCGCGGCCTGCCGACCCGGGACGTGGTGGTCTGCACCGTCGGCGCTGCCATCATGGGCGGCATGGTCATCTGGATGCACCGTTCCAACATCCAGCGCATCCGGGACGGCAAGGAGTACCGTTTCGGCCAGAAGCACAAGAGCAACTAAGCATAAAAAGATGCCCCGCAGGCAGCTCTCGACGAGCGTCCTGCGGGGCGTTTTGCTGTTTGGCAGAGTTATTTCGCGTCGGTCTCCAAGAGGGTATCGGTGTTGTCTTCATACGCGGGGTCTTCGATGGCAATGGTCTCTTCCCGTTCAGCAGACTTACGGCTGAGGTGTTTGCGCAGCCGGGCGGCAAATTCATCTTCCGGGATGCCGCTCTGGGAAGGGGTGAGGTCGGGTGCGGGGTGGCCGTCGGGCAGATGAGCGCCGAAGGCCGGGACGAAGAAGAACTTCCGCACGATGAAGATGAGGGCGATGGCGCCCACGCTCAACAGGTTCTCCAGTGCGGACTCATGGCCCACCACCATGTGGCGGGCGATGGCGTAGAGCAGCACTTCGAGGCTGGAACCGGGGCTGTGCTTGGCCAGCATCTTGATGAACTCGATGCCGATGACGATGTCCAGCGCCCGCTGTAAGAAGATGCTCACCTCGACGTCGTTGCCGTCGAACAGCAGGCCGGGCATCCACTGCAGCAGCGGCACCATCGACAGCAGCAGGCCGATGAGGACGAGGCCGGACAACAGGATCTCGAGCAGGGTGGCTGCGCTGATGATCTTGTTGCGCAATTCGGCGCGGCTGTGGCTTTCAACACGGGAATTGGACATGGGCAGGGACCTCTCTTTCAAATTTGACCGGAAATCTTTTACAACAGTTTGATTCTATTGTAACAAAAGCGAAAAACGAAGTCAATTTCTCCGGCTAAGAAAGCTGGTCAGCATGAAAAACTGGAATCGAAGACAGACTAAAAGGGGCCGTCCGCACCCGGAATGGAGTGCAGACGGCCCCTCTTTGTGCTGAAAAGGCGGCTCAGGCCTCAGCGATGGCTTCGATCTCGCAGAGCACGCCCTTGGGCAGGTCTTTCACGGCCACGCAGCTGCGGGCGGGCTTGGAGGTGAAATACCGGGCGTACACCTCGTTGAAAGCGGCAAAGTCGGCGATGTCGGCCAGGAAGCAGGTGGTCTTGACCACCTTGTCAAAGCCCACGCCGGCAGCTTCGAGGATAGCGCCCACATTGCGGCAGCTCTGGTCAGCCTGTGCGGCGATGCCCTCGGCGACTGCGCCGGTGGCGGGGTCTGCCGGGATCTGGCCGGAGGTGAAGACGAGACCGCCCACGGTGTAGCCCTGAGAGTAGGGGCCGATGGCGCCGGGAGCTTTTTCGGTGCGGATGATGTTCATATCGATTACCTCACATATCATAAATAGGGGAGTCTCCCGCCAAAAGGGGAGCCGATGAAAAAAGTCTACCACCAACTGTCCCCGCCGTCAACGGCCAGCAGGGAACGATCCCGGAATTTCCGGAAAAAGGGAATGTAAAATTATTTGGAAAAATCTGCGCAAATCATCTTGACAAGAAATAAACTTTTATGATAAAAATAGAGCATGAAAGTAACATTTTTGCAGGAAAAACGCAGGCGCAGCGCAGGCAGGAAAGCCGGCTTTGCGCAGGCGCGTTTCTTTTTTGCAGAAAAAGCGAATTTCTGAACCCTCGGAAGGGGCAGAAAGGATAAGATATGTCGATTTTGGTAGATGATTCAAATAAAACAGCCTGCCGTGCAGCGGAGGCTGGACTGCAGCAGAAAAACTGTGCTGCGCTGGTGCGCCCGGCGGGTACGGGCAAAGGCTGCATCGTGTGGGAGCTGCTGGACGCCCACCCCGAGATGCGCGTGCTCTGGGTGGTGTCCTGCGCTGCCCGTCTGGAGCTGCGCCGCGCCCTGACAAAGCGACTGGGCCGGACGCTGGGCGGCCGGGTGCGGCTGATGAGCTGCGAGCAGCTGGCCGTGCAGAATGCGCTGGGCTGGGTGGCGCTGGCTGAGTTCCGGCCCGGCCTGCTGGTACTGGACGGCTGGAGGGAGATGAGCGCAAAGGACTGGACCGACTGTGTCCAGCCCCTGTTCCGCCTCTGCCCGGGGGCAAAGCTGCTGGCTCTGGGGGAGCCGGACGCCCCGGGCGACAGCTGCCGCGCTGCCGAGGAGATGCTGGCCGACGCCATCGTGGAGCCGCTGGCGCTGGGCGGGGCGATGGCCGAGGGCCTGCTGCCCATGCCGGCCTCCTATACGGCTCTGCTCTGGCCGCTGGAAGATGCGATGGCCCGCCTCCGTGCTGAGGTGAAAAACCTCCATCTGCCGGGCTGCCCTGACCCAAACGCCGAGAAATATCAGGCTCTGAGCCTCGCCGTAGAGAAGCTTCCGCCGGTGGAACAGCTGCTGGCGCAGTGGCTCCCGGATGCTGCCGGACGGTATCTTGTCCTCTGCGAGGATGATGCAGCGGCGGCGCAGACCGCAGAGCAGGCCGAGAAGATGTTTGGTGCAGGAACGCATATTTATAAGGATGCAGAAGGTTTTGCGGCCGACGAAGCGGCCACCCTCCGGCTGCTGGTCTGTGCCAACGGCCCGGCGGTGCAGGCCCCTCTGGCCGGGATCTCGGGCGTGGTGCTGGTGCGCCGCAGCGCTGGACCGGCCGCATACCGGCAGATGCTGGCCCGCGCCCTTGCAGCCTGCGGCAGTGTGCCGGTGGCAGAGCTGAGCGCGGCCTTTGAGGCGCTGACCTGTGTGCAGCAGCTGCGGAAGGAGTGCAGCGCGGCGGGGGCAGAAGCCTTCCCGCTGGAAGAGCCCCTTTCTGCCTGCCGCCGGGCTTACCGGCAGCTCCGCCGCGCGCTGGACTCCGACTGGGAGCGCTATTATGCCGCCGCAAAGCAGATGACGGCAGAGGGAAAGACGCTGGACGTGCCTCGCTCCTACCGCTTTGGGGGCGTGGCCGTGGGCCGCTGGCTGGAAAACCAGCGCCTTGTCCGGGCCGGAAAGAAAAAGGGACGCCTCACCGCCGAGCAGGCCGCCCGGCTGGACAAAATCGGCATGAACTGGAAAAAGCGGCTCGAGCTGGCGTGGGAGAACGGCTGTGCTTCGGCCCGGCGGTACCGCAGCAGCCACAGCGACCTGCTGGTGCCGGTCCATTATAAGGATAAGGACGGCTTTGCGCTGGGCGAGTGGATCGTCTACAACCGCCAGCGCTATCTGAGCGGGAACCTGCCGTCAGACCGCGTCGAGCGCCTTGAGGCACTGGGCATGGTGTGGGACACCGGCAGCATCCTCTGGGAGAAGAGCTATGCCGCCGCCGTCCAGTATTATCTGGAAAATCACACGCTGGAAATTCCCGTCAAGTACGTCACACCGGACGGCATGGCGCTGGGCGTCTGGCTGGGCAGTCAGCGTACCGCTTATAAAGAAGGTGTGCTGACCGACGCCCAGATCGAAAAGCTGGAAGCGCTGGAAGTGGACTGGACGAACCGGAACGACCGCAAGTGGCAGACCGCCTACGAGGCCGCCGTGAAGTACCACGCCGCCCACGGGAACCTCGACGTCCCCACCGAGTACACCGACGAAGACGGCATCCTGCTGGGCAAGTGGGTGTCCCGCCAGCGGTACGCATGGCAGAACCCCGAGCGCAGCAGCGCCCGGGTGACGCCGGAGCGGAAAGCCCTGCTGGACGAGCTGGGCATGAACTGGGAAAAGACCGACTCGTGGCAGCACCGCTACGAGCTGGCCGTGGAATACAAAAAGGAGCACGGCAGTCTGGCCGTTCCGGCCCAGTACCGGACGGAGGACGGCATCTGGCTGGGCAGCTGGCTGTCCCGTCAGAAGCAGATGCTGCGGGAGGGCAAAAAGCTCTCCGCCGAGCGCCGCGCGGCCCTGAAAGAGCTGTTCAAGGGCGAAAAAGGCCGACGCCTCAGCGCCCCGGTGCCGCCCGCGTGCAGCGTGCGGGAGCAGAACTGGCTGGACAACTACCAGAGTGCCAGGCTCTACGCCGAGAAGAAGGGCAGCCTCCTCGTGCCTGCCGGATATGTAGACGAGAACGGCTTCCGTCTGGGCGTCTGGATCTCGAACCTCCGGGCTGCCCGCAAGGCCCGGCCCGGCTCATTCCAGGTGACGCCGGAGCATATCGCCCTGCTGGATGCCATCGGGATGCAGTGGGACGCCCGGGAGGCCAAGTGGGCCGGGGCGTTCCGCCGTGCCGAAGAGTACTGCGCCGCCCACGGCGATCTGCTGGTGCCGGTGAACTATAAGACTGAAGACGGCTTCTGCCTTGGCGACTGGGTCCGCCGGATGCGCGAAAACTACGCCTGTGCCGAGAAAAAGCTGACGGCGGAGCGCATCGCAAAGCTCGAAGCGCTGGGCATGGTCTGGACCGTGCCGCAGGAGGGCTGAGATATTGCATTTTAGGGCGGAGTGTGATATACTTCACCTCGTCTGAATAGAAAACAGCAGGTGCCTGCCGCCGGGGCTTCGTCCCCGGCCGGGAGGGTAAAAGGGAAGCGGGTGCGAGTCCCGCGCGATCTCGTCACTGTGATAAGGGAGTCCGCTGCCTTGGCGCTCAGCGCCGGTCACTGGAGGCTTTGCCTCTGGGAAGGCGGCAGCGGGCGGTGAGCTTTCAGTCAGGAAACCTGCCCGCTGTTGGTACAGGAGCGTCCGGCTCCGGATCACGAGGAATTGGTCGTACCAAAAAGCCCGAACGTTCAAAGGGTCTTTTTGCTGTGCCTTCCGCGCGGTGAAAAGGCTCTTTTTTCGTTTGAGCTGGCCCCCGTTTCGTACCCTTTCTATCGGAAACGTACATTCCACACAACAGAAAGGACTCAAACAATGCGTAAGGCAACCAACAAGAACTGGCAGCGCGTCACCGCCGCTGCCGCCGCACTGGCCCTGTGTGCCGGTGTGCTCACCGGCTGCGGTGCATCTTCTTCCACTGCCGCCAGCAGCGCCGCAGCAAGCTCTGCCGCCGCCAGCGAGGTGAGCAGCGAGGAGGCCGATGAAATGGCAGCAAAGAATGTGGCAGACCTCATCGACGCCATCTATGTGCAGGAGCGCAATGAGAACACCGACGCTCAGTGTGAGGCTGCAAAGGCAGCATGGGACGCCCTGACCGACGCTCAGAAGGAGATGGTCGAGGGCGAAGAGGCTGACCCCGATTACTTTGGCCGCGACACCGGCGACGCCTCTAAGGACGACGCCCGCAACCAGGACAACATCGGCGACAAGGAGATCCTGGTCGTCAGCTTCGGCACCTCGTTCAACGACAGCCGCGCGGCTGACATCAAGGGCATCGAGGACGCCATCCAGGCCGCATATCCCGACTGGTCTGTCCGCCGTGCCTTCACCGCACAGATCATCATCAACCATGTCCAGGCCCGTGACGGCGAGAAGATCGACAACATGGAGCAGGCTCTGGAGCGCGCTGTTGCCAACGGCGTGAAGAATCTGGTCGTCCAGCCCACCCACCTGATGCATGGCGCGGAGTACGACGAGATGATGGAGATGGTGGACAGCTACCGCGATAAGTTCGAGTCCGTCGCCATCGCCGAGCCTCTGCTGGGCGAGGTGGGCAGCGATGCCACCGTCATCAACGCCGACAAGGAAGCTGTCGCCAAGGCCATCACCGCCGAGGCCGTCAAGACCGCCGGTTTCGACAGTCTGGACGCCGCTGCTGAGGACGGCACCGCTTTCGTCTTCATGGGCCACGGCACCTCTCACACCGCAAAGGTGAGCTACAGCCAGATGCAGGCTCAGATGAACGCTCTGGGCTACAAGAATGTCTTCATCGGCACCGTCGAGGGCGAGCCGGAGGAGACTGCCTGCGAGAACGTCATCGAGGCTGTCAAGGCCGCCGGTTACACCAAGGTCGTCCTGCGTCCCCTGATGGTCGTTGCAGGTGACCACGCCAACAACGATATGGCGGGCGACGACGAGGATTCCTGGAAGAGCCAGTTCGAGGCCTCCGGCGAATTCGACTCTGTCGATTGCCAGATCGCAGGTCTGGGCGAGGTCGCTGACATCCAGCAGCTCTACGTCGCACACACCAAGGCCGCTGTCGATTCCCTGAACGGCTGATCCTGATTCTATCATTGCCCGGAAAGGAGTGCCTTTTCGGGCAATTTCTTTTTCGGCCTGCTTTGAATTCGGGCCATTGCGTGTTATAATCTTTTCTGTAAAATAGATACTTCGAGGTATATCATCATGAAACTGAACCATAAATTTGCTCTTCTGCTGGCCGGCGCTGTGCTGGCTGGTTCTCTCACCGGCTGCGGCGCATCCGGCGCCCCGGCCAGCTCTGCCGCTTCCTCCGAGGCGGCGGCTTCCTCTGCCGTGAGCGAGGCAGCTTCCGAACCGGCGGCAGAGGCCGCTCTGCCCGACGGCGTCTACACCGCCGACTTTGACACCGACAGCTCCATGTTCCATGCCAACGAGGCCAATGACGGCAAGGGGACCCTGACCGTGAAGGACGGTCAGATGACCTTCCACGTCAGCCTCGTCTCCAAGAAGATCGTCAACCTCTACGTCGGCATGGCCGCTGACGCCGAGGCCCACGAGACCGACTGGCTCCAGCCCACCACCGACACCGTCACCTACTCCGACGGCACCTCGGATGAGGTGTACGGCTTCGACATCCCGGTGGAGGCTCTGGACGAGGACTTCCAGCTGGCCATCCTCGGCTCCAAGGGCAAGTGGTACGACCATACCGTCCGTGTCGCCAACGCCCAGCCTGCTGCGGCGGAAGCACCTGCCGACGGCACCTACACCTGTGACGTGACCCTTGAGGGCGGCTCCGGCCGTGCCACCGTGGAAAGCCCTGCGGCCCTGACCGTGGCCGACGGCAGGATGACCGCCACCATCGTCTGGTCCAGCCCCAACTACGACTATATGCTGGTGGACGGCGAAAAGTATCTGCCCACCAACACCGAGGGCAACTCTACCTTCGAGATCCCCGTCGCGGCTCTCGACACCCCGCTGGATGTGGTGGGCGATACCGTCGCCATGAGCACCCCGCATGAGATCGAGTATACGCTGACCTTTACGCTGAATTAAACCTCTCCGTCATCGCTCCGCGATGCCACCTCTCCTATCGAGGAGAGGCCTTGGCAAAATTGAAAAGTTACCCTCTTCGCCAGAGGCTCCCCTCGGTAGGGGAGCTGTCTGCGAAGCAGACTGAGAGGTTTGACCCCATGAAACGCCGCAATTTTCTGAAAGCTCTGCCTGCCGCCGCCCTCACCCTTGCGGGCTGCGGGCAGCACAAGACTGCCCCGGCCAATACAGCATCCCTCGTGTTCGACCACAGCTATCCGCTGGACTATGCCACCCAGTTTTCCGCCGACTGCTATGAGGGCGGCTATGTGATGATCGACATCCCGGACGCCGGGCGGTTCCTCGTCGTCCCCGAAGGGGCCGCCGAGGTGGACGACCTGCCTGAGGACGTCGTTCTGCTGCGCCAGCCGCTGGATCATATTTATCTCGTCTCCACCTCGGTGATGGACCTCTTCGTCCATCTGGACGCATTGGACAGCATCGCCCTCTCCGGCACGAAGGCCGAGGGCTGGTATGTGGAAGAGGCCAGACAGGCCATGCAGGAGGGCCGCATCGCCTACGCGGGCAAGTACAGCGCCCCGGACTATGAGCGCATCCTTGCCGCCGGCTGCACCCTCGCCATCGAGAACACCATGGTGCTCCACGACCCCGAGGTCAAGGAGCAACTGGAAAAGTTCGGCGTGCCGGTCCTCGTGGAGCGCTCGAGCTACGAGAGCGGCCCGCTGGCCCGGATGGAGTGGCTCAAGCTCTACGGCATCCTGCTGAATAAGACTGAGATGGCGGAAGAGGTCTTTCGCCAGAAGGTGGAGCAGGTGGCCCCTATCCTCGAGCAGGAGAACACCGGCAAGACCGCGGCCTTCTTCTCCATCACCACCAACAACCTCATCACCGTCCGCCGCACCAGCGACTATGTGGCCCAGATGGTGGGGATGGCCGGCGGCGTCTACATCTTCGACGACCTCGAGGGGGACAACTCGGCCCAGTCCACCATCAAACTGCCGCTGGAGACCTTCTACGCCCGGGCCAAGGACGCCGACGTCCTCATCTACAACAGCACCATCGAGGGCGTGATGGAGACCCGTGACCAGCTCATCGAAAAATGCCCGATGCTGGCAGATTTCAAGGCCGTCCAGTCCGGCGACTGCTGGTGTACGGCCCAGAGCCTCTTCCAGCAGAGCATGGAGCTGGCCGACCTCATCTCGGATATGAACCTCGTCTTCACCGAGGGCTCGCCCGACCCGGCGTCCCTCCGTTTCTTACAGCGCATCGTATAAAAAAGGAGCTTTGTCATGACCACCACCCGCCGCCTCAGCCTCGCGTACCTCGCCCTCACTGCGGGGGTCGCGGTGCTGTTTGCACTCAACCTGTTCTGGGGCAGTGTGTCCCTGACGCCCGGCGCGGTGGCGGCGGCTCTGCTGGGCCGGGGCGAAGATGCGCTGGCCGTGGGCATCGTGCTCCAGCTCCGTCTGCCCCGGGCGGTCATGGTCGTGCTGCTGGGCGCGGCCCTCTCGGCGGCAGGCTACCTCCTGCAGACCTTCTTCGCCAACCCCATCGCCGGCCCCTTCGTCATGGGCGTGTCCAGCGGCGCAAAGCTGGCAGTGGCCCTGACGATGGTGGTGTTTTTACAGCAGGGGCTGCTCACCGGCTCGGCCACCCTCATCATCGCCGCCTTTGCAGGCTCGATGGCGGCGATGGCCTTTGTGCTGGTGGTGGCCCGGCGGGTGCCGCGGATGAGCATCCTCGTCATCTGCGGCATCATGATCGGTTATATCTGCTCGGCTGTCACCGACATCGTGGTGACTTTCGCTCAGGACTCCAACATCGTCAATCTCCACAACTGGTCGATGGGCAGCTTTTCCGGCATGACCTGGGCCAACGTGGGTGCAGCGGCCTGCGTGGTGCTGCCCGCGCTGGCGGCGGCGTTCCTGCTCTCGAAGCCCATGGCAGCCTACCAGATGGGCGAGAGCTACGCCAGGAGCGTCGGCGTGCCGGTGCGGGCCTTCTCGACGGCCCTCGTGCTGCTTTCCAGCCTGCTTTCCGCCTGCGTGACGGCCTTTGCAGGCCCCATCTCCTTTGTGGGCATCGCGGTGCCGCATCTGGTCAAGAACCTGCTGGGCAGCGCAAAGCCCCTTTATGTCCTGCCGGGCTGCTGTCTGGGCGGGGCAGCGTTCTGTCTGCTCTGCGACCTCATCGCCCGCAGCCTGTTCGCGCCCACGGAGCTGTCCATCAGCTCGGTGACGGCAGTTTTCGGTGCGCCGGTGGTCATCTGGCTGCTGGTGCGCCGCCAGACACAGGAGGGCCGGGAATGAGCGATCCGAAATTCTACTGCCGCGCCGAGGACCTTGCCATCGGCTACGGCAAAACGCCCCTGATGGAGCACATCGGCCTCGGCGTCGAGAAGGGGAGCATCCTCACCCTCATCGGCCCCAACGGCGCGGGAAAATCCACCCTGCTCAAGACGCTGGCAGCGCAGCTGGCCCCCCAGGGGGGCGCTGTCCTGCTGGACGGCAAAAATCTCGCGGACTGCTCCGGCCCGGAGCGCGCCCGCAAAATGGCTCTGATGGTGCCCCACACCCGCCGCACCGAGCTGACCACCTGCTTCGAGATGGCGTCCGCCGGGCGCTACCCCTACACGGGGCGGCTGGGTGTCCTCTCGGCAGAAGATAAGCGCCAGGTCCATGCCGCGCTGGCCCTCGTGGGGGCCGAGGCGCTGGCGGGCCGGGACTTCAACCGCATCAGCGACGGCCAGCGCCAGCGCGTCCTGCTGGCCCGGGCCATCTGCCAGCAGCCGGAGCTGATATTATTGGACGAGCCTACGTCTTTCCTCGACATCAAGGGCAAGGCCGAATTGCTGGCCATCCTGAAAAGTCTCGCCCGGGACAAAAAGATGGCCGTCATCCTGAGCCTCCACGAGCTGGAGCTGGCGCAGAAAGTTTCCGATAAGGTCGTCTGCGTCTCGGCGGCGGGCGTCTCGGACGTCATGACGCCGGAAGAGGCCTTTGCCCGGGAAAACATCTGCAAAATTTATGCTCTGACCGATGAGCAGTACGCATTCCTCTACGGCGAAGAAAAGGCGCCGGAGCGCCCGCTCTTTGAGCACTACGTCCGCAGCGGCCAGAAACTCCTGCGCTGCGGCTATACCACCGGCACCTGTGCGGCGCTGGGCGCGGCGGGCGCGGCACGGCTGCTGCTCACCGGCCACACCCCCGAGACGGTGGCCCTCCGCACCCCGAAGGGCATCGTGGTGGAGGTGGAGCCCATCTTCAGCCGACTGTCCGGCGAGGGGGCCGAGTGCGCCGTCCGGAAGGACGGCGGCGACGATGTGGACGTGACCACCGGTCTGCCGGTCATCGCCAGTGTCGCCCTCCGGCCCGAGCTGTCCGGCGAGGTGCGCATCCACGGCGGTGAGGGCGTGGGCCGGGTGACAAAGCCCGGTCTCGACCAGCCCGTGGGCGAAGCTGCCATCAACCACGTCCCCCGGGCCATGATAAAGGAAGCGCTGGAAAAGGAGGCCGAATCTGCCGGGTACGCGGGCGGCTTTGACGTCACCATCTCCATCGAGGGCGGGGCTGAGACGGCGAAGCGCACCTTCAACCCCCATATGGGCGTGGAAGGGGGCCTCAGCGTCCTCGGCACCAGCGGCATCGTCGAGCCCATGAGCCAGCAGGCCATCCTCGACACCATCCAGCTGGAAATGGGGCAGGCGGCGCTCCGGGCGGTCAGCCCCCGGCGGCTCATCCTCGCTCCGGGAAACTACGGCCTCGACTATCTCCACGAGAAGATGCCCGCCCTAAAGAATATCCCCGTGGTCAAGACCTCGAACTTCATCGGGGATACGATGGATATGGCGGCGGCATCCCACTTCGAAGAGGTGGTGCTGGTGGGCCACATCGGCAAGCTGGTCAAGCTGGCGGGCGGCGTCATGAACACCCACTCCCGCACGGCCGACTGCCGCACCGAGCTGCTCTGCGCCCACGCCGCCCTCTGCGGTGCGTCCCGGGACGTCTGCGCGGCTCTGATGAACGCGGCCACCACCGACGCCTGCATGGAGATATTAGACAAAGCAGAGATGAGAGAGCCGGTGCTGTCCAGTCTGCTGGACGCCATCCAGCTCCACCTCGACCGCCGCGCCGCCGGGGCGTTCCGGGTGGGTGCGGTGCTCTTCTCGAACCAATACGGCCCGCTGGGCCAGACCAGGACTGCAAAGGAGCTGCTGGACGAATGGAAAAACGGATAGGCACTTTTTACGGCGTCAGCGTCGGCCCGGGCGACCCGGAGCTCATGACCCTGCAGGCTGTCCGCCGCCTCGAAAACTGCCCGGTCATCGCCGCGCCCCAGACCCCGAAGGGCGGGATGCTGGCGCTGGACATCGCAAAAGGTGCGGTGGAGCTGAGCGGCAAGACCATCCTGCCGCTGCGCTTCGCCATGAGCCTTGACCCGGCGGTGCAGAAAGCCGCCCACATCGAGGCGGCCCGGGCCGTGAAAGAATATCTCGACGCCGGGCAGGATGTCGCCATGCTCAACCTCGGCGATGTGTCCGTCTACGCCACCTTCGGCTACCTGCAGGAGATCTTGGAGGCCGAGGGCTGCAAGACCGTGATGCTCCCCGGCGTGACGAGCTTCTGCGCCGCTGCGGCCCGGCTGGGCCAGTCCCTGACGGGCGGCATGGAGCAGCCGCTGACCATCGCCCCGGGGCGATGCGCCGCTGAGGTGCTGGCCGCACCGGGCGCGAAAGTGCTGATGAAATCGGGCCGTCAGCTGCCCGAGACGCTGGCCGCGCTGGCCGACGCCGGGCTTCTGAGCCGGAGCGCGATGGTCTGTAACTGCGGCCTGCCGAACGAGGAGGTCTGGCCCGACCTGACCGATTATGACCCGGCCCGGTCGGCGGGCTATTTCGCAACGATCTTGGTGAAGGAGGGGTAAGATATGGTCCATTTTGTAGGAGCCGGGCCGGGTGCGCCCGACCTCATCACCCGGCGGGGTGCAGCCCTGCTGGCCGATGCCGACTGCATCATCTACGCGGGCAGTCTTGTCAACCCGGCCCTGCTGGGGCTGGCGAAGCCCGGCTGTGCCATCTATAACAGCGCCGAGATGACGCTGGAACAGGTGCTGGACACCATCCGCGCCGCCGAAAAGGCCGGAGGCACCACGGTCCGCCTCCACACCGGCGACCCCTGCCTCTACGGGGCCATCCGGGAGCAGATGGACGCGCTGGACGCCAACGGCATCCCTTATGACGACACTCCGGGCGTGTCCAGCTTCTGCGGCGCGGCGGCGGCGCTCTGTGCCGAGTACACCCTGCCCAACGTGAGCCAGACCGTCATCATCACCCGGATGGAGGGCCGCACTCCTGTTCCTGAGGCCGAACAGCTGGCAAAGCTGGCCGCTCACGGGGCTACCATGGTCATCTTCCTCTCCATCGGGCTGGTGGACAAAGTCCGGCAGGCCCTTCTCGAGAGCGGCGGCTACCGCCCCGATACCCCTGCCGCTGTGGTCTATAAGGCCACCTGGCCCGAGCAGAAGGTGGTGCGCTGCACCGTCTCCACACTGGCCGAGGAGACCCGCAAAAACGGCATCACCAAGACCGCCCTCATCGTCGTGGGCGACTTTCTGGGCGAAAACTACGAGCGCAGCAAGCTCTATGACCCCGCCTTTACCACCGAGTTCCGGCAGGGGACGGAGGCCGGGCAGTGAGCCGGGCATATCTGGCCTTTACCGCAAAGGGCGAGGCGCTGGCCCAGCGGCTGGCGGAAGCTCTGCCCGGCAGCGTGAGCCGCTGCGGCGGAGACGTGACCCTGAAAGGCTGGACGGCGGAGCATTTTGCACAGGACGAGGCCCTGATTTTTGTGGGAGCTGTGGGCATCGCGGTGCGGGCCATCGCGCCCCACTGCAAAAGCAAGGCCGCCGACCCGGCGGTGGTGGTGGTGGACGAGGGCGGGAACTTCGCCGTGCCGCTCCTGTCGGGCCATCTGGGCGGTGCCAACGCGCTGGCCCGGGCGCTGGCAAAAGCGTGCGGCGCGGTGCCGGTCATCACGACGGCCACCGACGTCAACGGCCTCTTCGCCGTGGACCTCTGGGCCAAGGCCCAGAACTGCGCTGTCCTTGAGCCGGAGCGCATCAAGCGGGTCAGCGGCGCCCTGCTGGCCGGGCAGACGGTCCGGTACTGGTCGCCGTGGCCGGTGGCGGGGGAGACCCCCGCCGGCGTGAAAAAGGCTGACCCACCCGAAGCCGCCGACTTCGCCCTGACCCTCACGCCCCAGGGCGAGGCGCTCCACCTCGTCCCCCGCATCGGGGTGCTGGGGGTGGGGTGCCGCCGCGGCACGACGGCCCAGCAGCTGGAAGAAGCCTTTGCGGCGTTCTGTGCCGCGTCCAGCCTCAGCCCGGCGGCGGTCTGCGCCGCCGCCAGCATCGACCTGAAAAAAGATGAGCCGGGGCTTGCAGCGTTCTGCAAAGCCCACGGCTGGCCCATCACGTTCTATCCGGCCGACGAACTGCGGGCCGTGCCGGGACAGTTCACCCCGTCGGCCTTTGTGGCCAGTGTCACCGGCGTGGACAACGTCTGTGAGCGCTCGGCGGTAAAAGCCTCGGGCGGGATGCTCCTTCTGCCCAAAACGGCAGGCGGCGGCGTGACGCTGGCGCTGGCCGTCCGCCCCTTTGCACCCGATTGGAGGACAGAGCAATGAGTGAGAGTAAAAAGACCGTGTTCGTCGTGGGGCTTGGCCCCGGCGGCGGACAGTTTCTGACCGTGCAGGCGCAGAGCGCCTTGCAGCAGGCCGAGGTGTTGTGCGGCTATACGGTCTACATCGACCTTGTGCGCCCCCTCTACCCGGAAAAAGAGTGCTACACCACCGGCATGACCCGGGAGATCGACCGCTGCCGCTGGGCGCTGGACACCGCCCGGGCGGGCCGGGACGTGGCGCTGGTCTGCTCCGGCGACGCCGGGGTCTACGGCATGGCCAGCCCGCTGCTGGAGCTGGCTGAAGAGTACCCGGACGTCAATGTGGAGGTCGTCCCCGGCCTGACCGCCGCCCTCAGCGGCGGGGCGGTGCTGGGTGCGCCGCTGGCCCACGATTTCTGCGTCATCTCGCTGTCGGACCGCCTCACGCCGTGGGAGGTCATCGAAAAGCGTCTGGCCTGCGCCGCTCAGGGCGATTTCGCACTGGCGCTGTACAATCCTTCGTCCAAGGGCCGCCCGGACTATCTGCGCCGGGCCGTGGACATCCTGCTGGCAAACGGCAAAGCCCCGGACACCCTCTGCGGTTTTGTGCGGAACATCGGCCGGGAAGGGCAGGAAAAGCATATCCTGCCCCTCAGCCAGCTCCGGGACACTGAGGTGGATATGTTCACCACCGTCTTTGTGGGCAACGCCGCCACCCACGCGCTGAGCGGGCGGATGGTCACGCCGCGGGGGTACCGCCGATGAACGTCGTCGTTTTCAGCGGCACCACCGAGGGGCGGGAGCTTTCCCGCCAGCTGGCGGCACTGGGCATCGAAGTCACCGTCAGCGTGGCCACCCCGCTGGGACAGGAAGAACAGGGGAGCGCCCCCGGCGTCACCGTCCGGTGCGGGCGGCTCCTGCCCGATGAGATGGCCGCGCTCTTGGGGGATGCCGCCCTCTGCATCGACGCCACCCACCCCTACGCGGTGGAGGCGACCAAAAACATCAAAGCAGCGGCAGAAAAGGCCGGGGTAGGATACCTCCGCCTGCTGCGCCCGGCCAGTCCGCTGCCGGAAAACTGTCTCGTCTTTGAGAGCGCAAAGCAGGCAGCCGAGGCGCTGGCTGCAGAAGAGGGAAATCTTCTGCTGGCCACCGGGGCCAAGGAGCTGGCGCAGTTTGCGGCCATCCCGCCCGAGCGGCTCTACCCCCGCGTCCTGCCCACGCTGGAAAGCATCGCGGCCTGTGAGGCGGCGAACATCCCCCACCGCAACATCATCGCCATGCAGGGCCCCTTCAGCTTTGCCCTCAATCAGGCCATGATGGAGCAGTTCCATATCCGCTGGCTCGTCACAAAGGACGGCGGCGCAGCCGGAGGCTTCGACGAAAAAGCCGCCGCCGCCTCTGCCGCCGGGGCGCAGCTGGTGGTCATCCGCCGCCCGCCCGAGCAGGGCGAGACGGCTTCCGAGGTGCTGAAACGCTGCAAGGAGATGATAAGATGAATGTGACACTCATCGGCATGGGCTCCGGCCAGCCGGAGAACCTGACCCTTCAGGGCCTGGCCGCACTGCGGCAGGCCGACCTCATCCTGGGCGCACGGCGTCTGCTGGCAGTTCTGCCTGCCGGCTGCACCGAGAACCGTGCCGCCGCCTACCGCCCCGACGAGGTGGCAGAGCTGCTGCAGACTTCCGGCGCGGAGAATGCCGTGCTGGTCTACAGCGGCGACACCGGTTTTTACTCCGGCGCGTCCTCCATGATGGAAAAGCTGGAGGCCCTCGGCGTCCGCGCCCGGGTGCTGCCCGGCCTTTCCAGCATCCAGCTGCTGGCGGCGGCGCTGGGCCGTCCGTGGCAGGGGTGGAACCTTGTTTCGGCCCATGGCCGCACCTGCGACCCGGTGGCCGAGTGTATGCAGGGCAGACCCACCTTCTTTCTCACCGGCGGTAGCGAAGACCCCGCCACCCTCTGCGCCCAGCTGGAGGCAGAGGGCTTCGGGGACGTGCAGGGCGTCGTGGGCCAGTGCCTCGGCACGCCGGAAGAAAAGCTCTTCCGCGGCAGCGTCAAAGAGCTGGCCGCAGGCCGCTTCAACAGCCTGAGCGTCCTTCTCGTGGAGGCGGCGGAGGTGCTGCCCCGCCGCGCCCCGGGCCTGCCGGACGAAGCCTTCGAGCGGGGCGACGTTCCCATGACCAAGCAGGAAGTCCGGGCCGCTGTGCTGGCGAAGCTGGCCGTCCGCCCGGAAGACATCCTGTGGGACGTGGGGGCCGGGACGGGCAGCGTCAGCGTGGAGCTGGCATTGGCCGCGCCCCGGGGCCGGGTGTACGCGGTGGAGTGCAGGCCGGAGGGCTGTGCGCTCATCAAAGCCAACCGCGAAAAATTCAGGACCCGGAACCTCGTCCTCGTGGAGGGGCTTGCCCCCGACGCCCTTTCGGACCTGCCCGCGCCGGACGCTGTCTTCATCGGCGGCAGCAAGGGCAGCCTTGCCGCCATCGTGGACGCCGCGCTGGATAAGAACCCCGACGCCCGCATCTGCGTGTCGGCCATCGCCCTTGAGACCCTTTCGGCGGCGGTGGCCGCGCTGACGGCCAAAGGCCGGACCGTGCAGGTGAGCCAGATCGCCGTCAGCCGGGCCAAGGCCGTGGGCGGGCTGCACCTCATGATGGCCCAGAATCCCATCTACCTCATCACAGGAGAATGACATGATACAGTTTCTGCTGGCGGCGCCCCGCTCGGGCAGCGGCAAGACCACCATGACCTGCGCCCTGCTCATGGCCCTCAAACGGCGGGGCTGTGCGCCCTGCGCCTTCAAGAGCGGGCCAGACTACATCGACCCCATGTTCCACCGGGCCGTGCTGGGGGTGGAGAGCCGCAGCCTCGACCTCTTTTTCTCTGCGCCCGAGACGGTGCGCACCCTCTACGCGAGGGGTGCCGCCGGCCACGGTGCGGCGGTGTGCGAGGGAGCCATGGGCTTTTACGACGGCCTCGGGGGCGTGAGCGACAGAGCCAGCGCGTGGCATCTGGCCGACACACTGGACCTGCCGGTGCTGCTGGTGGTGGAGCCGAAAGGTCAGAGCCTGACGCTGGCCGCAGAGCTGAACGGGCTCGTAAATTTCCGCACTCCCAGTCACATCGCAGGCATCCTGCTGAACAACTGCACGGCACGGATGCACGCTCTGCTGGCCCCGATGCTGGAAAAAGAGACGGGCCTGCCGGTGCTGGGCTTTCTGCCGAAACTCCCGGAGGCCGTCATCGGTTCCCGCCATCTGGGCCTCTACACGGCGGCGGAAGTGGAAAATTTACAGCAGAAGCTGGCCCTTCTGGCCGACGCAGCGGAGGAGCACATCGACTGGCCCCGCCTGCTGGCCCTCTGCGAAAAGGAGCCGCCCGCCCTGCCGGAAAAAGTCCCCCAGCCTTCGGCCCGGGTGCGCATCGCCGTGGCGCAGGACGAGGCGTTCTGCTTTACTTACGCCGAGACGCTGGAGGCCTTCCGGGACGCAGGGGCAGAGGTGGTCTTTTTCAGCCCCCTCCGCGACACGGCTCTGCCGGAAAACATCGGCGGGCTGTATCTGCCCGGCGGCTACCCGGAACTTCACGCAAGAGAATTGAGTGAAAATACCTCGCTTCTGCGCGAGATAAAGCGAAAAATCGAGTTCGGTCTGCCCACAGCGGCCGAGTGCGGAGGCTTCCTCTATCTGGGGCAGAGCCTCACGGACGCCGAGGGGCAGAGCTGGCCGATGGTGGGCGTTCTGCCGGGCGAAGCAAAAGATGCCGGACGTCTCGTCCGCTTCGGCTACGCCGCGCTGAGCGCAGACTCGGACAGTATGCTCTTCCGGGCCGGGGAGAGCTTTCCCATCCACGAATTCCACCACTGGGATTCCACCGCCAACGGCACGGCCCTCGCGGCAAAAAAGCCGGTGGGCGGCGCAGAGTGGCGGTGCGGATTTGTAAACGAGCATTTCTATGCGGGCTTCCCGCATTTGTACTGGGCGGGTACGCCCCTGCCGCAGCGCTTTGCCGCCGCAGCTGAAAATTACAGGAGAGACCATGACTGAGACAGAACTCGCCGCCCTCTGTGCGGCCATCACGCCGCCGGACGAAGCCGCCCGGGCGGCGGCGCACGCCCACTGGGCCAGCCTTGCAAAGCCGCTGGGCGGGCTGGGCGGATTGGAAACGACCATCGAGGATGCCGCCGCCCTCACCGGCAGCGCAAAGCTGGATATTTCCCGCCGGGCGGTGCTGGTGCTCTGCGCCGATAACGGTGTGGTGGCCCAGGGCGTCAGCCAGACCGACAGCAGCGTGACCCGCGCCGTGGCTGAGAACCTCGCCGCCCGCCGCACCAGCGTCTGCCGGATGGCACAGACTGCCCGGTGCGAGGTGGTGCCGGTGGATATGGGCATCGCGGGCGACCCGGTCCCGGGCGTCCTCGACTGCCGCATCGCCCCCGGCACAGCGGACTTCACCCTCGGCCCGGCCATGAGCCGGGAGCAGGCCGTGGAAGCCATCGGCAGGGGCATCCGGCTGGTGCAGGAGCAGAAGAAAGCGGGCGTCGGCCTGCTGGCTACCGGTGAGATGGGCATTGGCAACACCACGACGTCCAGCGCCGTGGCCGCTGTGCTGCTGGGCCAGCCCGTCGAAGGGATGACGGGCCGGGGCGCGGGCCTTTCGGACGAGGGACTTGCCCGGAAGATCGACGCCATCCATCGCGGCATCGCAAAAAATCAGCCCGACTCTGCCGATGTACTGGACGTGCTGGCAAAGCTGGGCGGTTTCGATATTGCCGGGCTCTGCGGCGTCTTCCTCGGCGGTGCGCTGGAAGGTGTGCCGGTGCTGGCCGACGGCTTCATCAGCTGTGTGGCGGCGCTCTGCGCTGTCCGGCTCTGCCCGGCAGCGGCCAAGGCTGTTTTTGCAAGCCACTGCTCCACCGAGCCGGCCGCAAAGCTGGTGCTGGACGCTCTGAACAAAAAAGCCCTCATCACGGCGGGCCTGCATCTGGGCGAAGGCACCGGCGCGGTGGCCGCCATTCCGCTGTGGGACATGGCGCTGGCCGTCTACGATGGCTGTTATTCTTTTGAAGAGGGCGGCATCGAAACCTACACGCCGCAGGGGGGTGCGGGATGCTGACGCTGGTGCTCGGCGGCGCGGCCAGCGGCAAAAGCGCCTGCGCCGAGAGCCTTGTGCTCAAGACCGGCCTGCCCCGCTATTACCTCGCCACCATGCAGGTCTGGGATGCCGAGTGCGCCGCCCGGGTGGAAAAGCACCGGAAAATGCGGGCGCAAAAGCAGTTCGAAACGCTGGAATGCCCGCTCCACCTCGACCGTCTGGTTCTGCCCGGCCGGGGGACCGTCCTGCTGGAAGACCTCGGCAACCTCGTCGCCAACGAGCTTTACAGCCCCGGCGGGGCAGGAAAGCACACCGCCGAGGCCGTTTTGGCCGGGCTGGAACGCCTCGCCGCCGGGTGCGATGACCTTATCGTCGTATCGAACGAGGTGTTCAGCGGCGGTGCCGACTACGCAGGCGACACCGATCAGTATCTGCTGGCGCTGGCGCAGGTGAACAACGCCTTCGCCGCCCGGGCGGACAACGTCTGTCGGGTGGTCTGCGGCCTGCCGGTGTACTACAAAGGGGGAGAAAAGCTGTGACTGTTTTGCAGACCATCGCGGTGGCCTTTGCGATGTTTTCGGCCCTGCCGGTGCCGCAGTTCGAGTGGAACGAAAAAAATATGCGGTACGCCATGTGCGCCTTCCCCCTCATCGGGCTGGTGTGCGGCGGGCTGTGGTGCCTCTGCGGCGTCCTGCCCCTGCCGGAGCTGGCCCGGGCAGCGGCGTTCTGCCTCGTGCCGGTGGCCGTCACCGGCGGCATCCATCTCGACGGCTATGCCGACACCTCCGACGCCCTCTCGAGCTACGGCGACCGGGAAAAAAAGCTTGAGATCCTGAAAGACTCCCACTGTGGGGCCTTCGCTGTCATCCGGCTGTGCTGCTACTTTGTGGCTTACTTCGGCCTCTGCGGCAGTGTGCGGTTCACGCCCCGGGCGGGCCTGTGCTGGACGCTGGCGCTGGTGCTGGAGCGGGCGCTGTCGGGCTTTGCCGTGGCGGCGTTCCCGCTGGCGAAGGACACCGGTCTCGCCCACACCTTCGCCACAGCGGCCGACAAGCAGACCGTCCGCCGCTTCCTCTGCGGCCTGTCAGCTCTGCTCATCCTGGCGCTGACGGCGCTGGGCGGCGGCGGGCTGGCGGCAGCAGCGCTTCTGGCGCTGTGGCGCTATGATTTCGTGGCAAAAAAGCAGTTTGGCGGCATCACCGGCGACCTGGCCGGGTGGTTTTTACAGCGGGCTGAGCTGTGGATGCTGGCGGCGCTGGCCGTCAGCCAGTGGGGAGGAGTGCTGTAAATGATGTTCATCACAGGGCCGCTCTACAGCGGCAAGCGCACCTTTGCGCGGAACTTCCGGGGCAGCGTCATCGCCGATGTGCAGGACGCCGCCGCCGAGACTCAGACCCCGGAGCAGCTCGAAACGCTGGCCCGGGAGCTGGCGGAATATGATATTGTCATCGCCACCGAGGTCGGCGGCGGTGTTGTCCCGATGGATGCTGAGGAGCGCGCCGGGCGGGAGGCCGCCGGACGGCTGGCCTGCCTGCTGGCAGAGCGCGCCGACTGCGTGGTGCAGATGTTCTGCGGCATCCCGACGGTATTGAAAGGAGAATTACCCCAATGTTGATCTATCTGCTGCGTCACGGCCTGACCGAATACAACGCCCAGAAGCGCTATCAGGGCCAGCGCGACATCCCGCTCTCGGCGGAGGGCCTGAGCCAGCTGCGCCGGGCCGACATCGACCCGAAGGTGGTCTATATCACCCCGCTGCAGCGGACGGCCCAGACGGCCCGGGTGCTCTTCCCGGAGGCAGAGCTTGTGGTCGTGAAGGACCTGCAGGAGATGTGCTTCGGCAGCTTCGAGGGCAAAAACTACGTCGAGATGGAGCACGACGCCGATTATCAGGCGTGGGTGCAGGCCAACTGCGAGAGCAAATGCCCCGACGGTGAGCGGAAGGACGACTTCTCGAACCGCATCTGCAGCGCCTTCTCTGCTCTGGTGGACAAGGCGCTGGCCGACGGCGAAGAGCTGCTGGTCATCCTGGCTCACGGCGGCACCCAGATGGCGGCCATGGAACGGTACGCCCTGCCCAGGCGCGATTATTATGCGTGGTGCGGCCCCAACGCAGGCGGCTATGTGCTGGATGCCGCCGACTGGGCCGAGAAGCGCCAGCTCCGCCTCGTGAAGACCGTGCAGTACACGAAAGACGCGGAGGCCGGCGTATGATGACCGCCTCCTGGGCTGTGCTGGGAGGCTTCGTGCTGGACGCCATTTTCGGCGACCCGGCATGGCTGCCCCACCCGGTGGTGTACATGGGCAAAGCCATCTCCCGGCTGGAAAAATTCCTCCGCGCCCGCCTGCCCAAAACGCCTCAGGGCGAGCTGCTGGGCGGTGCGGTGGTGGCGTTCTGCCTGCCGGTGGGGACGCTGCTGCTCACGGGCCTTGTCTGCTGGGGCGCGGCGATGCTTCACCCGCTGCTGGGGCTGGCCGTCCAGATGTTCTGGTGCGGGCAGGCGCTGGCCGCAAAGGGACTGGTGCAGGAGAGCACGAATGTCTATGCCGAGCTGAAAAAAGGCAGCCTGCCCGCCGCCCGGAAGGCTGTGAGCCGCATCGTGGGCCGCGACACGGAAGCGCTGACTGCTGAGGGCGTGACCAAAGCGGCGGTGGAGACGGTGGCCGAGAACGCCAGCGACGGCGTCATCGCGCCGCTGCTCTATATGCTGCTGGGCGGTGCGCCGCTGGCCCTGACCTACAAGGCCATCAACACCATGGACAGTATGCTGGGCTACAAAAACGAAAAATATCTCTACTTTGGCCGTGCCGCTGCAAAACTGGACGATGTGGCGAACTATATCCCGAGCCGTCTGGCGGCGCTGCTCTGGATCATGGCGGCGGCGTTCACCCGCAATGACGCCAAGGGCGCATGGCGCATCTGGCGGCGGGACCGCCGCAATCACGCCAGCCCCAACAGCGCCCAGACCGAGAGCGCCTGCGCGGGAGCGCTGGGCGTCCAGCTGGCCGGGCCGGCCTATTATTTCGGGGAATATTATCCGAAGCCCACCATCGGCGACCCGCTGCGGCCCATCGAGCCGGAGGATATTCTGCGGGCAGATCGGATGATGTATGTAGCCAGCGGGTTTGCGCTGGCGTGGGGATGTGCGATACGGGGGTTCTTGGGATGAAACAACTGGTCCACGGCGGTGACTGGATGGGCTACCGCGAACGCTTTGGCCGCGACGCGCTGGATTTTTCGGCGAACGTCAGCCCACTCGGTCTGCCCGAAGGGGTGGCGCAGGCCATCCGGGATGCACTGCCTCTGGCCGACCGCTACCCCGACCCCCTCTGCCGCACCCTGCGTGCGGCGCTGAGCCGGGCCGAGGGTGTGCCGCAGGAGCATATCCTCTGCGGCAACGGCGCGGCGGACCTCATCTTCCGGCTGGTCTGGGCCGCAAAGCCCCATAAGGCGCTGGTGACAGCCCCGACTTTTGCCGAGTACGCCTCTGCATTGGATACGGTGGGGTGCGAAGTGAAACGCTTCTTCCTCGATGAAGCGAATGATTTCGCCCCGACGGACGCCCTCGTGGACGCCGTGGACGAGAGCATCGACATGGTGTTCCTCTGCCAGCCGAACAACCCGACGGGGCAGCTGGCCTCACCCGAACTGGTGAAAAAGCTGCTGCGCCGATGTGGGGAGTGCCGCACGATTTTGGCCGTAGATGAGTGCTTTCTGGACTTTCTGCCCGACGCCGACGGGTGGACCGCGAAGCCTCTGCTGGAAAGTGGGGACCTCGTTATCCTGAAAGCTTTCACCAAGCTCTACGGCATGGCCGGCGTCCGGCTGGGTTACTGCCTCTGCGGCGACGAAGCGCTTCTGGAAAAAATGCAGACAGCGGGCCAGCCATGGGCCGTGTCCGGTCTGGCACAGGCGGCAGGCGTCGCGGCCCTGAAAGAAACCGCTTATGTGGACGAGGTGCGCGCCCTTATCGCCCGGCAGAGGCCCGTTCTGACGGCGGGCCTGCGGGCGCTGGGCCTGCGGGTCATCGACGGAAAGGCGAACTATCTGCTCTTCCGCGCGCCCGCCGACCTGAACGAGAGGCTTCGTCCGCTGGGAACACAGGTGCGCAGCTGCGCGAATTATCCGGGCCTCGGGCCGGAGTGGTACCGCACGGCGGTGCGCACGGCCCCCGAGAACGCCCGGCTGCTGGAACTTATGAAAGAGGTGCTGGGATGAGCAGGGCAAAATGCATCATGGTGCAGGGTACGATGAGCGGTGCAGGCAAAAGCCTGCTCTGCGCGGCGCTCTGCCGCATCTTTGCGCAGGACGGCCTGCGAGCCGTGCCGTTCAAGAGCCAGAACATGGCCCTGAACAGCTTCGTCACCAAAGACGGCCTCGAGATGGGCCGGGCGCAGGTGGTGCAGGCGCAGGCCGCCGGTGTCGAGCCGGACGTGCGGATGAACCCCATCCTCCTGAAGCCCAGCAGTGACGTGGGCAGTCAGGTCATCGTCAACGGTGAGGTGCGGGGCCAGATGAAAGCGTCGGAGTATTTCCGCACGAAACGGCAGCTGGTGCCGGACATCCTGAAGGCGTATGACAGCCTTGCCGAGGAGGCTGACGTCATCGTCATCGAGGGCGCGGGCAGCCCGGCAGAGATCAACCTCAAGAGCGAGGACATCGTGAACATGGGCCTCGCCGAGATGGTGGACGCGCCGGTGCTTCTGGTGGGCGACATCGACCGGGGCGGCGTGTTCGCCCAGCTATACGGCACGGTGGAGCTGCTGGAAGAAAAAGAACGCCGGCGCATCAAGGGGCTCGTCATCAATAAATTCCGTGGAGACGTAGAAATTCTGCGCCCCGGTCTCGCCATGCTGGAAGAAAAGACCCATCTGCCCGTGGTGGGCGTCGTGCCGTACCTGAAGGTGGACATCGAGGACGAGGACTCCCTGAGCCAGCGCCTCGAGATGCGGGACGGCAAAAAGCCGCTGGATGCGGCGATCATCCGTCTGCCGCATCTGTCCAATTTTACGGACTTCATGCCGCTGGAACAGCACCCGCTGCTGGGCGTGCGGTATGTTTCGAACGCTCATGAGCTGGGCGCACCCGACCTCATCCTGCTGCCGGGGACGAAAAACACGGTGGATGACCTGCTCTGGCTGCGGCAGTGCGGGCTGGAAACGGCTCTGCTCAAGCTGGCCGCGAAAGGCACGCCGGTGCTGGGCGTCTGCGGCGGCTACCAGATGCTGGGCCAGACCCTCGACGACCCCACCGGCAGCGAGAGCGGCCGGCCGCAGACTCTGCGGGGGCTGGGTCTGCTGCCCACCCGGACCGTGTTCAGCGAGCAGAAGCGCCGCGCACAGGTCAAAGCGACCGTCGCCGCCGCCCCCTTTGCGGGTGCAGAGCTGGAAGGCTACGAGATCCACACCGGCGTGACCGAGGCTGAGGGCGAACCCTTCGCTCACTACCCCGACGGAGGCCGGGAAGGCTGTATGCAGGGCAATGTATTCGGCACCTACCTCCACGGTCTGTTCGACACCGGTACGCTGACCGAGGCGCTGGCGGGCTGGCTCTGCCGCCGGAAGGGCATCGACCCCTCCGACGCGGCCCTCATCCCGATGGAAGAGTACCGCCGCCAGCAGTTCGACATCCTGGCCGACGGCGTGCGAGGGGCGCTGGATATGGACGCGGTGTATGCCGCGATGGGAATGGAGAAGCACTGAATGGAACAGGGACTTTTGCATCTGTACTGGGGCGACGGAAAGGGAAAGACCACCGCCGCTATGGGTCTTGCGCTCCGTGCGCTGGGGTCCGGGAAGCGGGTGGTCATCGTCCAGTTTTTGAAGGGCGGGAACAGCGGCGAGATCCCGCTTCTGGCCCAGCTTGGCGCGGAGATCTACCGGGGCAAGGCCGGACAGAAATTCGTCTTTCAGATGACGCCGGAGGAAAAGGCCGCGACCCGGGAACTGCAAAACCAGAACCTCGCCGCCGCCATGGCACAGCCTGCCGACCTGCTGATACTGGACGAAGCCGGGAGCGCAGAAGAGCTGGATATGGTGGACGTCGATCTATTAAAAAAGGCCGTTCTGGAACGGCCTGCCGGATGTGAGTGCGTCCTGACGGCTCACACGCCGCCCCAGTGGATGCTGGACGCCGCCGACTACTCCACCGAGATGAAATGCCGCCGCCACCCCTACCAGAAGGGGATAAAAGCACGAAAGGGGATAGAATATTGACGCCGCAGCATCATTTACCCGCCGACATTGAGCGGACGAGCTTCCACATCATCACCGAAGAGCTGGAAATGATGGGCCTGACCCCGCCGCCCGAGCACGAAGCCGTGGTCAAGCGGGTCATCCACACCACCGCCGACTTCGACTATGCACGGAATCTTCATTTTACCCCTCGCGCGGTGGAGCAGGCCGTCAAGGCCCTCCACGCCGGGGCCGTCATCGTGACCGATACAAACATGGCGCTGGCTGGCATTACCAAGCCCGGTCTGGCCAAGCTGGGCGGCACGGCCTGCTGTTATATGGCTGACCCCGAGGTGGCCGCCGCCGCCAAAGAGGCTGGCACCACCCGGGCCGTCGCGGCCATGAAAAAGGCAGCGCAGGAGCATCCTGGGGCTATTCTCGCCGTCGGCAATGCGCCCACGGCTCTGCTGACGATTGCAGAACAAATCGAAAGCGGCCTGCGGCCTGCGCTGGTCATCGGCGTGCCGGTGGGCTTTGTGAACGTGGTGGAGAGCAAGGAGCGGCTCTTCGCCGTCTGCGAAAAGCACGGCGTACCCGCCATCGTGGCGATGGGCCGCAAGGGCGGCAGCAACGTCGCTGCGGCCATCTGCAACGCCCTTATCTACTCCGCCGCCGAAATGCTCGACCCCTCGGCGCGGGGGTGGAAGTGAGCGATAAGTTTTGGAGGAGCGCAATGAACCCTACAAGAAAGACCGATGAAAGCTTTTACCGGCTGTTTTCCGTGTCTCACACCGTTTCAGAGCATCTGACCAAGCGGGAGGACAGCGAGCTGCGCGATAAATACGACCACAACGCCTTCTGCTATTACAGCCAGCCCTCGGCAGATGAAGTCCGGGCCGCGCTGGCCTACCAGAAAGAGCGGGGAGACACCTTCCTCAAGCTGGAAGGGTACGAGCCGCTGGCCGATGCATTCGGCATGGAGTGCGAAGAGACCCTGACGATGGTTCTGCCCCCGGAAACAGACATCCGCAGCTGGAAAACGAACCCGGACGTCTCGATCAAGGCCCCGGACGCAGACCAGCTGGAACAGCACGAGCTGAAATACTACGGGCCGTTGTACGGGGAAGATTTCACCGTGCGGAACAACCGGAACCTCCGGGAAAAGCTGACCTACCTCGGCGCGTATCTGGGCGGGAAACTGGCGGGCGACTGCTATATTTTCGCATCCGATGGGTATGTCTGCATGGACGGCCTGCTGGTGGACGAGGATTTCCGGCACCAGTACATCTCCATGACCCTGATGAAGCATATTGCCGAAAAGGCGCAGGAGCGCGGAGAGATCCTGTATCTTCACGCTGACTCCGAGGATACACCGAAGGAACTGTATGCGAAGATGGGATTTCAGGCCGTTGACAAGCTCTATGAATATCTCTGCACCGATTTCTCGAAACTGAAAATATGAACGAATGCGCGCCGGATACGGCGATGGGCCTCCCAATGCGGGAGGCCTTTCTGTTACACCGTCGCCAGCACGGCGAGAATGCTCTGCCAGCGCTTGTTCTCGACGGCGGGAGCACGGCGGACGGGCCGGGACTGTACAGGCTGAGGCCGCTGAGCCGTCTGGGGCAGGGGAGAGAGGAGCGCGGCCTGCCATGCGGCGGCAAGCTGCATGGCCTCCGGGCAGCTCTGCAGGGTGCGGCGCTCGGCCCCGGCGAGGTAGTCGCCCAGCCAGCAGAGGATGGCCGCGATGTTCAGCTGCTCGGCGGCGCGGGTGCTCCAATAGCTCCAATGGGCGTGACGTCCCACGAACCGCTCCACCGTGATGAGCGCACCCTCCCGGGCGGCAGAGGGGGCGACGGCCCCACAACCACCGGCAGTATGGGCCAGAACATCCAGAATGCGCGCCATCCGGCCGCTGTCGAGGGCGTCGTCCCGGACAAAGGCGGAGAAATCCGTCTGGGCCAGCAGACCGTCGGCGGTGGCGGGGAAGCGCCCCGTCAGCTCGCCCGAGGCGTTGTGGCAGCTCTGCCACCCTTTGCGGACGAGCTGGAAGTTCAGCTTCTGACGTCCCATCGTGGAATAGAACACCCGGGCCTTGCCGCTGACCGGCTCCTGCCGCAGCTCGAGATAAGCGTCTGCGCCTCCGAGGTCTTGGACCTTGACGCTGAGCACAAGGCGGTACTCGGGCTTCTGGCTGGACATGGCAAGATGCATCTCTTCAAAATAACGTGCGGCATCCATAGCGGTTCTCCTTCCTGTGGGCGCGGGGTGGTGTGTAGGTGTGCGGCCCTTCGTTGGTTGTAGTATATCATAAATTGCGCCAGAATACAACTATAAGTTTGCAAATAAACCAAAAAACTTTTTGATTCTTCCACGACGCAAAACAAGATGGTTGTGAGTGACAACAAAAATACGGGGCCGCTGGCAGCAGATACAACTGCACAGCGGCCCCGTACATTATTATGATTCAGTCGCCCAGTTCCCGTATCTCGTTCTGGATGAGTCGGCCTGCGGCCCGGGCCAGCTGGTCCATGCCCCGGATGCGGGCCATGTTCTTGCCGTAGATGCGGGAGGCATCGGCGGCGCTGGCGTCTTCGCCCATAAAGACGGCGGAGACCCGCAGACCCTTCCGCTGCAGCGCCCGCACCTCGGCGGCGGCGTCCTCCACGCCCGCGCTGCCGCCGTAGTCGCGGCCCAGCGGGTCATCGGGAGAGGGTGGGATGCGGCGGCTGTCGTTGGGGGAGGCGTCCGTCAGGAGAATGAGCAGATGCCGCGCGGCGGGGCCGGGGGCGAAGTCGATGAGGTCGCCTGCGGCCCGCAGAGCCAGACCGTCCCGGTTCCAGCCCGAGGCGAAATACTGGCAGATGCCCTGTAAGCTCTTCTCCTTGAAGCCCTTGAGCACCCGCAGGACGGTGTAGCCCCGCAGGCTGGAAAAGCAGCTCACCCGCACCGGGATGCCGCAGGCCGCGAGGCTCTGAGCGAGGATAGACCCCTGCGCCGCGATGACCTCCTGACAGTGGAGGCGGGAAGCCGAAGCATCCAGCAGCAGGTCAACGGTGAAGGACGGGTGGTTCTCTTCCTCGGCACAGCGGAACACCCGGTCGTCGTCCATGACGGTGCGCCAGACCCGCTCCGGGTCGAGGTTGCCGCTGCGGGCGACCCGGGCGTTGGGCTGCTGGTGGACGAGGATGCAGTTGCGGATCTGTTCGGTCAGCCGCAGCACGACGCTGCGGTGAAGCTCAAGGTTTTTGGAGTAGTAGACCCGGTTCCGCTCAGCCTGAAGCTGGGCCTGTTCGGCCAGGTGCTTTGCCTCGGAGGTAGGGGCCTGCTCCGGGCTGGGGACGCCGGAGGCAAACCAGAGGTGACAGCCCAGATGCTCCCCGGTGCAAAGCTCCTGCTCGGCCTTCCGCAGCCGTTCTGGCGGGTAGAGCGACCGGCCAAAGCAGCTTTCGATGTAGGCGCGGTCTTCCTCGGCGCGCTGGCGCAGGGTGATGTGGGCCAGCCGCTTGTCGGCATGGATGCCGATGCCGGAGGCGTCCACCGAGCCGGAATGCTCCACCGTGACCCGGTCGGTCTTTATCATCTGGGTGGGCATGGTGCGGGTCATGAGGGACGCCAGCAGGCCGTCCAGATGGAGATGCAGCCCGGCCTTCTGATGCACCGTGCCATTGAACAGCTCGAATTTGGCGTAGACGGCCAGCAGTGCGGCTCTCAGCTCATCCGGCTTGGGGGGCGTCTCGGGACTGAGGGCGGCGTCGAGAGCCTTTTCGTAGGGAGTCATGACCGGCGGTGTGCGCCCCTGCACAGCCCGCCAGCGCGCGGCCTGCATGGAGTAGACCAGCTGGTTCTTCGCCATCCACTCCTGCCGCGAGAGCTTGTACTGGATGCCGAAAAAGTAGTCCGCATGGGCGCGGCGGAGGGCTGAAAGCACCGGGCGGCGGGGCAGTTCCAGCGCGTAGACCGCGCTCTCGAGGTAGAGCCAGGTCAGATCGTCCAGCATGGCCTGCCGGATGTCGCCCTCCCATGCGTCAAAGAGGCTGCGCACCAGCTCGTCGCCGTAGTATTTGTGGACCAGCCCCACGACGCAGTTCATGTAAAAATCAATGGTGCCGTCGGTGTTCCGGGCGAGGAACAGCGGCTCGAAGCCGTAAGCTCCTGCCGCCGCCCACACCTGATTGGCGGCCCGCCGCTCTTCGGCGGTGTAGCTCTGCGCTTCCATAAAAACGCCCCTTTTTAATCGAAGAGCTTTGCGGCGGTGAGCTGGGCCGGGATGCGGGCGGCAATGGCGTCCCGGATGAGGCCCTGTTCGTAGGAGTCGAAGGCTTTGTTGGCGATGCCCATATCCAGCGCAGCCCCGGCAGCGACGCCCCGGCGCATCAGGCGCAGGGCGTCCAGCATACCGCGCAGGTCGAGAGCTTTGGTGGAAATTTCCGCGCTGTCGCACTTTTTCTGCAAATCGAGGAAGAGCAGGGCGAACTGCCTGACGTACTTGCTGTTCAAATCGGGGAACTGGGTGCGCAGGAGCTTTTCGAGGTTCTCCTCGGTGATGGTGGGCATCTGGATGACCACGAAGCGGGAGGTGAGGGCCTCGTTCAGCTCACGGGTGCCGGCGTAGCCGTAGTTCATGGTGGCGATGAAGCGAGTCTCCTCGGCCAGCGGGATGCGCTCGTAGCCCGGCACGTCGATGGCGCGGCGGAAATCCAGCACCGCGTGCAGGACGGCCAGCGCTTCGTTTTTGGCCATGTTGATCTCGTCCAGAACGCCGAAGCCGCCGCTCTGGGCGCAGCGGTAGACCGGGCCGGGGCGGAACTTGACCTGTCCGCCCTCGAAGGTGTCCATGCCGATGAGGGACGCCGCGTCCATATTGACGTGGAACGAGATGTCCCACGCGGGGCGTCCGAAGGCGGCGGCGAGGTTTTCGGCCAGCACGTTCTTGCCGGTGGCCTTGCCGCCCGCCAGCAGCAGGTTTTCGCCGCAGAGCAGGGCGGCCAGCGCCTGCTCCCATACCTCTCTGCCGTAGTAGACGAAGGCAGGGGAGGGGATGCGGGGGCGCAGGGCCTCCGCCAGCGGGTGGGCGGTACGGTATTCTTCCACAGCGCGCAGCAGGTCGGGGGAGACCCCTTCCTGCCGCAGCGTATCCATCAGAGCAGATGTTTCAGACATCCATGACATCTCCTTGCGGTTGGCAGTGCCAAACCGAAATTTCACCCTTATCATAGCACAACCCGCGCGGTTTGTGTAGGGCTTTGGCGGGCAAAAAAGCGGCAAAGAAGCAGAGAAAATAAAGGTGAAGCGATTTTAACAAACTTTCAGCCGGGACGTGCAGATTTCACGTTCAAAGTAAATTGACAGGCCGCTTAAAATACGATAAAATAATTTTCGTTGTGTCAAAGTGAAAAAGAAAGGCGTAAAAGTATGCTCGAAACCATCACGGCCGTCAATCAGGCGGTCAACAGCTTTATCTGGGGCATCCCGGCGATGGTCTGCATCATCGGCGTGGGCCTGCTGCTCAGTGTGCGGACAGGCTTTTTGCAGCTCCGGAAATTCCCCTATGCCATCAAAACGATCATTGGCCGCATCTTCCGCAAAAAGGACGCCTCCGACGGCGCGATGACTCCGTTCCAGGCAGTGTGTACGGCGCTGGCCGCTACCGTCGGCACCGGCAACATCGCCGGTGTGGCAGGCGCGATCGCCATCGGCGGGCCGGGTGCGGTGTTCTGGATGTGGTGCTCGGCTCTGCTGGGCATGTGTACCAAATTTTCCGAAGTGACGCTGGCCGTGCATTTCCGCGAGCGGAACAAAAACGGCGAGCTGGTGGGCGGCCCCATGTACTATATTAAAAACGGCCTCGGCAGCCGGTGGCAGTTCCTCGCGGTGCTGTACTCGCTGTTCGGCGTGCTGACGGTCTTCGGCACCGGCAACGCCACCCAGGTCAACACCATCGTCACAGCCATCGACTCGGCCCTGCTGGCCTACGGCAGCAGCCTGAACAGCATCCTGCCCACGGTCAACCTCGTCGTGGGCGTGGTGGTGGCCATGATGGTGGCTATGGTGCTGCTGGGCGGCGTCAAGCGCATCGGCAGTGTCACCGAAAAGCTGGTGCCGTTCATGGCGCTGTTCTATGTGGTGCTGGCGCTGGGTGTCGTGGTCATCAACTACCGGCGCTTCCCGGCGGTGCTGGCCTCCATCGTCGGCGGTGCATTTGATCCGCGGGCCTTCACCGGCGGTGCCATCGGCAGCATTTTCCTCAGTATGCAGAAGGGCGTCTCCCGCGGCATCTTCTCCAATGAGGCCGGCCTCGGCACCGGCTCCATCGCCCACGCCTGTGCAGACACCCACAAGCCCGTCAAGCAGGGGATGTTCGGCATCTTCGAGGTCTTCGCTGATACCATCGTTATCTGCACCCTGACCGCCATGGTCATCCTGTGCAGCGGCGTGCCGGTGGGCTACGGCAGTGCGGCAGGCGCAGAGCTGACCATCTCCGGCTTCACGGCCACCTACGGCGGCTGGTCGTCCATCTTTACGGCGGTGGCGCTCTGCAGCTTTGCATTCTCCACCATCATCGGCTGGGGCCTCTACGGCTCCCGGTGCATCGAGTTCCTGTTCCACACCGACAAGGTGGTCGGCCCCTTCCTCGTGGTCTACTCCTTCGTGTCCATTCTGGGCGCGACGGTCGATCTGGGCCTGCTGTGGAGCATCGCCGACACCTTCAACGGACTGATGAGCATCCCGAACCTCATCGCCCTGCTTCTGCTCTCCGGCACAGTGGCAAAGCTCACGAAGGAGTTCTTCGCGGGCGAGGGCGCAGGAAAGTAAAGAATCATTCAAAGCGCCCTCCGGCCCACGTCGGAGGGCGCTTTGCTGTCAACAAGCCTCTGATTTTGTCTATTTTCTCTGCAAAAACTCAAAAGAGTATAAAAATTTCATTGAAATTATAAGAAATTGGTATTGAACAAATTTTAACAAAGTGGTAAAGTAAAAGCAAAGAGAGTCGTACCCGCCGCCCGGCGGGGCGCAAAATCAGGAGGTTTTACCAATGGCTGATCGTATCGTTCTGAATACTATTTCTTATCATGGCCACGGCGCTATCGAGAACATCGTTCCCGAGCTGACCGCCCGCGGCTACAAGAAGGCTTTCGTCTGCTCTGACCCCGACCTTCTCAAGTTCGGTGTCACCAAGAAGGTCACCGACCTGCTGGACGCTGCAGGCTTCGCCTACACCGTCTACAGCGAGATCAAGCCCAACCCCACCATCGCCAATGTGCAGGACGGCGTGGCCGCTTTCAAGGCCGCAGAGGCTGACTGCATCGTGACCATCGGCGGCGGCTCTTCCATGGACACCGCAAAGGCCATCGGCATCATCATCAACAATCCCGAGTTCGCCGATGTGCGCTCTCTGGAAGGCGTCGCTCCCACCAAGAAGCACGCCGTCTTTACCATCGCTGTCCCCACCACTGCCGGTACTGCCGCTGAAGTCACCATCAACTACGTCATCACCGATGTGGAGAAGAAGCGCAAGTTCGTCTGCGTCGATACCAACGACATCCCCGAGATCGCTGTGGTCGACCCCGATATGATGGCCTCCATGCCCAAGGGCCTGACTGCCGCCACCGGTATGGATGCTCTGACCCACGCCATCGAGGGCTACATCACCAAGGGCCACTGCACCATCTCCGATATGTTCCATCTGGAAGCCATCAAGCTCATCAGTGAGAACCTGCGCGGCGCTGTCCAGAACACTCCGGAAGGCCGCGAGGGCATGGCTCTGGGCCAGTACATCGCCGGCATGGGCTTCTCCAACGTGGGTCTGGGCATCGTCCACTCCATGGCACACGGCCTGTCCGCTCTGTATGACACCCCCCACGGCGTGGCCTGCGCGATCCTGCTGCCCGTCGGTCTGGAGTACAACAAGACCGTCGCCGGTGAGCGCTATCGTGCCGTCGGCAAGGCCATGGGCGTGAAGGGCATCGACGAGATGAACGACGCACAGGCCGCAGATGCCACCATCGCCGCTGTCAAGCAGCTGAGCGCTGACGTGGGCATCCCCGCAAACCTGAACGGCATCCTGAAGGAAGAGGACATCCAGTTCCTCGCCGAGTCCGCTTATGCGGACGCCTGCCGTCCCGGCAACCCCCGCGACACCAGCGTGGAGGAGATCGTGGAGCTGTACAAGAGCCAGCTGTGATCTGAGTCGGAGCGCTTTACCCTTATAAAAAATACAGGCTGCTGTAAGAAACCTCTCCGTCAGCGCTAACGCGCTGCCACCTCCCCTAGCGAGGGGAGGCTTTGGCATGACGGAAAGCCTCGCCTCTTCGCCAGAGGCTCCCCTCGGTAGGAGAGCTGTCGAGCGAAAGCGAGACTGAGAGGTCGAACAGAGAAGAAGCCTTCCCGTCATACCGCCCGTCCACCCCTCATACACTGACGGACAAGGGGGTGTGCGGATGGAGCGGGGGATGGAGATGCTCTTTGCGCTGTTCGGCGGGCTGGCGATGTTCCTCTACGGGATGGACAGGATGAGCCGCGCCTTGCAGCGGGCGGCGGGCGACGCCATGAAGCGGCTGCTGGCCCGGCTGACGGCCACGCCGCTGCTGGGCGTCCTCACCGGGCTGGCCGTGACGGCGGTGCTCCAAAGCAGCTCGGCAGCCACAGTAATGGTCATCGGCTTCGTCAGCGCCGGGCTGCTGGAACTGCCCCGGGCGGTGGCCGTCATCTACGGCATCAACATCGGCACCACCATGACGGCACAGCTCATCGCCCTCGATGTCCAGACGCTGGTATACCCGGTGCTGTTTCTGGGCTTTCTCCTCGACTTCGCGGCCCGCAGGCCCCGCTGGCAGGCCGTGGGCGAGGCGGTGTTCTCCTTCGGGCTGCTCTTCGAGGGCATCGACATCCTGGGCCGGGCTTTGCAGCCGCTGGCCGGGCAGGCGGTCTTTCTCGACTGGATGACCCGGGTGAAGGAGTCGCCGCTTCTGGGCATCCTGCTGGGCCTCTCCATGACCATGGTGGTGCAGAGCAGCTCGGCCACCATCGCGCTGCTGCAGAACGTGGCCCGTCAGGCCGGGCCGGACGGCATCCACAGCGTGCTGGGCCTTGCCGGGGCGGTGCCGGTCCTTCTGGGCGACAACATCGGCACGACGGTCACGGCCCTGCTGGCCTGCATCGGGCAGGGAAAGAACGCCGCCCGCGCCGCGCTGGCCCACAGCTGCTTCAACCTCAGCGGGAGTCTGCTGGCGGCGGTGCTGCTGCCCTGGTTCGTCCGGCTGGTGGAGTTCATCTCCCCCAAAGGCCCGGAGCTGGAAGTCATTTCCCGGCAGATCGCCAATGCCCACACCGCCTTCAATGTCTGCTGCGCCCTGCTCTGGCTGCCTTTTTTGCCGTGGATGGTGCGGCTGGTGTGTGCGCTGGTGCCGGAAGAGTAGCCCTCTCAGTCACGCCGTAGGCGTGACAGCTCCCCCAAGGGGGGAGCCTTTGGCATGTCGGACAACTCTGAGCTGCCCGCCGGAAGTTCAATATGGCGTAAAAGATAGTGCCCTGCTACCAAGACTAGCAGCAGCTTGACAAGGAACCGTTGTTCCGCAGCTGCTGCCCTCTGTAGCAGGGCACTCCTGTTTACGATAAATTAAGCTTTGCTCGGCCAGACGAAGCTTGACCGGCCTGCCAATGGCTCTCCCTTTGGGAGAGCTGGCGCGTCAGCGACTGAGAGGGCCAACGCTCTTCCGATACACCGCAAAGGCGATGACAGCCGACAGCACTTCCGTGACCCAGAAGGCATGCCAGACGCCGGTGGGGCCGAGCTGGCGGCAGAGCAGCCACGCCAGCGGCATGATGAAGATGACGTACCGGCAGAGGGAGATGACCAGCGAGGCCGCACCCTTGCCCAGACCTTCCAGCGCGCCGGAAGAGGTGGTGGACACCGCCGACACCACAAAGCCGAGGCAGATGATGCGCAGGGCGGTCTGGCCGATGGCGATGGTCTCGGGGGTGGAGGAGAACAGGCCGATGAGGGGCGCGGAAGCGGCCATACAGATGACGGTGCCTGCCGCCATGATGACGGCGCTCATGCCGAGGGTGAGCTGGTAGAGCTTTGCCACGCGGGTGTGCTCTTTTGCACCGTAGTTGTAGCCGATGAGGGGGCGCATTCCCTGCACGATGCCGTTGGCGGGCAGATAGAGGAAAGTCTGGAGCTTATAGTAGATGCCCAGCACCACCACATAGCTTTCGGAAAAGGCCGCCAGCAGGCCGTTGAGGAAGGTGACCAGCAGGGAAGGCAGGGCCAGATTCAGGATGGCAGGCACACCGATGGCGTAGAGACGGCCTTCGAGAGAGAGGTCGGGCCGCAGGGCCTTCCGGCGCAGATGGACGGGCGACTCGGTGGTGTTGTAGACCACGAGGTAGATGATGAGAGTAGCGGCCTGTCCGATGCCGGTAGCCAGCGCCGCGCCGGCAATGCCCATGGCAGGCACCGGGCCGAGGCCGAAGATGAGGACAGGGTCCAGCAGGATGTTGCAGACACAGCCCGAGATGAGGGCGGTCATGGTGAGCTTCATCCGGCCCACGGCCTGGAAGAGCTTCTCAAAGGCGAGGCTGGCCATGTTCACGGTAGCGAACAGGAAGACGATGGTGGAGTAGGTCACGCCCATAGAGACGATGGTGCCGTCGGCGGTGAACCGGGCCAGGAAGCCGGGCATGACAGCGGTAGCCGCCAGCGTGCAGAGGATGCCGTGGAGCACCGAGAGGGCCATGCCGTGGGTGGCGGCGGCGTCCGCCCTGTCGTGGTCACCTGCGCCCCGGTAAAGGGCCACAAGGGCGTTGATGCCTATGCCGAAGCCGATGGCGACGGCGTTCACGAAGTTCTGGATGGGGAACACGAGGGAGAGGGCCGTCATGGCCTGCTCGTTGATCTGGGCCACGAAGAGGCTGTCCACGATGTTGTACAGCGAGTTCACCAGCATGGAGATGACGTTGGGCAGAGCCATCGACACCAGCAGCGGGAACACCGGCTTCGTCTTCATAAAAGTATCGTTCATGGGGGCAAAAGCTTCCTTTCCTGAAATTTCCGCACAAGAAAAGCCACACAACGGCGGCTTGGAGCGGGCCATTGTGTGGCGAAAAGTAGCAAACATCTATGCTGTAAAAATCCACACGGGTTTTATTGAAGTGCCGAGAAATACGGTGCATCGCAAAAGCGGTGTTACGGGACGCCGCCGGACAGCACCGGGATGCGGGCCGGAAAGGGCAGTACGGGAAGAGCCTTTCTGACCGGCCTGCGATAGGATACCATGAAACGGGTGGATTGTCAAGGGAAAAGTATGACTTTTCACAAAAGGCTTTTCAAGCGGCCATTTCGTGATACAATAAAGCCAGACAGAAACGGAGGAAAAGCGCCATGAAATGGATGATCGCGTCCGACCTGCACGGGTCGGCTTATTACTGCAAGAAGATGGTGGAGGCCTTTGAGCGGGAGGGGGCTGACCGGCTGCTGATGCTGGGCGACCTGCTTTACCACGGCCCCCGGAACGACCTGCCCCGGGACTACGCGCCGAAAGAGGTCATCCCGATGCTGAACGGCCTGAAAAACAAACTCTGCTGCGTCCGGGGCAACTGCGAGGCCGAGGTGGACCAGATGGTGCTGGATTTCCCGGTGATGGCGGATTACTGCATCCTCCCGGCGGGCGAAAAGCTCATTTATGCCACCCACGGGCATATCTATAATGGAAAGAACCCGCCGCCGCTGGCCGAAGGGGACATCCTGCTCCACGGCCACACCCACGTCCCGGCGTGGACGGAGTTCGGGCAGAGGAACGTCTGCCTCAACCCCGGCTCCCTGAGCATCCCGAAGGAAAACAGTCCCCACAGCTATATGATTCTGGAAAACGGCGTCTTCTACTGGAAAGACGTAGAGACGGGAGAAATATACCACACCCGTGTACTGTGAGAAACCGGCACTTGCAATTACCATACCGGTGTGGTATGATGAATGCGGAAACAGAAAAACAGGGTCTTTTGTCTCGGGCGCGGAGGGGTGCGCGGGGCCGACGGCCTTTTGTTTCCCATAAAAAGTTAGAGAAAACTAACAAAGTGACGAAAAACGCACGGGCGGCTTGTGCAGTCTGCCCAGTGGATAACGATCCTTAGGAGGTACGGACCAATGGTTCAGACGACGCTGAAAGTAGACGGCATGATGTGCGGCATGTGCGAGAGCCACGTCAACGAGGTGGTGCGCAAGACTGCGCAGGTGGAGAAGGTGACTTCCTCCCACACGAAGGGAGAGACGGTCATCGTCTCGGCCCAGCCGCTGGACATCGAGGCCCTGAAGGCTGCCATTGCCGACACGGGCTATACCGTGACCGGCGCAGAGGAAAAGCCGTATGAGAAGAAGGGGTTCTTCTCGTTTTTGAAGCACTGATGACTTCCGGCCCCGGGGTGGGGCCTATATAAGGAGGCAGGCAGAGATGAGGATACTGGTCTATGGTGCAGGCGTGCAGGGCTGTGAGCTGGCCCACCGTCTGCTGCAGAACAAAAAGAATGTCGTCACCATGCTGGCGCGGGGCGAGTGGAAGGAGAGGCTCGACCAAAGGGGCCTCGTCATCCGCCACTGGGCGCAGTGCCGCACCACGGTGGATCGGGTGGCCACCATCGACACGCTGGCCCCGGACGACTGCTACGACCTCGTTTTCGTGACGATGCAGGCCGGGCAGCTGCCCGACGTGCTGCCCATCCTCAAGCAGAACAGGAGCGAATACTTCGTCTTCGTGGGCAACGACCCCCACGCCGTGGAGGTCATGCAGGCCATGCAGCGCCCGGCGGATAAGATCGCCTTCGGCTTCCAGAGCAGCGGCGGCCACCGGGATGTGGATAAGGTCGTCAGCGCCCACGTCGGTGTGGATATGACCATCGGCGGGGCTACCGCGCCCCTTTCGGGCGTTTTCCGCTACCGGGTCAAGACGGCTTTCGAGGGCGCAAAGTACAAGCTGACCTTCGTCAGCGACATGGACGGATGGCTCAAGTGCCACCTCGCCCTCATCCTGCCGGCCTGCTATCTCTGCTACGCCTGCAGCGGCGACCTCTCCAAGGCGACGAAGGAGCAGCGTGGCCTGGTCCTCGACGCCGCGTGGGAGGCCTGCGAGATGCTGAAAGCCGCCCACATCCCCGTGGACGACAAGGAGAACACCGACTGCTACCGTGCCGGTACGCCCGGCCGCCGGAAGATGGACGCCATGGTCCTGGCGCTCTGTAAGACCCCGCTGGGCCGTCTCTGCGTCTCCGACCACGCGATGCATGCTGTGGCTGAGATGCAGTACCTCGATGAGGCTTTCGAAGGTCTGCGCACCCGGACGAGTGTCCGGATGACGGCGTGGGATACCTTGCGCAGCCAGATGCCCTCGTGGGACATCATGCGGAAAAAGACGGCGAAAGCAAAGCGATAAGTGCATGGAAAAAGAGGCAGATGCGAGTCTGCCTCTTTTTTGTGTGGGAAAAACCTCTCAGTCTGCTTCGCAGACAAGGCCGGGTTGCGGCCAGCAGGATGCGAGCGACAGCGAAGCAGACGCTGGGAGCCGCAACCCGGCATGGGCGCGGAGCGCCTGAGAGGGCAAGGATGCTGACGGAGAGGTTATTCCCCCCAAAATTCCGCTAATTTTTTCTTCAGCTCCTTCGTATCCCGCAGATACTCCAGATGCCTCCAATGCTTCGGGAAGAGCCGGGCGTACTCGCTCTGGGCAAAGCGGTCGTCGAGGAGCAGCACCACGCCCTTATCTTTCTGCGTCCGGATGACCCGCCCGGCGGCCTGCAGGACTTTGTTCATCCCGGGCCAGCGGTAGGCGTAGTCGAAGCCCGCCCCGTTCTGGGCGTCGTAGTAGCGGCGCAGCATCTCCTGACGGGGACTCACCTGCGGCAGGCCCACGCCCACGATGGCGCAGCCGATGAGCCGGTCGCCCGCGAGGTCCACGCCCTCGCCGAAGATGCCGCCCATGACCCCGAAGCCGAGAAGCGTCTTCTCCGGGCAGGGCGAAAACCGCTCGAGGAACGCCGCCCGCCCGGCGTCGTCCAGACCGCTCTCCTGTACCAGTGTGCCGATGTCCGGGTAGCGGGCGGTGAAGTCCTCCCACACCTGCCGCAGATAGGCATAGCTGGGGAAGAAGGCCAGATAGTTGCCCACCCGGCTGGACGCCAGCGCCGCGAGGGCGTCCGAGATGGGCCGGATGCTGGCGTCCCGCTGGCGGTAGCGGGTGGAGATGGAGGGCAGACAGTAGAGCCCGAGGTTTTCTGCCGGGAAGGGGCTTTCCAGCGCCACGGCCCGGGCCTCGGGACAGCCGAGGACGGTGCGGTAGTAGCCCGGCGGCGTCAGCGTCGCGCTGAACAGCGCCGCCGCCCGCCCTGCCGAAAGGCTTGCGTCCACGAAGGGGGACGGGTCGAGGCAGAGCAGCTGCAATTCAAGGTCACTGCCCCGGGCGGTGAGCTGGGCGGCAAAATGCTCGTCGTACCGTTCCGACGCCCGCAGGATGTCCTGCACCTCAAAGTAGAGATCCAGCAGGGCCGCGTGGGCTTCGGCGTCGGGATCGTCTTCCAGCCAGTCTTGCAAGGGAGCCGTCAGCGCCCGCAGCGGGGTCAGCAGGGCCGAGGGAAGCTCCTTGCAGAACACCGTGCCGTCCTGAGCGTAGTCGGCGGCGGGCAGCTCGATGGCGGGCGTCTCCGCAGATCCCGGCAGGGAGGTCTGGCCGCTGTCGTCCTCTTCGGCGGCAGTGCTGCCCCGGCGGGGCGCGAGGGTCGAGACCGCTTTCCGTCCCTCTAAAAAGGCTTTGTCGGCCTTGCTCAGAGCGGTCTTGAGGGTGCTTTTGCCCCGCCCGAGTGCGCGTTTTGCCTCGGTGAGGCTGCTCTTGCAGAAGCGTGCCGAGTACATGGCCCGCGCCCGCTCGGGCAGATTGTGGGCCTCATCCACGAGGAAGAGCCAGTCGCCCGCGCTGTCGAAGAACCGCCGCAGATGCACTACGGGGTCGAAGAGGTAGTTATAGTCGCCGATGATGACGTCGCACCACTCGCTCAGGTCCAGCCCCAGCTCGAAGGGGCAGACCGTGAACTGCTTTGCAGCGTCGGCCAGCGCGGCCCGGTCGAAGCGGCCGGTGCCGTCGTCCAGAAGGGCTTTCAGGGCCGTGTTCACCCGGTCGTAGTAGCCGTTTGCGTAGGGGCAGAGCTCCGGCAGGCAGGCGGGATGGCCCTCGGCATCCGGGTGGAGGCAGACCTTCTCCTTGGCTGTCAGGGTCACGCTGCGCAGAGCCAGCTTGGAATCAGACGCCCGCAGCCGCGCAATGGCATCCTCGGCGGCGGACTGAGTCGTGTTGCGGGCCGTCAGGTAGAACAGCTTCTCGCCGCAGCCGGTGCCGATGGCCCGCAGAGCAGGGAAGAGGACGCTCATGGTCTTGCCGATGCCGGTGGGGGCCTGACAGAAGAGCCGGACGCCGCTTTTAGACGGCGCGGCGGTGCAGGCGCGGTAGACTTCGCCTGCCAGCGCCCTCTGCCCGGGCCGGTAGGCCGGAAAGGGAAAATCCAGCGCCGAAAGGCTCACGCCCCGCTGCTCCTTCCACGCCAGCTGACGCTGCGCCCAGGGGGCGTACTGCTCGAGCAGATCCTGCAAAAACGCTTCCAGCTCTTCAAGGGTGAAATGCCGCACGAAGCGGAGGATGTCGTCGGTGTCGATCTGGTAGTAGGTGAGCCGGACGTCCAGCTTTTCCAGCCCCTGCTGACGGCCATACAGCGCCCCGTAGACCATTCCCTGCGCCCAGTGGCAGGGGTTCATGTCCTCGGCGATGTCGTCGGCGGGGACGGCTGTGGTCTTTATCTCGTCGATGACCGTCACGCCCGCCTCGTCGGTGAAGATGCCGTCGGCCCGGCCTTCGATGGTGAAGGGGATGCCCGCCGCCTCCCGTTCACCGGAGAGGAAGACTTCGGCGGCGTAGCCTTCGCCTGCGGCCTTTTGGAGCTTGCGGTGGATGCGTGCGCCCTCGTTGGCGCGGTCGAAGCCGGTAAAGCGGCTGTCGATGCTGCCGGTGCGGAGCAAAAATTCCACCAGCTGGCGGACAGGCAGGCGAAAAGCAGGCATAGCGGGTCACTTCCTTTTTTATGGCATCATCTTGTATAAGGCTCCCCCTTTGGGGGAGCTGGCGCGGGAGCGCCTGAGAGGTTGATTCTTACGCCAGCCCCAGCATCCCGGCGCACTGGGCGGCAGCTTCGTCCACCTTGCCGAAGTCCACGGCGGCGCGGTAGTACGTCTCCAGCTCGTCGTGGCAGGCTTTGGCCTGTGCCATCAGGTCGGCGGCCTGTTCCAAAAGCTCTGCTGCCGCCCGCTCGTTGAAGCGGAGACGGGCGCGGTAGCCCGCCAGATTTTCCCGGTCCACGAAACGGGTACACCGGACAGCCTGCACGCCGGGCAGCTGCACCGGGTGCCACCGGTTGTCGGTGAGGAAAGCCAGCCGGAGGGCCGGGATGAAGAGATGGTCGATCTTGTCGTCGGGGTGCATGGCGCAGGGGCAGGTGATGATGTGGTAGCCCCGGGCCAGCGCCTCGGCCCGGATGAGCTCGAGAAGCAGGCGGGAGACGGCGCCGTAGTCGTCATGGAAGACCACATACCGGTCGGCCAGTGCCTGCACGGTGCCGCGGTAGAAGACCGACCCTTTCGGCGTGATGGCCGACAGCAGCCGCAGCTCTTCGCTGGCCGAGGCCCCCTCGGGCAGGCGGGGGAGAGTCCGGGCGCAGAGCCGCTTGACGTAGCGGCGGACTTTCTCGAAGTTGGCACTGCACGCCTCAGCCCGGCGGCTGTCCAGCAGCAGGCTCCCGGCAGATGCGATATACCGCGCGGCCCGGCTGCGCAGGGCAGTGTTCTGGGCGAAGAGCCGCTTCACCTCGTCGGCGTGGGCGTGGAGGGCGTCGGCGTCCAGGGTGTGGTACAGGCTCACCACCTGCTCCTCTGCGCCCGGGGCGTCCGGCTCCATGACATGGGGTGCGGTGGAGTCCACGATGGCGGCGCGCTTGTCGAGAAAGATGACGCCGTCCAGACTGTCGGGGTCGCTGGCGCAGTGGATGCGCTGGATAGGCTCCCCCTTCTGCTCGGCCTTGACGGCCAGTCGCTTCATCAGTGTCGATTTGCCGCAGCCCGGCCCGCTTTTGATGAGATACATCTGCATCCCCGGCTCCCGCCGAAGCGGCTCAAAATAGCCCTTGAACCCGGCAGGGGTGGTGGTGCCCAGAAAGAAATCAACAGAATCGCTGCGTACAGCATTCATACTCAAACACCTCACTTTTGCTATAGGGTATGCAAAAGTGAAGGCAAAAGTGAGGGGTGTGATGGCAAAGGCTCCCCCTTTGGGGGCAACGGCGACGACCGCCGCCAGCGGCGGAAGCAGGGAGTCGCTGTTGGGGCAGCGGCCAGCAGGATGCAAGCGACAGCGTAGCAGACGCAGGGAGCCGCAACCCGGCCTTGGCGTGAAGCGCCTGAGAGGGCAAGGATGCTGACAAAGAAGCATGGTGCAGCGATAATATGGCTCTGACAAAGAAATTGCCTATCGCTGCGCAGAGGCCTTATCTTGCCGGGCTTGCCCTCTCCGTCACCTGCGGTGACACCTCTCCCAAGGGGAGAGGCTTAGCCCCCATCAGTAGGTATGCTCGCACACCTCGTGTATTTTATCCCGCAGGGCCACGAAGTCGCCGAAAGCCTCCGGCTTGTTCTGGGGCTGACGGAGCAGGGCGGCGGGGTGGAACGTCCCCATGAAGAGGATGCCGTTCTTCTCAATAAAGGTGCCGTGCTCCTTCGTCACCGAAAAGTCGGCGCGTATCATCCGCTGAGCGGCGATGCGGCCCAGGCAGACGACGATCTTAGGCCGCAGCAGACGGAACTGCTCTCGCAGCCAGGGCATACAGGCTTCGCTCTCGGCGGGCAGGGGGTCGCGGTTCTGGGGCGGGCGGCACTTGACGATGTTGGCGATATAGCAGTTGGAGGCACGGTCGAGGTCGATGGCGAAGAGGTATTTGTCCAGCAGCTGGCCGCTGCGTCCCACGAAGGGCAGGCCCTGCTCGTCCTCACTCTGGCCGGGGCCTTCGCCCACGAAGAGCACCTCGGCATTCTCCACGCCCTGCCCGAACACCACGTTGTGCCGGGTGGTGTGCAGCGGACAGCGCTGACAGGCGAGACAGTCGTTTTTCAGTGTTTCCCAATCCATAAGCTCGGTATCCTCCCACAAACTAAATGACATTTTCTTAACAAATCATCGCACGATTTCTTCCTTAAAATATACCACAAAATTCAAGATTTGTCTTGAAGTTTTCTGACTCTGTGCTAGAATAAAAAAGAAGGGCATATCTGTGATGCCCGGGAATAATTGCAAAGTAATTTCGGAGGTAATCAACAATGGCTGATATGTTTGCACCCCTGGTAGCCCAGCTGAAGGCAAACCCCAAGACGATCGTTTTTACCGAGGGCAATGACCCCCGCATCCTGGAGGCCGCAAGCAAGCTGCTGGCTGAGGGCGTGTTGAAAGTCGTTATGGTTGGCAACGAGGCAGAGTGCAAGGCTGCTGCCGCTGCTGGCAATTTTGATATTTCCGCTGCTGAGATCATCGACCCTGAGAACTACGCCGGCTTCGATGAGATGGTCAACACCATGGTCGAGCTGCGCAAGGGCAAGCAGACCGCAGAGGAGTGCACTGCTCTGCTGAAGAAGTCCAACTACTTCGGCACCATGCTGGTCAAGATGGGCAAGGCTGACTGCCTGCTGGGCGGCGCTACCTACTCCACCGCCGACACCATCCGTCCCGCTCTGCAGCTGGTCAAGACCAAGAAGGGCGCTCATCTGGTGAGCTCCTGCTTCATTCTGGACCGTGACTGCGGCGAAGAGGGCCTGAAGCGCATCGCGATGGGCGACTGCGCCGTCAACATCGACTACACCGATACCGTCGATAAGGCTACCGGTAAGGTCAAGGTGGCTGCTTCTGCCAAGCTGGCTGAGGTGGCTGTCGAGACCGCTAAGACCGCTAAGCTGTTCGGCATCGACCCGAAGGTCGCTGTCCTGAGCTTCTCCACCAAGGGCTCCGGCAAGGGCGGCACCGTCGCTCTGAGCCACGACGCTGTCATTAAGGCTCAGGAGATGGACCCCGAGCTGGCTATTGACGGCGAGCTGCAGTTCGACGCAGCCGTTGCTCCCGAGGTCGCACAGGTCAAGTGCAAGGGCAGCAAGGTCGCCGGTCAGGCCAATACCTTCATCTTCCCCTGCATCGAGGCCGGCAACATCGGCTATAAGATCGCACAGCGTCTGGGCGGCTACGCTGCCTACGGCCCCATCCTGCAGGGCCTGAACGCTCCCATCAACGACCTGTCCCGTGGCTGCAACGCCGACGAGGTCTACAAGATGAGCCTCATCACCGCCTGCCAGTCCTGAGCTGACACCCGGCTGAACTGAAAAGCTGAAAAGAGCCGCTGCCGCATTCTGCGGGCAGCGGCTCTTTTGGCTGTAGTGCGGAGATTCTCGATTCTGGGATGAACCGCTCATAAAAAGGAGGTTTTATCATGCGAAGAAAATTTATTGCGGCGGTCACATCGGGGGTTCTGGCCCTGACGGTCATGGCAGCTCTGCCCACCCATGCGGAGGCGGTGAGCATCTGGCTTGACCTTACCCCGGGGACGGAAAGCGTCGAAACGGTATGTTTATTGTCCAAACTAAATGTCAAGCATCATATCGAGGTGGAAATCACGATGGATGAGTTGGATTTGACGGCGGCGGAGAGTAAAGCCACTTACGATGAAATCAAGGCTTATGTACTTGAAAAATTCGGCTTTAAAGTCAGTCAGCTTTATATCGCCCAAATAAAACGGAAATGTGGCATTATCGAGAGAAAGAACTATAACCAGTCAAAAAAAGAAGATGCCAAAGTGCCGAAGTGCCCGCCAGAGAAAGAAGCAGCGATTATGGATGCACTCAAGCATTTCCAGATGATTCCATAGAAAAACAGAATAGAGATGCCAGTTTCAGATTTAAAAGGTGTTGCTTTCGGGCAGCACCTTTTGCTTTAAGCGTTTAGAATTTTTTAGGAGGGAGGTGTAATTCATGCCAGACCTTGCCATGCTGGACTACTTCTACGGAGATGAAGCGGAACAGTTCACTTTTTACCGGATACCCAAAGTGCTGTTCACTGACCCCAGCTACCGGCGCATATCTTCCGACGCCAAAATCCTGTACGGGCTTATGCTTGACCGTATGGGGCTGTCAGTTCGGAATGGCTGGCTGGACGAATACAACCGGGTATTCATTTTCTTTACTCTGGAGGATGCTTTGGAATATTTGTGCTGCGGGCATACCAAAGCCGTTTCCCTTTTTGGGGAACTGGATAAGGCGGGCTTGATCGAGCGCAAAAAGCAAGGCCAGGGAAAGCCGACAAAAATCTATGTTAAGAACTTTGTTCGGAATGCGGAAGTCTTGACTTCCGAAAAACGGAAGTCTAAAGTTCCGCAATCTGGAAGTCAAGACTTCCAAAAAACGGCCTCTAATAATACTGAGATAAAAGATACTGAATTGAGTGATACTGAACCATCTATCCATCCGGCCAGGGGGCTGCCGGAAGATAAATCGCCTGCGGCAGATGCGATGGATACGATGCGTGTCTATCGTCAGATTATCATGGAGAATATTGAGTACGACATCACTCGCAGGCAGCTCGGCTATGATGCTGACATTCTGGACGAGATTGTTGACATCATGGTGGACACGGTTTGCAGCACAAAGCCCATGATCCGCATAGGCGGCCAGGACTTCCCCTTAGAGGTTGTAAAGAGCCGCCTGCTAAAACTCAATTCGGAGCATATCAGCTATGTGGTGAGCAGTTTGAAATCTAACACCACCAAAGTCCGAAACATCCGGGCGTATCTGCTTACCGCCTTGTATAATGCCCCTACCACTATCAGCAGTTACTACACAGCTTTGGTCAACCATGACCTTTACGGCGGTGGGTAACTGCTTTTTTCATAATCGCCTATGGGCGGCTGCGCCAGTTTCTGACCAGCCCCCTTAACTGCAAAAATGCAAATGAGCAGCACTGTGTCAAGAACGCACGGTGTGCGTTCATTTTCATTCTTGACACGGGGTTGCTCGTTTGCTACCCGGCACAGCCGGAGAAAGGAGCTTCCCCATGAAAAAGCCATTTGCCTACATTACAGCCGTCTGGAAAGGCGGCGAGTTTACTGTCATTGATCAGGCGGCGGTGTACTGCCGCAAAGTCTATGAAGCCGGTTTTACCCCAATCTGTCCGGTTCTCTATCTTCCCCATTTCCTGCGTGATTCCATTCCTGCCGAACACAAGGACGGCATTGACATTGGGCGTGAACTTCTGCGCCGGAGCCATGTGCTGATTGTCTGCGGGGACGAAGTTGACGAGTCCGTAAAAAACGATATTGCTGTGGCGCAGCGGCTGGGCATTACCGCCACTACCCTGGATGGCATTCTGAAAATCCATGCTCAGGGAGAAAACGAGGTGGAGGGCTGATGCCTGATGACCTGTACCGGCTGACACTGTTTCTGTTGCACCGGCTGGTGGTTCCGCCTTAGACCATTTCCTTTTTCAGCATTCCTGCCAGAGAAAGGAGTGATGAGGTTTGCAGGAAGAAGTTGAAAACAAATCGGTGGCGATTAGCATCAAAGCCACCAAGCTGACCGCCAATGTGCTGAAAGCCGCACTCCTGAAAGCCCTTGAGGAAATGGAGAAAAAGCAAAAAAATCCCAAGATCTACAAGGGCAAACAGAGTGTGAAACACCTTGTCCGGCAGGGGGCTGGGGTCAGCAACATCGAAATCACGGACGGCAACATCAAGTCTTTTGAGAAAGTTGCCCGGAAATACGGCATTGACTTTGCTCTCAAAAAGGATGCTTCCACACAGTCGCCCCGGTATCTGGTCTTTTTCAAGAGTAAAGATGCCGACGCACTGACGGCGGCATTCCGGGAATATTCCGGTAAAGTCGTGAAAAGCCAGTCCAAGGAGAAGCCGTCCATCCGCAAGCAGCTTTCCAAACTTCAAGAAGTGGTCAAGGATATGGCAAAATCTCTCTCCCGGAACAAGAGCCAGGAGGTGGACAGATGAAAAAATTGCCGAAAGTCAATACTTCCAAGCTGCTAAAAGCGGCTTTGCCGTATATCCTGGTCGGCCTGATGGCTACCAAGCTGGGGCAGGCGTACCGCATGGCATCCGGCGGCGATGTGCTGGATAGGATTTTTGGGGCGTTCCTTAAAATCGGGGAAGCCTTTGCCAATCCCCTGCCCAGCCTGCATCCGTTTGACCTGCTGGTGGGAGATGCCTGCGGCGCTCTGCTGTGGTTTATCGTGTACCAGAAATCCAAGAATGCCCGGAAATACCGGCGTGGTGCGGAGTATGGTACTGCCCGATGGGGAAATGCAAAAGATATTGAGCCGTTCATCGACCCGGACTTTTCGCAGAATATCCTGCTGTCCGAAACGGAACGTCTGACGCTGGGAAAAATTGCAGACCCCGAAAAGAGAAACGTCAATCTGAATGTGTTGGTCATTGGTGGGAGTGGTTCGGGAAAGACCCGCTACCACATCAAGCCCAATCTTCTCCAGATGAACGCATCGTATGTCTGCTCCGATCCAAAGGGTACGGTTATCGAGGAAGTCGGGCGGGCACTGGTGCGTGGCGGGTACAAAATCAAGGTTTTAAATACCATTGATTTTTCCTGCTCCATGCACTACAACCCCTTTGTTTATCTCCATAGCGAAACGGACATTCTCACCCTTGTCACGGTTATTATGACCAATACCCAGGGAGAAGCCAAAGGCGGGGACGGATTCTGGGAAAAAGCGGAAGCCCTGCTGTATCAGGCACTGATCGCTTATATCTACTATGAAGCCCCAGCCGAGGAGCGCAACATGAATACCCTGCTGGATATGCTCAACGCCTGCGAGTGCCGGGAGGACGACGAGAACTTTAAATCAGCGGTTGACCTACTGTTTGAACAGTTGGAACAGCGCAATCCCGACCACTTTGCGGCAAGGCAGTATAAAAAATTTAAGATGGCGGCGGGTGTTGTATGCTCTAAAAGACTTCTTAATCAAGCGGTTGGGAAGTC
>OWJE01000090.1_pt1 | contig 72561 bp, 66 predicted proteins | sample 1732931 | NCBI WGS metagenome assembly OWJE01 (sample SAMN05065769, study PRJEB22554) | human gut metagenome | biome: ENVO:2100002; feature: ENVO:00000062; material: ENVO:00002003 | host: Homo sapiens | place: USA | reverse complement strand
GCAGCGTCAGATGTGTATAAGAGACAGGTGCGCCTGAACGGCGAGGATGTGACCGAGAAGCTCAAGAGCTATGTAGCAGAGCACGGCTATATGCCCCAGAACGCCAAGAGCGATGTGCTGCACAGCGATCCGTCTTGGCTGCACACCTACGCAAACGCCAAGAACATCTGCTCTGCTTTCCATGACTATCTGCCCAACACCTATATGCAGTACTACCTGCTGGGCGATGAAGTTGTAAAGAGCAGCGATCCCAACCACACCCGTGCCAACGAGGTCATGGAAGGCCGCGAGAAGCGCATCTTTGATGCTGTGGCAGATTATCGTGCCGGTAAGGACGTAGACCTGACCAAGTTCTTCGGCGGTGTGCACGGCGAGTTCATCGTGGACGTTGCCATGAGCCTTGCCTTCGACCTGCGCAAGCGCTATCTGGTCATGGTGGAGAACAACGGCGCTGTGGAGAACCTGCCCTCCGACGCCATGGTGGAGATTCCCGCTTATATCACCGACCGCGGCCCGGAACCCGTGCGTGTGGGCGAGATTCCCACCTTCTACAAGGGTCTGATCGAGCAGCAGGAGGCTGTGGAGAAGCTGATCGTGGATGCCGCTGTGGAGCACTCCTACGAGAAGGCACTGATGGCCTTTACTCTGTCCAAGACCGTGCCCAGCCTGCTGGTCGCCAAGAAGATCTTGGACGATATGATCGTTGCCAACAAGGCTTACTGGCCGGAGCTGCACTGATAAGTACTTCGTCAGCGGCTGATACCGGACAACTGAGCCCATAAAACATTGAACGCCTCCCCGGCATTCCTTCCAAGAAGGATGCCGGGGAGTTTTTTTGCTGTCATATTTACAAGTCAGAGGAATCGAAGAAGTCTTTTAATGTAATTCCTAAACCCTGACAAATTCTTTCAATCGTCTCTACGCTTAACTGCCCTCCCCGACGGGCGGTGGTTTGAATCGTGGAGTACGATATTCCGCATTTTTTTGTCAACACACATAGATTCATATCACGCTCTTTCATCAAATCCTGAACACGCTTGATCGTATCCACGAAAACTCCTCCCATCTTTTTAGTTCAAAACTTTTCCAACAACCTCGAATCTTTGCTCTGGAGATATAAGGATCGGCGAATATTTGGTGTTAAGAGAAACCAAAACCGGTTGGTTATGCACCACGCCATAGCTGTCGGTAAGGAACTCTTCTTGGGATTTGTCTGGGGTATGTTCATCGTATTTTTTCAGATATCCACAGTCATCATATACGAATATACCGATATCCCCGCATTCAAGTTCTTCGCAGCGCTTCACCCATACAATCTGTCCGTTATGATAAGAGTGGAGCCTTTTGCAAGGCCCCGCTCTTATTGCTGCCGTTATGATGAGCAACTTGCCGCAGAAAAGCAGCGCACCGAGCGGGTGACCAAGCGCATTTTGACCAAGGAAGAAATGCCATCATCCGTTCCTTTATCGACTATGCCGGCAGTACGATCACAAAAAAACTGGAAACGCTGATGGCGGGTGGTTGCATCGTTGAGCGTGTGGATGAAAACCTGACCTATGATTATCTGCACGCCTCGGAAGATAACCTCTGGAGTACGCTGTATCTGACAGGGTATGGTCACGCATGCCGCCATAGCAGTCATATTGAAAGACATCCCGCCTGAAAGTGAAGGCTTTACTTTCAGGCGGGACTTTTTGTTTTTTATTATAAAGGCTAGTTCCTGTTCTTTGCGGAGATGGCCACACATTAAAGAACTTTGGCCCCATTGGCCGTCAACTTGAAGGTTGCTCCCAGCATATCGGCAGCCCCGCGGCACATCAGCATCCGCTGCAGGAAAATCTCAAAATATTCGTACATGCTGCAAATATCGGTGTCGATTTGCAGATTCAGCGAGATGACTTTTTTCTCGGTGTTGATCTTCAGGGTCTGGTCTGTGACCGCATAGTTGACCCGGTCATGGATGTCGAAGGATGCTTTGGGCTTTTCCCGCACACGGCTGCGGCGCACATCAGTCTTGTCGCCGATGATGAGTGCTGCCGAGATGGGATCCACGGCCCCGCCGGTGGATTCATCGTGGTTGGAAATGGCGGACACGATGGTGATGCGGTCCGGGACGCTCAGGTCATATTGCTTCAGAATCTCGTTGGCCAGTAGCCCGCCGTATTCGGCGTGACGGCTGCGGTTGATGGCGTTTCCGATGTCGTGCATATAGCCTGCGATCCGGGCAAGCTCGATGTCGTGCTCCGGATAGCCGAATTTTTTCAGGATGTGGGCGGCGGTCTCTGCCACCCGGACACAATGGGCTTGTGAGTGCTCGGTGTAGCCCAGCAGGCCTAGATTCTGGTTGCCTTTTTTCAGCAGTTCGTTGACTTCCTCATTGTGTTTGATGTCTTTATACGTCATGGTTCTCTGCCCCCGATTCATATATTAAAAGAAAGTATCTACTATTGTAAGATGATTTCGAGGCGGTTGCAATCAAATTGCGGTAAAATCTGTGTGCAGAAGCGATTTTACATATTCCAGACACATTCCTGATTTCTGATTTTACATTTGCACGGTACAATAAAAACGTTTGTATCATGCAATCCGAAGCATTCCGGTCAGAGAAAAGGAAGAGGAATATGGAAAACACCTATCATTGCTATGCAAACCGTGAGCTTTCGTGGCTGCGGTTCAACGAACGCGTTCTGGAGGAGGCAGAGGATTCCCGTCTGCCGTTGTGTGAACGGCTGAGTTTTTTGTCGATTTTCCAGAGCAATCTGGATGAATTTTTCATGGTGCGCATCGGCAGCTTGCAAGACCAGATGCTGCTGGACAAAAACGCACGGGAAAATAAGACGAATATGACCAGCGGCGAACAGATCGATGCAGCGCTGGCTTTTATCCACAAGCTGACAGCCCGCCGGGACGCTGCTTATAATGGTCTGCTGGAACAGCTTGCAGAGCAGGGGATCCGTCTGCTGGACTTTGCCCATATGGAGGAAGAAAGCCGTACCGAACTGGAAAAGCTGTTCCGGCAGGACTACCTGCCGCTGCTGTCCAGTTTCATCATCAGCAAAAAGCAGGCATTTCCGTTCCTGAAAAACAAGGGCATCTATGCGGTTGCGGTGCTGAGCACCAAGGCAGAAAAGAAGAAGATCGGCATTGTGCCCTGCGGCAATGAGATCTTCCCCCGGCTGGTGCCGGTGCCAGGCCGTACTGGCTGCTTTATCCTGTCGGAAGAACTGATCCTGCACTTCCTGCCACTGCTCTACAAGGGCTATAAGGTCACCAGCAAAACGCTGGCCCGCATCACCCGCAATGCGGATATTGACGCCGACCTGATCTATGACGAAGACCTGAACTACCGGGATCACATGGCCGAAGTGGTCAAGAAGCGCAAAAAGCTGGCACCTGTCCGTCTGGAACTGAGCCGTGAGATCGACGAAGAAATTATCCAGTCCCTGTGCAAAAACCTGAAACTGGACCCCAAGCGGGTGTTTGAATACGATTCTCCGCTGGATCACTCTTTCCTGTTCCAGATCGAGGATCAGCTGCGCAGCCACACCGACCTGTTCTTTGCGCCCCGCCACCCGCAGCCCAGCCCTGCACTGGACGAGCGCAAGCCCATCATTCCGCAGATCCTGGAAGAGGACAAGTTGATTCACTATCCGTATGAGAGCATCCGTCCCTTCCTGCAGCTGCTGCACGAGGCCGCCTGCGACCCGGACGTGGTCTCCATCAAGATGACTCTTTATCGTCTGGCCAACCACAGCAAGGTGGTGGATGCACTGGTGGAAGCCGCCGAAAACGGCAAGCAGGTGGATGTTCTGGTGGAGCTGAAAGCCCGCTTTGATGAGGAAAACAACATCGAGTGGTCCCGCCTGCTGGAACGTGCCGGCTGTCATGTGGTGTATGGCATTGAAGGGCTGAAAGTCCACTCCAAGCTCTGCCTGATCACCCGCAAAACGAAGGAGGGTATTTCCTTCATCACCCAGATCGGCACCGGCAACTACAACGAAAAGACCAGCCGCCTGTACACCGACCTTTCTTTCCTGACCGCATCCAAGGAAATCGGTCTGGAAGCCACCGAAGTGTTCCGCGCACTGGATCAGGGCGAAACGGTGGATTCGGTCAAGAACCTGCTGGTGGCGCCTCATTGCTTACAGAACCGTCTGCTGAATCGGATAGACGGTGAGATCAAAGCTGCCGCCCGCGGCGAGGGCGGCTACATCGGCATCAAGATCAACAGCCTGACCGACAAAGTGCTCATCAACAAGCTCATCGAGGCAAGTCAGGCGGGCGTCTACATCGATATGGTGGTGCGCGGCATCTGCTGCCTGCGTGCCGGTGTCCCGGATGAGACCGAGAATATCCATATCATCAGCATCGTGGGCCGCTATCTGGAGCATTCCCGCATCTACATTTTCGGACAGGGAGAGCGTGCCCGGTACTACATCGGCTCGGCAGACTGGATGACCCGCTCTACGCTCCGCCGCGTGGAAATCGCGGCTCCGGTCACGGCTCCGGCTCTGAAGGCACGTTTGCAGCACATCTTTGACACGATGCTGGCCGACAACTGCAACGCCCGCGTGCAGCAGCCGGACGGCAGCTATGTCCGCCGGATGCCCGGTGCCGATGCCGTGGATTGTCAGGCACAGTTCTACGAGGAAGCCTATCAGGCCAACGTGCACTCCAGTCTGAAGTGAGATGCACTCGGATTTCACACAGATTTGACCGCAGCACGGTTTCTTCGACTGGATTTCGATGATACAATTTTATTGTAGAATGAAATCGCAGAAAGGGAGAATCCTATGGAAGATTTCTGGAAATCCGTGCAGACGATACAGGCAGAACGCGGGGCGAATTACCGCGCCTTCTCTTTGTTCAGTGCAACGCATTGGGCAGAATTGCTGGGAGCAGCGGCGGTCATTTTTCTCTGTGCGGTGATCTACTACCGCTGCAGGGAAGTGACCCGGCATCAGATCCTTCGCGCTGTGTTTGTCCTGATGCTGGCCGATGAGTTTATGAAGCAGGCCGTCCTGCTGTACACCGGTCAATGGAACGTGACCTATCTGCCTCTCCACCTGTGCAGCATCAACATCTTTGTCTGCTGGTACGATGCCATACACCAGAGCCGTTGGAGCAAGGAAATCCTTTATGCGCTCTGTATTCCGGGAGCAGTGGTCGCAATGTTGAGCCCCTCATGGCAGCGGCTCCCGGTCTGGAACCTGCTGCATCTGCATTCCTATAGCATTCACGTTCTGCTGATCCTCTATCCGGTCCTTCTGCTTGCTGGCGGATTTCGCCCGCAGGTGCATCATATCCGCTGGGTACTGGCGTTTCTGTGTGCAATCGCAACGCCGATCTTTTTCCTGAATCGGCTGCTGAAAACAAACTTTTTCTTTCTCAATGATCCGCAGGGCAATGCGATTACTGCCTTTTTCGCCCACTGCTTTGGAGAACGTTTTTATCTACTGGGCTTTCTGCCGGTTCTTGCTGCAGTCCTGTTGCTTCTTTATCTGCCATGGTACAGGGCAGAGCGGCATCAACGTATGCTCTGTGCAAGAGATCAGGTTATAGCTTGAATGGCTCTGTGCATCAATTGAGTATCTTTCTTTTCTTCTTTCGTCCCGTCAAAGTCTGCTGCTTTGACGGGAATTTTTTATATCTGATTTTACAAAGGGTTTACACCGGAATGGTGGCTGTCACAGGACGGACGTGCTATGATAGAATTCGAATTTTTGAAGTGAAACGATATTTTTTGATTGACATACCCCTACGTTACAGATCGGGAAAAAATCAGCGACTGTATCGAGCGCATTGTGGACTATGCGGAGCGCAGTCTGCCGGTGCTGAATGAGGCAGGCAAATTGATGGGTATCATAACATCGTCCGATGTGGTGGAACTGGTTGACGATGAGATGAGCGATGATTACGCAAAGCTGGGTGGTCTGACCGGCGAGGAAGATTTGAGGGAAAGCGTTTTTGAAAGTGTGAAAAAGCGTCTTCCGTGGCTGACCGCTCTGTTATTTCTTGGAATGCTGGTTTCCTCGGTCGTTGGCGCATTTGAATCGGTGGTAGCAGTGCTTCCGGTTGTGATCTGTTTTCAGTCTATGGTGCTGGGTATGGCGGGAAATGTCGGCACGCAGTCATTGGCCGTTACGATTCGAGTTCTGGTAGACGAAAATCTGACGGTATCCAAGAAATTTCAGCTGCTCTGGAAAGAAGTCAGAGTTGGATTGCTGAATGGTACGATTCTGGCCGTAATGGCGCTGAGTTTTCTGGGATGTTATATCCACTTTTTCAAAGGCTACGCTTGGAATACGGCACTTCTGCTGTCTGGCTGTGTAGGCGCATCACTTGTTGTCGCCATGGTCGTTTCCAGTCTGGTGGGCACATTGGTTCCGATGCTGTTCCATAAAATTCATATTGATCCGGCTGTTGCTTCCGGACCATTGATCACGACGATCAACGATTTGGTAGCGGTTGTCGTTTACTATGGCCTTGCAATGGTGGTGCTGATTGATCTGTTCCATCTTGCCTGACTTTCCTCTGGATGGGCTTATTTTCGGATATTTATATCTTCATGAAATCCCTGCTGGATCTTAAGGCTCAGCGGGGACTTTTTGTTGCCAAACTTTTACATGAGATTTACGCCACTGGGATAGTTTGCACAAATCCTTCGTGCTACCATAGAGCAGGTATCAAAAGTAGGAGTGCAAAATATGGAGATCAAGCTCGTTCATGTTACAAAATCCTTTGGCGCAAAGCAGGTGATCCAGCCTACCAGCTTTGTCATTCAAAGCGGCAGCCTGACCACATTGCTGGGACCTTCCGGTTGCGGCAAGACCACCCTGTTGCGGATGATCGCCGGACTGGAAACGCCGGACAGCGGTGAGATCTGGTTTGAGAATCGCTGTGTGTTCTCCTCGGAAAAGAAGATCAATATCCCGCCCGAAAAGCGCGGCCTTGGCTTTGTGTTTCAGGATTTTGCCCTCTGGCCGCACATGACTGTCTTTGAAAATGTGGCTTTTGGCCTGCGGGCGGCTGGCAAGACGGACAAATTGGACGAAAAGGTGAAAAATGCACTCCACGCTGTACAGCTGGATGATTTTGCCCAGCGGTATCCTCATCAGCTGTCCGGCGGTCAGCAGCAGCGTGTGGCATTTGCCCGCGCGATCGTCATTGAACCGGCCTGCATCCTGTTTGACGAGCCGCTTTCCGCACTGGACGCACTGCTGCGGGAAGAGATGCGCTCGGAACTGCGGACGCTGATCACCAAGTTGGGCATTACCGGCGTGTTTGTGACCCACGACCAGATTGAGGCCATGAGCATGAGCGATGCAATTGCGGTCTGTCACGCCGGAAAAATTGAGCAGTATGATACCCCGGAAAAAATCTATTCCCATCCGGCAACGGAGTTCGTGGCACGATTTGTAGGCTCTTCCAACTGGCTCGACCAGAATCATCTGTTCCGCCCGGAACAGGCACAGACGGTTCCCACCGAGCAGGCCGAAAAATACGATGCCGATGTCACGGCGGTGCAGTTCCTTGGCAGCAGCTACCAGCTACAGCTGAACCACAACGGACAGGACTGGACATATATCAGCCCCCGACGGGTCTCGGTGGGCGAAAAGATCTCGCTTTATCTGCCCCGTAGTGCCATCGTTGCCGTCTGAATCAGCTTCCTGCCGCAAGGTGCGGCTTGATGATACATCATTGGAAATGAAAAAGGAGAATCCTTATGCGTAATTATAAAATCAGCCGTCGTAATTTTCTTGCTGTGGCGGGTACTCTGACTGCCGCTGCCGCCTTGACCGCCTGCGGCGGCTCCGCAAGCAGCACGGTTGCTTCCAGCACAGCTTCTTCCAGCGTGGCAAGCGATAGCACTCCCGCTGCCGCATCCGGCACCGGCAAAGTGACGGTCTATATGCCTTCTCCGGCTGGTCTGGCCGATAAGCTGGCCGAGGGCTTTACGGCAAAGACTGGTATCGAGGTAGAGCAGTTTCAGGGCACTACCGGCGAGATCCTCGCTCGTCTGGAAGCCGAAGCAGCAAACCCTGTGGCCGATGTAGTGATTCTGGCTTCCTGGTCGGATGGTCTGTCCATGAAAGCAGATGACAAGCTGGAAAGCTACACCCCGGAAAACGCCGACCTCATCGTGGACGGCTGGCTGGATGACGACAGTGTGCTGTTTGGTTACAGTGCATCCGCTGTGGGCGTTATTTATAACACCACGGTGTTCTCCACGCTTGATGCCGACTGGAAAGACCTTGGCAACGCAGAGTATAAGGATCAGCTGGCCATCCCCGACCCGGAAAAGTCCGGTGCCTGCAAGGACTTTGTGGCAGGCTATGTGGTCAAGAATGGCTGGGATGATTTTCAGGCTATGGCCGACAACGGTATGACGGTCCCCGGCGCAAACAAGGCTGCACTGGAAGCTGTCACCACCGGCGAAGTGGGCATCCTTGTGGCCGGCGTGGACTACAACGCCTATTCTTCCAAGAATAAGGGCGAGCCGCTGGACATCTACTACCCGGCAGGCGGCACCATCGTGAACCCCCGCCCGGCAATGATCCTGAAAACGGCTCCCAACATGGACAATGCCAAGGCATTTGTTGATTATCTGTTCAGCGATGAGGCACAGCAGCTGGTGGCAAATGCTTATCTGCTGCCCGGCCGCACCGACATCAAGTGCGACAAGCGCAGCAATCTGGAGGATATTCCTCAGATCACGCCCGATTGGGACAAGATGATGGCGGAAGCCAGCGATGATGCCGCAAAGATCAACCAGATCTGCGGTGCCAGCAACGGGTAACGCTCCATGAAACAGACGAATCGTAAGGCGAATCTTCCGCTGCTGTTGCTGGCAGTGGTGTTGATCTTTCTGATCGTCTGTCCTGTGGGAATGATTTTTACCAAGGCGGTCATGCAGAATGGCCGCCTTGACTTTTCTCCCGCTGTGCAGACGCTGTTGAACCCGGAAAACGCCCACATGATCGGCAATTCGCTGCTGTTGGGTGTGCTGGTGGTGCTGCTGTCTACTCTGATTGCCGCACCGCTGGCCTATCTGTTCTCCCGGACAAAGTTTGCCCGCTACCGTGTCTTTGACATTCTCTTTATGATCCCGTTCATGACGCCGCCCTACATTGCCTCCATGGGCTGGATCTTATTTATGCAGAAAAAGGGGCTTTTGCAGCAGCTGATCCCCGCAGCTGCCGGGTGCGAAAAGATCTTCTTCACTCTGGGCGGTTTGGTGCTGGTGATGAGCCTGCACGTTTTTCCGTTCATGCTCACCATGCTCAAAAACGCCATGCTGAATATCCCCTCCAGTCTGGAAGAGGCAGGTGCTGTGTTTGGGGCCGGATTCTCTGCCCGGATGCGCAAGATCTTTCTGCCGCTGCTCTCCGGCAACTACGCCATCGGTGCGCTGCTGGTGTTTGTGAAAACGCTGTCTGAATACGGCACGCCTTCTACGCTGGGCAAGCGCATCGGGTTTGAGGTGTTTACCACCGAGATCCACCGCCACGCCACCGTAGCCCCCATCGACTTTGGCAGTTCAGCCACGCTCTCCTCCGTGCTGGTAGGCATCTGTCTGTGTATGTGGATGCTGCAAAATTACATTACCACGCGCAAAAGTTACAATTTGGTCAGCGGCAAGGGTGCCCGCCGCGTAGAGCAGTCCATGGGCAAAGGAGCCACCGTCGCTGCGTGGGCATATATCGTTCTGGTGCTGCTGATTGCAGTTGGGGTTCCGTACTTCTCGGTCATTTCCACATCTCTCATCAATCTCCGCGGCTACGGTCTGGCACCGGGCAACTTTACCATCGCACATTATGTAGAACTGTTCACCGAGAACGAAAAGGGATTGAGTGCTCTGAAGAACAGCGTTTTTCTTGCGGTCACTTCGGCTACCATCTGTGCAGTGCTGGGCACTCTGCTGGTATTGGCGGTGCGGAAGTCGCACTCCAAACTGCGCAAGGTGGTAGAAGCCATTGGTCTGCTGCCGGAAATGCTGCCGGGTATTGTATTGGTCATTGGAATTATGCTATTCTGGAACCAAATCTACAACATCCTGCCGCTGTACAACACTATGGGCATCATGGTTCTGGCCTATGTGGTGCTGTTTCTTCCCTATACGGTGCAGTACGTCACTTCGTCCTTTACCCAAATCAGTGACAGCCTGATGGCGGCAGGACAGGTGTTCGGCGGAAGCCCGGTTTACATCCTGCGGCGTATCACCCTGCCGCTGATCCGGCAGGGCATCGCCACCGGCTGGATGATGACCTTCATCATCGCTTTCCGGGAACTGGTAACGGCAAGTCTGATCGCTCCGCCCAACACACTGGTGGTCTCCACCTTTATCGTGCGGGAATTTGAGCAGGGCAGCGTTTCGGTTGGCATGGCGATGGCGGTGCTGTGTGTGTTGTTTTCGACCACGGCACTGCTGATCTTGAACACGGTGATCGATCATCGGAAGGTGCATTGAGATGGAACTTTTTATTGCCGGGGGCTGCGGCGAACATGGCCGCAACTGCTTTTATGTGGAACAGAATAGTGCTGCTTTTCTGGTGGATTGCGGTCTGCTGGCTGGCGCAGAGGACGACCTGCCCCGGCTGAATGCAGAGCAGATTCAAAAACTGCGGGCTGTCTTTCTGACCCACAGCCACGCAGACCACACCGGGGCGCTGCCGTGGCTGGCGCAGCAGGGGTATCAGGGGCCGGTCTATGCTACGCTGCCTACTCTGACCCAACTGCCCTTTTCCTTGAATCATATCCAAACGCTGGAAAGTCTCTGCCCTTGCAAAGGCTCCGGCTCTGTGCCGGAACTGCCCGGCCTGCAGGTCACATGGGGGCGTTCCGGGCACTGCGCAGGCAGCGTCTGGCTGCGATTTGAATGGAACGGAAAGAGCATTCTCTTTTCTGGCGACTATGCAGAGCACAGCCCGCTCTACCCCTGTGACCCGCTGCGGAGCCAGACGGCAGATCTGGCCGTTCTGGATGCGGCTTACGGCAGCACGGACGCAGACTGGAACACTTGCGTCAAAAAACTCTGTGTGGAGACCGTGCAGTGCCTGAAACAGACACAGCTCCTGTTCTTCCCGGTGCCGAAATATGGCCGAGGGCCGGAGATCCTTCTGTTGCTGAAACGCTTTGCACCGAATCTGAAATTTTACGGCGATGCGCATTTCCTTCGTCAGCTACAGCAGATCCAGCTGGGTGGACCGTGGCTGTTGCCTGTGCCGCCGCATTTTGCGGACTGGGTGCAGCCGGATGCTTTCCTCAGCCGGGAAAAAAGCGTTGTCTTTCTCAGCGGACCGCAGCTGGCAGGAAAAGCCGGGCAGCGCGCCCGCGAAATGGTGGCGCACGGAGCACACGGCATCATGACAGGCACCCCGGATGCGGGCAGCCTGAGCGCAGAAATGCTGAAAAACGGGCAGATGCTCTTCCTGCGGTATCCGGTGCATCTGGATGCAATGCAGTGCCGGGAGCTTGCGGAAAAGAATCAATTTGGCCGGGTAATCCCATATCACAGCCCGGAGATTGATTGCCCGTGTTTCTTTTTGCTATAATTGTTGCTATGATCGTACTGGCCGATTTGCTCCATCTTGTTTATTAAAAACAAAAAAACAGGGTGCGCCCACCCGGACGTACCCTGCCAAAAGCCACAGACAAGAATGATATGTACAGCAGGGAGTTCCCCAGCGGGAACTTCCTGCTTCTCTTTTCCAGCAAGATGAACCTGTTCCGCCTGCCATGCAGCAAACTCACGCTGGCCTTCCTCGCTGTTCCAGCAGGCAAGGATGGCTGGGTAGAATGCCCGTGCCAAACGATCGATGACTTCATCAGGGTAAATGAGGCACGCTTCGATGGCAGTGTATAAATCGTCAAATGCGGACAGGCTATCCATGATTTTAGCACTCCCGAACTTCGTACTTTTTATGCGACGAGAAGGCATATGTTTTTTGCGTAGTACAGTATAATAAGCAAAAGTTTATTGTGCGAAAGTGAGGAGCGGCGGCGGATAATATTCTGAATACTATAACCGCCCACCGTAAAGAACGCAACTGGTCACTTTATGATTTAGCAACTCATACAGAGATGAAATCGACCACTATTTCCACACGGTATAATGACAATGCGATCCCGTATATTCCTTCAATAGTAATGAGCATGGAGAATAGCGTTTATCTGGAGGTTGCCAAAGGATAAATAGAAGCAGTATTAAAGCCGCTCACCGTGCAGGTTTCCAGCATGGTGAGCGGCTTTTTACTACAAATATGAGGAATCAAAGAAGTCTTTTAGTGTAATTTCCAAACCCAGACAGATTCTTTCAATCGTCTCTACGCTTAACTGGCCTCCCCGACGAGCAGTGGTTTGGATCGTGGAATACGATATTCCGCATTTCTTTGCCAACACACACAGATTCATATCACGCGCTTGCATCAAATCCTGAACATGTTTGATCGTATCCACGAAAACTCCTCCCATCTTTTTAGTTCAAAACTTTTCCAACAACCTCGAATCTTTGCTCTGGAGATATAAGGATCGGCGAATATTTGGTGTTAAGAGAAACCAAAACCGGTTGGTTATGCACCACGCCATAGCTGTCGGTAAGGAACTCTTCTTGGGATTTGTCTGGGGTATGTTCATCGTATTTTTTCAGATATCCACAGTCATCATATACGAATATACCGATATCCCCGCATTCAAGTTCTTCGCAGCGCTTCACCCATACGATTTGTCCGTCATGATAACGCGGCTCCATACTATCGCCACTAACGTATATCCCAAACTCAGTCCCTGCCGGAACGCTACTGGCAGGCACCTGTATCTGTTGAAACATTTCACCTTCAAGAAAAGCTCCTAGACCTGCCGATACTGGCAACTCTGATACTGGCATCGTTATGCAGTCGATTTTCGCAGGCTCTTCTGTGCCTGGCTGGTAGCGCCGAGATGCAATCAAGTCCATTTCGTACTCGGCGACTTTTTTTTGCCCGATGGCATTTAGAAGGGCGGGTTTCTGAAAGGTCTTTGTAAAGTAGGAAGGTCCTTCCTTGATGTTCAATGCGTGGCAGATCGCAACCAGTTGGTAGATGCTGGGAGTGGTGTATCCTTTTTCCCATTTACTGATTCCCTTGTCACTGACATCGACGCCATAGTGGCGGAGAAGTTCGGAGAAAGTTACAAGTGAATAGCCATTCCTTTTTCGTACAACTGCGAGAATCAGACCAACCTCATTACTATCCCTTGCGGCGACTGCATCATAGCACACCGTAGATGGGGCTATGTGCATTTTGGTGAGCGCAGTTTTCTTTTTCATAGCAAGAACACTCCTTTGTGATCCGGTAGCTCTATTATAGTATAGAAAAGATAAGAAATCAACAAGAAATCTCCAAAATGGCGATAAATGCGTAATTGACATCTCCATAAAGTGGGTGTATAATCGAATCAAATCCGCAAATAACAGCTTTTTGGTGTTGATTCTGGACCGAAATCGTGTATATTTGGCGTTTTTGAGAGGTGATAATATGAGAAAAGAAAATTTAAGATGCCCGATGTGCGGAACCATGAACTATGATGTAGATCTTGATGCAACCGACGGCTGGACAAAATGCCGTCTGTGCAAAGCAGTAACCTGCTCTATGGATGAGTGGAAAAAGCATACAGTGTCCGTTCCTCTGTTAAACGAAAAGCAGCTCGTGGCACGCAGTATGATTCGCAAGTAATACACGCTGCATTCTGATAAATCTGCAAAAAGGAGGAATTCTGATGTGTGGTGATTACAACCTTCGCCGTGAGAAAAGATACGTCGAAGTGGATGTTCGTTTTACTCCTGACGGCAAGATCCGTCCTCTTGCCATAAACTATGACAAGACTCGTACTTATGGAATTGATCGTGTCTTGGCAGTCAAGCACGGTACATCACGTTTTGGCGTGAAAGGGCATTGCTTCACCTGCCTGATTTGCGGGCAGAAGCGGAATCTTTGGCTTGAAAAGGGCAAGTGGTTTGTGGAAGCCTACTGTGCCACATCAGAAGGTAGGGCTTCATAATGGCAAGATACTTATCGCGTGCAGAACTTTCGTGCATAGCAGGCAAATATATTGAAATGTATTATGCACTCTTCGGAATAAGCAAAAATGACCCCGCTCCTATTAACCCAGAGCAGTTTGCAAATTCTGTTCTTGGACTGAACCTGAAGATGTTGCCGCTGTGTAGCGATGGTCACATCCTTGGATTAACGGTTTTCCAGAGATGTAGCTTCACAGCAACCCTTGAGGATGGAACAAAGCTTGTTGAAGTATTTATGCCGAGGGATATCGTAATCGATTCTGCTCTTGCGGCAGACAGATGCACTGGATGCCGGAATTTCACAATAGCGCATGAAGCAGCACATCAGATTTTGGCTGATCTGTTTCCGAACGACTACGGAAAAGCAGTCAAGTGCCGTGGGCACATTGCCTATCGGGAGAGAAACGGAAAGCCCTCGTGGGAAGAATGGCAGGCGGATACCCTTGCAGCAGAGCTGCTGATGCCAACATTTCTGATCAATGCCGAAATAGAACGTGTAGCGTTGACTCTGCCAAATGGGATTCTGTACAAATCAGTGTCTGACCCTAACTATGAAAAAATTCTGGAGATGGCTCGACGGATTGGGGTTTCTTGGTCTGCAATCAGGATCAGACTGCAGCAGATGCAGGTTATAAAAGGCAAACCCATCCACTGCCATCCATTGGACATCATGCGATTTGGAGAATGAATATGATTCAGTTAAAGAACCGTCCCTTTGCCGGTAAAGCACCGACTACTACACAGCAGGCAGAATTTAGCATAGGCTGGAGATTTTGCCCTGTTTGTGGAAATAAGTTATACCAAAAAATCGAGGGGTGTTCAGGTATACTACAAGTGAAGTGCAATAGATGCAAAGAAACCCTGAGACTTGATCTGGCATTTAGATGCCGGTGATTTTCCAGTCATTTTAACAAATACGGGTGCATTGCACCCTGAATATGGACTGTTCGCTCCGAGCAACGGGCCATTGCCGCAAGGCAATGTATGAAACGTGCTCCAAATAGCCGGGCAACAGCTGATTGAGAGATTTTCATTGAAGATCCCTCAGTTGGTTGTTGTCCGGCTATTTTTTTAGCCTTCAGGAAGCCTGCTCCCGTAAAAAGGAGCAGGCTTTATGTTTGTCCGTTTTTCGTGGATGCCCCAAGCGGCTAGATATCCGTAGCAACTCCGAGTTTTCGACTTCTCACGCTTTATCGAAAATTTGGAGGTCACACATGAGCTTTGATCCGAATGCTATTGGTAACCGTATTTTTACTTTGCGTACAAATGCGAAGTTATCGCAGGAAAAACTTGCTGAAAAACTTGGTGTTTCCCATCGACACCTCGGCGATCTTGAAAGGGGAAGCTCCAATGGCTCTGTAAAAATCCTGATTGATATTGCAGAATACTTCCATGTCAGTATGGATTATCTTCTTTTGGGTCGAGATCCTTCTAGGGATCAGTTTCAAAATGAACTGCAAGCCGCTATAGATCATCTTGAAAAAATCAAAGGTCTTTTATAATCACTTCAACAAGAAACGCTCCTGCCAGTTTTACACCGGCAAGAGCGTTTCTTGTGTTATTCAAAAATATCGGCAAGGGTAAGCAGCTGTACGTCTCCGCGTTCCTGTGCCTGAAGTAGTCCGTCCGTAAATCCGCCTTTCGAGAAAATGTAGTAGTGGTAGTTTGTTCCTTTCCCAAAGACTGCTGCATACTCCCGAATCAGTTCCAGTTCGTCCAAACCGATTTTTTCATTACGGTATTCTCATATCGTTTATTTAACTTCCGAAGTTCCTCATCGCGGCAGTAAAATCGGCTCATTTTGTTCCCTCCCCAAAGTGTATTTATCGAATTTATATACTCGTAAGTTAGTTTCTTACGAGTATAATACTTCATTTCTTACATAAAGTCAGGAAATATATTTTTGACGGCTCATCGAGAAACAGGAACGATACTTCCTATTTTCCTCAAAAATTGTGAACTCTGAGTTCCTGTTCATTTCGTTCCGCATCGGTTACAATACAGCCATAGCTTCGGCAAGCGTTCAAAGCAGCCCTCAAGCTATCCCGCCCCTTGAAAACTAAACACGCATTCTTCAGTCACGTTCCTGTGATGATGAGCCACGTCCGTAACAAATGCGATGATCTCCCACTGAGGGAATGAGCGGTAGGTTGACGGTAAATGGATGACAGCTTCTCCATAGCTAAGAGCCATCACAGAATAATGATACTTCTGCCTTCGGGCAGCTCGGTGTGAACCACGGAGAGGTGAGAACCCTATGGATTCGGTACGCTGCCGGACGGCTGAAAGATTTCCCACACGAAAACTGAGTTTTCGTTTTCCGGGGGTGTCGGGGACAAGTACGGAAAAGTCTATAACTATAAATCACAGCATTTATGCTGTTTGAGATAGTAGGGTGGGCTGTGCGAGCAGCCCACTGTTACATATACGGATAGAGAGGAGAAATCTAAATTGGCAACACGAGGCAAAAAAGAGAAAGAGTATCCGCCTATGCCCGCAAACTGGATGTACAAGCGCGGGGATGTCTACATGATGGATCTGAATCCTTACAGCGGTTCCGAGCAAGGTGGCGTCCGACCTGCCATTGTTGTCCAGAACGATGACGGTAATTTTTATTCCAATGTTCTTCTGGTCGTTCCGCTGACAACACAGATCAAAAAGCGAAATATGCCGACGCATTTTATTCTGCACAATCGCTTTTTGAGTGCGCCATCTATGGCGATTTGCGAAAGTCCGCGCCCCGCAGATAAATCCAGAGTGTTAAGCTACCTTGGGCACCTGTCCAAATATGAAATGCGGCAAGTGTCAGTGTGTCTGCAATACAGCTTTGGGTTCATTGGATACAAGTCATTCCGAAAATACCTTACGGCTCCTCCGCAGGAGGATGTTCTCGCCGCTGCAAAAGAGCTGCTCTCCCAGCAGTTTCAGAATCTTCGGGTGCTGAACAGTCAGCCCCCTGCTCTCGCCAAGCACACAAAAGGCGATCTACATAGCATTGAGCAGATATCGGAAAGGATGCTCTCCACCCCGACGGAATCTTCTGTTGAGTTCATGGTCGCAGAACTGGATGATGCACTTCAATCGCTTATGTTCCGCTGGAATATCTGTTATGAACGGTATTCCAGTTTCCGCTTATCCGATAACGAAAAGAAGAAAATCGGTTTGATTATCCAATCAGGAATTGATTTTCTGCAAAAGAAGAAGGAGGTTCCTTTATGATGAACGCAGTTGTAAAACCTTACCATGAGATGTGCCTGAACAGCAGCGAACTGATCGTGCCGCGCGACACTTATCAGCGTGCTCTTCACCCCGCTCGTGTTGCCCGCATCGCAAAAGAATTTGACGAGCGGGTTGCCAATGAGCCGAAGATCAGCTTCCGGGATGGTCACTACTATGTGATGGACGGACAGAACACCATCGCTGCACGGAAATTTCTGAACGGCGGCGAAGATTTGCAGATTCGCTGCAAGGTTTATTTTGGTATGACAGAACGAGAAGAAGCCCTCCTGTTTGCACAGCAGACAGGCATTTCGGAACGGCTGAGTGCAGGACAGAAGCTCCGTGCCCTGATTTTTGCAGGGGAGCCTGCTGCCGTTGCATTCCAGCAGGCCACCGAATTGGCTGGCGTTCATCTTTCTTTTGAAGAAGGCCGGGGCAAGCAGCGGATCAGCTGCATCGCAACCGCCTATCACGAATTCATCCGGCTTGGTCCTGAACTGTATATCGAATCCCTTGATGTTTTGCTGAATGCGTGGGACGGAGAACCTGATTCCATGAGTTCTGCAAATCTGCTCGGCATCTGCCGCTTTGTAGAACTGTACCACTCCGAATACAGTAAAAGCCGTCTGATTGCCAAACTGCGGCAGGTCGATGCATTCACGATTTTTCGCCTTGCACGAACCGCAGGCGTAAGCCTTCCCGGCAAGACGAAGTACCTTCAGCAGGTCTATACTATTTATAATGGTGGCAGCCGCCGGGCTGCATTGCCGCTCAAGTTTTAACTTTAAGTATATTTAACGAGGTATTATCCAATGATTATCCATGAAGAACCTTCGCCCAACTCGGTTTCCTCCCCTGTTTCCACAGCAAAGGACAGCCGCTGCTATACCGTAGAAGACCTGATGGAAATGCTGCTCCTGAGCCGTCCCACTGTCTACCGTCTACTGAAGCAGAACGAATTCCGCTGGTTCAAGGTAAGCGGCGCTTACCGTATTTCCAAAGCCAGCTTTGAAGCATGGCTCAATGATGGCACTGTTGAACGCAATCCTGCTGTTTGACATCCTCAACATTTCACGCGAAATCTGCTATTCTTTAGCCGGGATGAGAAATCCCGGCTAAACTTTTACATAGATAGAGAGGTGTCTTTCATGGATGATATGCGGAATACTTCGGCTCCCTTATACGGAAAAGCTGAACCTGCCACTACCAAAACCACCATGTCGGTTCGTGAGATGCGGCAGCTTCTCGGCCTTGGCAAAACAGATAGCTATTGGCTGCTTCATAAGAATCTCTTTGAAGTCATTCTGATAAACGACAAAAGGCGTATCGTTATTTCCAGCTTTGAGAAATGGTATGCCAATCAGGTCAAATATCATAAGGTCAATGGTTCGCCACCGGGCGAGGAACTTTGCAAACGGTCCTATTCCGTTCCTGACGCCGCCGAGATATTGAAGGTGAAACCCGAAACGATCTATACACTCATCCGACAGGGCAAGTTGAAAACAGAAACGGCAGACTTCTGTATGAGAATTCCCAAAGAGGACTTTGAGCGGTGGTACCGATCACAAAGTCGCTACCGCACAGCAGCCGACCGTGAGCGTGACCGGGAGATTGAAGCGCAAACCATCTCCATCCCGGAAATGGCAAAACTACTCGGTATCCCACGCAAGAATGTTTATGGGATTCTTGATTGCAAAAAATACCGAGATTGTTTCGTCATTGAGCGCGTGGCCGACAGGCCGCGCATTACCAAAAAAAGTTTTAAGGCATGGCTTAAAAGCCAATCTACATACCAACTTCAAAAACCGAAAAAAGAAACGCATGAGGAGCCGCCGCTAAAACTGCAATGTCCCAAGAATGGGAAATACTACAGTTTTCAGGAAATTCAGGCTTTTTACGGAATCAGCCGCCCAACACTTGACTCGTGGGTTCTCAAAGAAGGAATTCCAACGATGAAGTTGGGAAGGGTAAAACGCATCCAAAAAGATGCTTTCGATGAAGTTCTGAAGTCCAAACGTAAAGTAGAGGAGGATGTATAATGGCTAGCATTGTCAAACGCAATAACCGATACTGCGTTGTCTATACCTACAAACACACTAATGGAACGCTAAAGCAGAAATGGGAAACCTTTACCGACCTTGCAGATGCCAAAAACCGTAAGAAAGAGGTCGAATACAAAGAATCCGTCGGTACCTTTGTGGCACCCCAGTGCCGAACTCTAAAAGACCTGCTTAAAGAATACGTCACCCTGTACGGAAGAACCAAATGGGCACTTTCAACCTATCAATCAAACACTGCACTGATTTCAAACTACATAGAACCGCTTATCGGCTCAATGAAGCTGCAAGATCTCACCACCCGCGTAATTGAGGGATATTATCAGCGGCTGCTCAAATACGAAGCCGTTGACCCTATGTGTGGAAAGCGTCAGCATCAATACGTTTCTCCCGGCACGGTTCGTTCGGTTCATAAAATTTTGAGAAGTGCCTTTGAGCAGGCTGTAAAGTGGGAACTTATGGAAAAGAATCCCTGTATTTATGCCACCTTGCCCAAATACACTGCAAAGAAGCGTGATATCTGGACTGCCGAGACCCTGTTCCACGCCTTAGAAGTCTGTGATGATCCACGGCTCCGGCTCTGCATCAACCTCTCCTTCTCTTGTTCTCTGCGCCTTGGCGAACTGCTCGGTTTGACTTGGGATTGCGTGGATATCTCTCCTGAAAGCATCGAAGCCGGGCGAGCCTCCATTTACATAAATAAGGAATTGCAGCGTGTAGACATTGCTTCGCTAAACGCCTTGGAAAACAAAAATGTCATCACTCGTTTTCCCTCGCTGAGTTCCCGCTGTACCACGGTTCAGGTTCTGAAAAGCCCTAAAACGGACAGCAGTATCCGAACCATCTTTCTCCCCAAAACAGTTGCTGAAATGCTTGTCCGATATAAAGCCGAGCAAGACATGACAAGGGATGCACTGGGCACAGAGTACGCTGACTATAATCTTGTGGTCGCCGGCCCGCTGGGAATGCCGACCGAACAATCCACCATCAACGGTGCATTGAAGCAGCTGATTGAGGAAAACGATCTTCCCAAAGTAGTTTTCCACAGTTTTCGACACTCCAGTATTACATACAAGCTCAAGCTGAACGGCGGCGATATCAAAGCCGTGCAGGGCGATTCCGGTCATGCACAGGCTTCGATGGTCACCGAGCAGTACGCACACATTCTGGATGATGATCGGCGTTTGAACGCACAGCGATTCGACGATTTCTTCTATCAGCATCATGGTGCAGAGCCTGAAGTTCTCCCTCGCGCAGAGCAAGCCGCTCCCAAAGCCAGCCCAGTCGATACAGATGCGGCAGCAGCTCTTGCCAAACTGCTGGCTGACCCCTCTATGGCTACACTCATTAAAAATCTTGCAAAGAACCTATAAACCTCTATACATAAGCAGCGGCAGCTTTCCGATTTGGAAAACTGCCGCTGCTTGTTTTATGATGATTCAGTTTCTTTACGGGCTTTTGCCTTAGCTTCTTCTATATCCATCTTCAACTGATGGGCAAGCTGCTCTACATAGTCGAGTGAAACTTCATAGTCTTCTGCGATTTTTTCTGCCGGCATCCCATCAAGGATACGGGAGATCACAATGTTCTGGGTGGCTTGTTTTCTCGACTCCGCAATCATTTCCTCAATAGAGGGGCAATGCTTATTATGCATCCAATTCAAGTAATCCAAGCGTTCAGCTTCTATCCGTGATAGAAGCCTGACTGCATAGAAATTGTCGTCTACTTCGAATCGAACTTCCTCTCCGGGTTTGACTTCAAGTTTTTCCAGAACCGCATCTGGGAGTTTTACAGTTCCATCTTCACCGACTACAATATTAAATTTCTTTTCCATTGCACACTCCTAAGATCACGCAAAGTTCCTTGCATCCAGTGCCTTTACTCCCATAAGAATACCATAAGACCCTTCTTTTTACAAGACAATGCACATTTCCAATCATACTGTTACATAGGCCAGAGTTTTCTCTCAGAAAGCTCTGTCTTTTTCTATTGAAAACATTTGTCCATCACACCAGTTACGGCTGTATGGACTGGTTCACGAATGCTAAACAAGCAAATATCCGTAGGGAAACGTACACTTTCCAGCTAATGAAAGGTGGGCATTTTACAATGAACCTTCCACTTTTCATTAGCTCTGCTAATTTTCTGCTAATGAAAAGCCTTTTACTCGTTTTATTTCAGGGGTTGTGTTCTTTACTCGGATTGACAGCGCAACAAAAAATCCATTGATAAAACGTCACTTGTTTTACCTACTTTTGCCTAGGATTTATGGCTTCAGCCCCTACTCCTAAGCCTGAGGCCCCCGGTTCGAATCCGGGCGGGGACGCCATTTTAAGAAAATGCGAAGGTCATTTTTCCATGTGAAAGACGATCTTCGCATTTTTCATTTTGAACCTATCACCAAAATTAGCCAGCGAATGCCATTAGCAGAATTTTCGGTTTCAGCTAATAAAATCAGGCTTCCAGCTAATTGAGGCCAAAATCGCCGTTTTCTATGCTTTATGCAACTTCACAGCATAAGAAAATCTTTTGGACATACAAAAAAGCGCAGAAGGCTTCCTTTGAGAAACACCTTCTGCGCTTTTTTGTTTTACATTGCGATCCAGCCCAGAGCATTTGCCACAGAGCTGATCAGGATAATGGCCGCAAAGATGGGGCACAGATACTGGATCATGAAGTTGAAGATCTTTCTACGGCGGAAGGGCTTGCCGCCCAGCGTCACCTCTTCTTCGATCTTCTGCACGCCGATCACGCGGGACACCAGCAGGCAGATAGCAATGGCTGCAATGGGCATCATGACAGAGTTGGTGAGGAAATCGAAGAAATCCAGAAACTGCATTCCGAACACCGTCACGCCCGCCAGCGGGCCATAGCCCAGTGCCGAAAGGCTGCCCAGCGCCACCATGATCAGGCCGATCAGTGCCGTTGCGCGCTCGCGGCTCCAGCCCAGCTCGTCCTCAAAGGTGGAGACAGCGCTCTCGGTCAGGGCAATGGAGCTGGTCACGGCTGCAAACAGCACCAGCAAAAAGAACAGGATGCCCACCACATGGCCAAAGCCCATGCTCTCGAACACCTTGGGGATGGTAATGAACATCAGCGCCGGGCCGGCCTGCAGGGTGTCCGGGTCGCCGCCGGAGAAGGAGAACACCGCCGGAATGATCATCAGGCCCGCCATGATGGCAATGGCCGTGTCAAACACCTCCACGTTCTCGGTGGATTCCTCAATGGAGACCTCCTTCTTCATATAGGAGCCAAAGGTGACCAGAATGCCCATAGCGATGGACAGCGAATAGAACATCTGGCCCATGGCCGTGACCACCGTCATCCAGGAAAAGTTTGCCACGTTCGGCACCAGAAAATACTTCACGCCTGCCAACGCACCCGGGCGCGTGACCGAGTAGCCCGCAATGACCACCGAAAGCACCACCAGCACCGGCATCATCACCTTGGAAACACGCTCCACGCCGTTGCGCACACCGGCAAAGATGATGGCCAGCGTAAAGGCCGTGAAGATCAGAAAGCACACCTCTGCCGACAGTCCGCTGGAAATGAAATTGGAAAAATAACCGTCCTGCGAAAGCTCACTGCCATGGCCGCTGATATACTCCGACAGATAGCGGATGACCCAGCCGCCGATGACCGAATAGTACGGCACGATCAGAATGGGAATGACCGCATTGATCCAGCCGCCAAACCGCAGGCCGCCCTTTTTGCCAAAAGCTCCAAAGGCACCCACCGGGCTTTTGTGGGTCATGCGGCCCAGTGCCGTTTCGGCCACGATCATCGTGTAGCCAAAGGTGACGGCCAGCACGATGTACACCAGCAGAAAAATGCCGCCGCCGTATTTCGCGGCGAGGTACGGAAACCGCCAGATGTTGCCCAGACCTACCGAAGCGCCTGCGGCCGACAGCACAAAGCCGATCTTGCCGGAAAAGGCGCTGCGCTTTTGTTTTTGCGTATCCATGATTTAATTCCTCTTTTCCTATATTCCTATACACAAGTGGCCTTAGTGTACCATATCTGTCCGTCAAATACAATGGTCCCGCCTGTTTGCGTGCAAAATAACAAACAGCGCCCCGCAAGGGAGCGCTGCCTGTTTTTATAAGAGGTATACGCGTTGAGCTCAGAAGATGCTGTAGCCCAGCAGCTGCGGCAGGGCGGTAGTAAGCGGGCCCCACAGGCTGATGGAGATCAGAACGATCACGTTGCAGATCACGTAGGGCGCTGCACCCTTGAAGATCTCGATGATGGGCATGCGGTTGATCTTGTTGCAGGCGTTCAGGCACATGCCAACCGGCGGGGTGACCAGACCGATGGCCAGACCGGTGATCATCATGGCACCGAACTGCAGCGGCGAGAAGCCGTACTGCACCATGACCGGCAGCAGGATGGGGGTGAGCAGCAGGATGGCCGGGCTGACGTCGATGAAGGTGCCGATCATCAGGATCAGCACATCAAAGATCAGCGCAATGGCCCACGCGGGCATGTTCAGGGACATGAAGAAGGCACCCACCGTCTGCGGCACCTTCTGCATGGTCAGCACCCATGTAAAGATGGTGGTAAAGCCGATGATGAGCATGATGGAGGAAGAAGAGATTAGGGTCTTTTTCAAAGCCTCCCAGACACCCTTCCATGTCAGCTCCTTGTAGACGAAGAAGCCCACCAGCATGGAATACAGCACGGCCACACCGGCACTTTCGGATGCAGTGCACACGCCGAAGGAAACGCAGATGATGATGAACAGCGGCATGATGAGGGCAGGAATGCCGGAAAGCAGGCTCTTGGCGGCGCGCTTGCCGTCAAACTTGACCTTTTCCGGATGCCAGCCCTTCTTGGCGCTGATGATGTACACCAGCACCAGCTGGGTCAGACCGATCAGGATGCCGGGCACGGCACCTGCCACGAACAGCGCACCCACCGATGCACCGGAGATCATGGAGTAAACGATCATGGGGGTGGAGGGCGGGATGATCATGCCCATGGTAGAGGATGCCACCGTGATACCGGCAGAAGCTTCCGGCGGGTAGCCTTCCTTCTCCATGGCGGGGATCAGGATGGAACCCAGAGCCGAGGTATCGGCCACAGAGGAACCGGAAATACCGCCAAAGATCATGGAAGCCACGATGTTCACTTCGCCCAGACCACCGCGGATGGGCCGCAGCAGCTCCATGCAGAAGTTGATGATGCGCTGGGTGATGCCGCCGGTGTTCATCAGTTCGCCAGCCAGCATGAACAGCGGCATGGCGATCATCAGCTCACTGTAGGCACCGTTCCACACGCGCTGCGGCAGCATGGTAATAAAGGTAGGTGCATAGATCAGGATGTAAGTCACACAGGAAGCGCCGATGGCGAAAGCCAGCGGGATGCCCAGCGCGGCAAAGAAGATCAGCAGCACCAGAAGGATGAGCATTGCCATAGTTGTGTATTCTCCCCTTTCCGCTTATGCGTCGTCACGGCTCAGCGCCTGATTCTTGGGCGCAAAGTAGGAAATATCGGCCTTGTACAGGGTGATGATCTTGATCACGACGCAGATGGCACAGATGATGCCGCACACCGGCATGATGCCGTACATATACATCATGGGGATCTCCATGCCCTGACTGATCTGCTTACCGGCAACGCCCACATACTTGAAGCCCTGATAGGTGAACACCAGCACCACGGCCAGCACGATGAGGTAATTGACGATAGCCAGCCAGCGCTTGCGGGCAGGCTTGACACCGTCGTAAAGGATGTCGATCATGACGTGCTCGTCCTTGATCACGTTGATGCCCATGCCCCAGAAGGTGGTAAATGCAAACAGGGTGGTGTTAAACTCTGCCAGCTGCTTCCAGCTCAGGGAGAAGCAGTAGCGCGCAATAACGGTAAAGATCACAAGAGCTGCCAGCAGTGCCATGGCAATAACGCCGATGGTAAAATACACGTCGAACAGCTTTTTCCCGAATTTTTTTAGGTTTTCGATGGTGCTCAGCCCCTTTCGGTTATTTTACAACTTTTTCCATCGGCCTGTTACAGCAGAGGGCAGCCCGCAAGCTGCCCTCTCGCCTTTACCGTAACATGGCCGTTTTTGCCTTTGGTCGTTTCTGCTTATGCCTTTGCGACGATATCCTGCATTTCCTTGATCTCGTCGGCGGTGCAGATGCCCTCGGTGACACACTGGTCGTACACGGACTGCACAGCGGTCTGGAAGGCCTTCAGCTCATCGGCAGAGGGCTCGTAGACTTCGCAGCCGGAATCCACGATGGTCTGCTTTGCGGCGCTGGAGTTCTTGTCGATCAGCTCGTCGTTGTACTCGCCCATCTTGGTGGCGCACTCGGTAATGATATCGCGGTACTCCTCGGGCAGGCCGTTCCACCATGCTGCGTTCACATAGAAGGGGTCCGGATGGAACTGGTAGTTGACCTCGGTGAAGTACTTCTGCACTTCATAGAACTTCATGCCCTCCACGTTGACCCAGGGGTTTTCCTGACCGTCTGCAACGCCGGTCTTCAGGCCCATGTACAGGTCGGAGTACGGGATGGTAGTGGTGGTAGCACCCATTGCCTGGAAGGTCATGTCAATGGTCTTCATACCGTTGGTGCGCATCTTCAGGCCCTTCAGGTCTGCGGGAGCCTTGATGGGGTGCTTGGAGTTGGAGAACTGGCGGTAGCCGCCTGCATCGCACAGGTTAATGATGACAGTGCCCGTCTCGCCCTCGGCCTCAGCGCACACCTTCTGTGCCAGATCGCTCTGCAGCAGAGCCGTGACCTGCGCACGGGTGTTGGTCAGGAAGGGCAGGGTGAACATCAGCAGACGGGGGCTGAAGTCGAACTGACCGCCGCGCATGCCCTGCACGGTGCCGGCCACGACCTGCTCCAGCATCTCCTTCTCGGTGCCCAGCTGGCCGTTGCCGTAAACCTCGATCTTCACATGGCCATTGGTGGCCTCTGCCACATCGGCGGCAAACTGCTCCATGGAAACAAAGCGGGGGTTGCCTTCGGGCTGTGCATGACCCACGGTCATGGTGAAATCGCCCAGAGATGCAAACTTGTCCTCACCGGCTGCTGCGGCACTTGCTGCAGTGCTGGTGGATGCTGCGCCGGAAGCAGCCGGGGTGGATGCACCGGAACCGCCGCAGGCTGCCAGAGCACCTGCAGCTGCCATTGCACCAGACACCTTCAGGAAATTGCGACGAGAGATCTTTTTCATAATCTTCTTCCTCCTTGTTTCAGGGGTACCTTTTTACCTTATACGCTAGCAAAGTTTTTGGCGGCCCCTGTATACAGCATTTTCATTGCACGCTAATCGTAACAGAAAATTCACATCCGCACAAAAGCCAAACTTCACCAACTTCGTAAAGTTTCTTTGTGCATAACTAACAATCTTATCCGTTTCTCGTGGAAACTGTTACAATCCGGCGACACTATTTGGTTCATTTTCATCTGATATATCAATTTTTGTCAGATATGATAAATTTCGGAGCTTTTCCTATACTTGTATACAGGCTATTGTATACTTCATTCTCATACGTTGACAATCTCTTTTTAGCAGGCTAAAATAGAAATGTCTTATCATCAACTATGTAAATGGAGTGTGAGCACATGGCTGAACAGCTGCATCCAGAGGACATCTACCAGACGCTGGAATATGAGATCGTTACGCTGAAGATCAAGCCCGGAGAGACCATCAGCGAAAATCAGCTGTGCAAACGGTTCGGCATTTCGCGCACACCAGTGCGCGCTGCCCTGCAGCGGCTGGAACAGAACGGCTTTGTGCAGATCATTCCCTGCAAGGGCACCATCGTCACCCCCATTGATCTGGATATCGTGGATCAGATCGTATACCAGCGCACAGCCGTTGAAAGCACGGTGCTGCGCGATTTCATTCAGGTCTGTTCGCCCAAAGAGTACATTGAGATCAAGCACAAATATGACCTACTGGAAGAGATGGCCCAGACCATGACCGACCCGGACAATGTGGATATCAATGCCTTCCTGACGCTGGATCTGGAAATGCACGCCATCTGGTTTTGCAGCATGAACAAGTGGTATATCTGGCAGAACCTGACAAAGCCGCAGCCGGATTATTCCCGCTTTACCCGTCTGGATGTGGTGCGGGCAAACAATGTGCCGGATGTGCTGAGCGAGCACCGGGAAATTTTGCGGGTGATCCGGGAAAAAGACCTGGATGCCATTGAACCGCTGATCCGGCGGCACCTGTACGGCGGCCTGCGCCGCATGGGCACCCAGCTGTACGCAGAAAAGTACAGCTCCTATTTTACCGGCATCTGAACCAATGAAAAACAGGCGCATCCGCCAGCCTTTCGGCCTTTGGATGCGCCTGTTTTGTTTTTTGTATAATTTACTGCTTGTGGTACTTGCGGTCCTCTTCCTCGTAAACAGGGTCACAGGTCAGGTACATTCCCAGCCGGTTCAGGGTGCTGGTATCCACACCCGAAAGCAGCACGGTGGAGTGCACATCGCAGCCCTTGAGGTTGGGCAGCTGATGCATGGCCGCTGCAGCCTGCTCGTTGGAAGCAGCCGAGCTGGAAAGCGCGATCAGGATCTCGTCGGTGTGCAGGCGGGGATTCTTGCCGCCCAGATAGTTGGTCTTGAGGGTCTGGATGGGCTCAATGGAAGCCGCACTCACAAGGTCGGTCTCCTGCGGGATACCGGCCAGCACCTTGAGAGCATTCATCAGAGCAGATGCTGCTGCACCCAGCAGCGGACCGGTCTTGCCGGTAACAACGGTGCCGTCCGGCAGCTCAATGGCGGCAGCAGGGGCCCCGCCGGTGCTCTCGCTGCGGGCATGAGCCTGCTTTTCCACTTCGCGCTGGCCCACGGTCAGGTCGGCCTGATTCATCAGCAGTTCCAGCTTGTAGCGCTCGGTCTCCTTGACCGTGCCGGTGATCTTCTGCTCACACAGGCACTTGAAGTAGCGGCGCAGGATCTCCTTGCGGGAGGCTTCGCGGCAGACCGCATCGTCCACGATGCAGTTGCCTGCCATGTTCACGCCCATGTCCGTGGGGGACTTATACGGGCTTTTGCCAGCGATCAGCTCAAACATGGCGTTCACCACCGGGAAGATCTCAATATCGCGGTTGTAGTTGACGGTGGTCACGCCGTAGGCTTCCAGATGGAACGGGTCGATCATGTTCACATCGTTCAGGTCGGCTGTAGCGGCCTCGTAGGCCAGATTCACCGGGTGCTTGAGGGGAATGTTCCAGATGGGGAAGGTCTCGAACTTGGCGTAACCGGCCTTCACGCCGCGCTTGTACTCGTGGTACAGCTGGGAAAGGCAGGTGGCCATTTTGCCGCTGCCGGGGCCGGGGGCCGTGATGACCACCAGCGGGCGCTGGGTCTCGATGTAATCGTTCTTGCCGTAGCCCTCGTCGCTGACGATGCGGGCCACATCGTTGGGGTAGCCGGGAATTTTGTAGTGGCGGAAGGTGCGGATGCCCAGACTGTTCAGCCGCTTTTCAAAGGCCTCCACCTCCGGTGCAGCGGCGTACTTGGTCACGCACACGCTGCCCACATACAGGCCTACTTCCTGGAAGGCATCGATCAGGCGCAGCACATCCAGATCGTAGGTGATGCCGTAGTCGCCGCGGATCTTGTTGCTGATGATGTCCTCGGCGCTGATAACGATGACCACCTCGGCCTGATCCTTCAGCTGCAGCAGCATCTGCAGCTTGGAATCGGGCTGGAAGCCCGGCAGTACGCGGGACGCGTGGTAATCATCGAACAGCTTGCCGCCGAATTCCAGATAGAGCTTGTTGTCGAACTTCTTGATGCGCTCACGGATGTGCTCCGACTGCATCGAGAGATATTTGTCGTTGTCAAATCCAATTTTCATCGTTCGTTTCCTTTTTCCTCTTTGCTGTGCCCGGCACACCGCACCGGAACTTTTCCATAACAGAAACAGTATACCACACTCAAAAACCGGGTGCAATCCAAAAGGGCGGCTGCAAAGCTTTTTCCAGCAAATGCGGTGTTTCGCGCTGTTCTTTGCTGCATTTTTTGTGAAAATGGTTCTTGCCGCGTTTTTGACAGCGGGTGTATCATGTTATATCTGATTGGATTGGAAGTCGTGGGCGGTTACTTTTTCTTTTTATCCTTCTGATTCTTCGCGCGATCCTGCGTAATACAGCAAGCCCCCGGGGAGACCCGGGGGCTTGCTGCGGCTTTATGAAGTATCTCGAATATGGAGGAAATGGCGTTTATTCTGCGTCGGTACGGTTTTTCTTGAGCAGGCTCAGGATCACAGCACCCAGCACGCTGCCCACAGCCAGCGCCACACAGTACAGAGCGGTATGGTCCACGACTGGGAATACGAAGATGCCGCCGTGCGGTGCACGCAGAGCGCAGCCGAAGGTCATGGAGAGCGCACCGGCCACCGCTGCACCGGCCACGCAGCTGGGCAGGACGCGCAGCGGATCTGCTGCTGCATAAGGGATTGCGCCCTCGGTGACGAAGCACAGGCCCATGACGTAGTTCACGATGCCGTTGCGGCGCTCGTCGGCAGTCCACTTCTTGGGGCAGAAGGTGGTGGACAGGGCGATGGCGATGGGAGGAACCATGCCGCCCACCATGACAGCGGCCATCACCTCATAGTTGCCGGAGGCAAGGGCTGCCGTGCCAAAGACATAAGCTGCTTTGTTGAACGGGCCGCCCATATCAATGCTCATCATACCGGCCACGATGGCACCCAGCAGCACCTTGGAGGTGCCGCCCATGGCGTTCAGGCAATCGGTCATGGCAGTGTTGATCATGCCCATGACCGGGTTGATGCCGCACATCACCGCGCCGAGGATGAGCATACCGCCCAGCGGGTAGATGAGCATGGGACGGATGCCATTCAGGCTGGCAGGCAGCTTTTCGGTGATCTTTTTCAGCAGCTCGACGATGTAGCCTGCAGCAAAACCGGCCAGCAGTGCAGCAAGGAAGCCGCCGGAAACACCGGTGGTCTCACCCGCTGCAATGCCTGCAAAGTTGGTGCCGTTCATGGCCAGCACACCGCCCACAAAACCGACTGCCAGACCCGGACGGTCCGCGATGGACATGGCAATGAAGGCAGACAGGATAGGCAGCATGTAACCGAAGGCTGCGCTGCCCACCGTCTTAAAGAAGGCAGCGACCGGGGTGTTCATGCCAAAGTTGGAGGGATCGATGGTGTAATCGTCCAGCAGGAACGCCAGTGCGATCATGATGCCGCCGCCCACCACGAAGGGCAGCATGTGGGAGACACCGTTCATCAGGTTCTTGTACAGAGTGCGGCCAAAGCTGTCCTTGCCGGAAGCATCCTCGGCGGCCTGTGCGCCGCCCTCGGCGTGGTAAACAGGCACCTCGCCGTGCACGATCTTCTTGATGAGCTCCTCCGGCTTGTGGATGCCATCGTCCACCCGGGTGAACAGCACCGGCTTGCCGTCGAAGCGGGCGGTCTCCACCTTCTTTTCTGCTGCCACGATGATGCCATCGCAGTTTGCGATCTCTTCTCTGGTGAGGATGTTCTTTGCTCCATCCGAGCCATTGGTCTCCACCTTGGTGGGCAGACCCAGCTTGTCACCGGCCTTGGTCAGGGCTTCCGCTGCCATATAGGTGTGGGCGATGCCGTTGACGCAGGCGGTCACGGCCAGAATGCGGTAGCCGCTCTGGGGGATCTCCTGCTGGGTGAAGCTCTCCGCGCCGAACTGAGCCTCCTCCTGTGCATCGATGCAGTCAAGGAACTCTGCCGGGGTCTTTGCGGCCTTCAGCTTTTCTACAAAGTCCTCGTTCATCAGCATCTGCATCATACGGGCCAGCATGTCCACATGCAGGCTGCCGTTTTCCGGAGCCGCAATGGCAAACAGCAGGTCGGTGGTACCGTCGTCCTCGGCATTGTACTGCACGGGGCTGCTCAGCCGCAGCGCCGCCAGACTGGGACGGGTGACTACATTGGTCTTGGCGTGGGGCACCGTGATGCCGTTGTCCACATAGGTGGAGCCCTCCGCCTCACGGGCATAAAGGGCCTTTTTGTAGGCATCCTTGTCCGTGATGTTGCCATGGGTGGCCTGCAGCTCCACCAGACGGCTGATGATCTGCTCCTGATCGGTCAGAGCCTCATCCAGTGCGATGGACTGCGCGGTGAATAATTCCGTAATACGCATGATTTTTCTCCCTTCCTGTATAACTGCAACCCTCTCCGTCACAGAGGGTCAGATTTCCTTCATCAGTTCGTCGATTTTTTCTTTGGTGGCAAGGCCAAGGCTGAACGCCGTTGCACTGCCGCAGGCTGTGCCCAGACGCAGTGCAAAGGAATAGCTCCGGGTCTGCATCCAGCCAGCCACAAAGCCGGCCACCATGCTGTCGCCTGCGCCCACGCTGTTTACGACCTTGCCCTTGGGGCAGCCGATGCGGTGCACCTCGCCATTTTCGTCCACCAGCAGGGCACCGTCGCCCGCCATGCTTACCAGCACGTTGCGAGCGCCCTTTTGCTGTAGGGTGCGGGCCGCAGCAATGATCTCTTCGTCCATAGTCAGCACCCTGCCCACGATCTCGCCCAGCTCGTGGTTATTGGGCTTGATGAGGAAGGGGTGGTACTGCAGCACGTTCACCAGCAGGTCGCGGGTGGCATCCACCACAGCACGCACGCCCCTGCCCTGCAGCCGGGCCAGCAGCCGCTCGTAGGTATCCTGCGAAAGGCTTGCCGGGATGCTGCCCGCCAGAATGAGGATATCATCCTCGTTCAGGCTGTCCAGCTTCTTTTCCAGCTCCTGCATGGCGCTCTCCGGAATGTCGGGGCCCGCGCCGTTCAGCTCGGTCTCCTGCCCTGCCTTGATCTTGACATTGATGCGGGTCATGCCCTGTTCCAGATGCACAAAATCGGTCTTTAAACCCTGTGCAGCAAGACCGCGTTCCAGCCATGCGCCGGTCTCACCGGCCACAAAGCCCAGCGCCACGCTCTCGCAGCCCAGCTGTGCCAGCACACCGGACACATTGATGCCCTTGCCGCCCAGCACGCAGTCCTCGCCTTTGGCGCGGTTCACCTCGCCTACTTCCAGCGGTGCATCCAAACGCACCACATAGTCAATGGCCGGGTTGAATGTTACGGTATAAATCATACTTCCGTCTCCTTTACCAGCGTGAATTGTTTGTATTTGGGGTTGGGGCAGCGGTTGGTGAGAATGGCACCGCCCTGCAGGTCGGCAATGACTGCCGGGTAGATGCGGGAAAACTTGGCATCATCCACAAGGAACCAGGCTTCCCGTGCACGGTGCACTGCCGCTGCTTTCACGGCAGCTTCCTCGGGGTCCGGCGTGGTAAAACCGGCATCCAGCGCCACACCGTTGGCACCCATGAACGCCTTGGTAAAATTGTAGCGCTGCAGGCTGGTGACTGTGGGTGCACCTACAATGGCTTCGGTCTCGGGCCGCAGCAGTCCCCCGGGCAGATACACCCGGCAGCCCTTTCGGGCCAGTGCCCGGGCATGGGCCACGCCGTTGGTCACATAGCTGGCTTTGAGGGCATCCCCCGCCAGTGCACGCACCAGCTCCAGCGTGGTGGAGCCTGCATCGATGAACACAAAATCATCGGCGTTGATGAGCTTTGCCGCCGCCTGCGCGATGCTGCGCTTCTGCTCCACAGCCAGCGTTTCCTTTGCTTCCATGGTGGGTTCGTCTGCCAGAAAACGGCTGTCCGGCAGGGTGGCACCGCCGTGCACCTTGTTCAGCTTGCCCAGCCGGTCCAGTTCGGTCAGGTCGCGCCGGATGGTGGATTCGCTGGTGTTCAGCGCCTCGCACAGTTCCTGCACCGTCACAGTGCGCTTGCGGTTCAGCTGTTCCATGATCAGGCTGAAGCGTTCTTCTGCCAGCATCGGCATCCTCTCCTTTGGTTTGATCTTATCTTTGACGGTTTATGACCGTTTGTGCGTTGTTTTGGTTGATTTCATCTTTATTATAGCAAATGCAGCGCCAAAATCAATCGCTTTCAGTCAATTCCATTCATTTTCGTTCACAAAAAATTGTCTTTAAATTTGTGCAGGGAGCACAAAAGCTGGGATACAAGCATTTTGTGCAAACAAAAAAGCCGCCGTGCGTACCAATCGCACAGCGGCCGGAGAGATGGCTTATTGAGAAATCACTCGGCAGTCCAGTAGAAATCGTCGCCGGGCATTGCGCCGCCCACTGCCTTGGGGTCGGCATCAAACAGCACCTGCAGATAAGCGGATGCGTTGGTCTTGAGCTCGTCGCCGGTCAGGCAGACGATGTTGCAGTTGGGCAGGGCCTTCTTGGCAATGGCAGCCTTGGCCACAACACCCTGCTCCTCGCACAGAGCGGCAGTGCCGTCCAAATCGGCGTTGGCAGCTTCCACGCTCTTGGCGTAGTCGGTAAGGAATGCGGCCACAACATCCGGGTGTTCCTCGGCATACTCCTTGCGCACCACGGTCACGCCGGTGATGAGCTGCGTATCCGCGACCTTGTTCCATTCCTCGGTCAGGTCGAGGGCCACACGCAGGGTGTCGTCCTGCAGGCCGGCTGCAGTCACATAGGGCTGGGGCAGAACTGCAATGGCATCCTCGGTATTGGCCATCTGGGCCGTGACCTCGGTGGCCTCGCTGTAGTATTCAATGGTCACGTCCTTGTCCGGGTCGATGCCGTTGGCGTTCAGAAGATAGCGCAGCACGTACTCCGGCGTGGTGCCCTTGCCGGTGGACAGGATGGTACGGCCTGCAAGGTCTGCCATGGACTGGATCGTATCGCCGCCTTTTTCCACTACGTACAGCACGCCCAGCGTGTTGACGGCCACAGCCTGAATGCCGCCCTCCGTCTTCTGATACAGGGTGGCGGCCAGATTTGCCGGGATGGCAGCCATGTCCAGCTCGCCCTTCATCAGCAGCGGCACGATCTCATCGGCAGCACCGTAAAGCTGCAGGTCGTAATCCATGGAAGCGGTGCCATCCTCTTCCATGCTCAGCAGGTTGACAAGGCCCATGGTGGTGGGGCCTTTCAGGCCGGCAATGCGCAGAGCATCGGTGGTGGACAGTTCCTTTGCTTCCTCACTGGAAGCGGCTTCCGAAGCAGCCTCGGGGACAGCTTCGCTGGAAGCTGCACTGGATGCAACAGAGCTGGATGCCGCACCGCCGCAGGCGGCAAGGCTCAGCACAAGGGCCAGAGCCAGCAGCATGGATGTCAGTTTTTTCATGCGGGGTTCCCTCTTTCCTCACAAGACCGCGCCATTTTGTGCCTGAAAATTTTGCACAGAACCATGGGTCGGTCTTTTCATATTTTTTACAAGGCAAATTTGCAAAATCATTTGCTTTGCGGGTCTAAGTTTACTATAATAGAGTCAAAAATACCGTTGCGTGTGCAACGGAATTGCAGGAGGGCTGTGGGAAGCCGGATCTTTCCCACGGAATTGTGATGAAAAACTTTCTTCCGCTGTTATGCTCCACCTCTTTATTCAATGGTCTGACCCCTGAAGAGCTGCAGACCCTGCTGGCCCAGCTGGGTGCCGTTATGCGCAGCTACGGCAAAGGCGAAGCGCTTGTTCTGGCAGGCGAACCCAACCGCAGGGTGGGCATCGTACTGTCCGGTGAGCTGGAAGCCTACCGTCCCGGGCCGCAGGGTGCGCGCATTCCCATCACCCACATGGAACCGGGCGGCGTGTTCGGCGATGTGCTGAGCGGTTCCAGTCTGGCAAGCCCGGTCACGGTGATGGCTTCGGTGCCCTGCGAGGTGCTGCTGATTCCCTACGAGCGGCTGCTGCTTTCGGATGGCAGTCCGGCGCACCAGCAGACATTGCGCAATCTGGTGCGCACCATCAGCGATAAATATTTTTCCCTCTCCCGCCGCATCGACCTGCTGGTGCTCAAAAGCCTGCGGGCCAAAGTGTGCGCCTATCTGCTCAGTGAAGCCGAGCGGGCTGGCAGCCTGACCTTCAGCATCCCGTTCTCCCGCATCCAGCTGGCAGATTACCTGAACTGCGACCGCAGCGCCCTCAGCCGCGAGCTGAGCCAGATGCAGCGGGACGGCCTGCTGGACACCTACAAGAGCAGCTTCAAGCTGCTGGAGCCTGAGGTACTGAAGCAAATGGTGCAGTGACCATTTGAATAGCCGCCGCGTGCGCTTTGGCTGTATTCAGCTGAAATTTTATTTTTATATTTGAGTTTTAGAAAAATCTACGGATTTTTCTAAAACTCTTTTCACTGGAAGGCCGTAACCGTCAGCGGCATCATCTTGTTATTTTTAATATAGGAGTATTTTTAAATATGTCAAAACCGATTTTATGGATCGTGATCCCCTGCTACAACGAGGAGCAGGTGCTGCCCATTACAGCTCCCATGTTTCTGGAAAAGATCAGCGGCCTTGCCGCACAGGGCCTTGTGAGCGAGAAGAGTCGGGTGCTGTTCGTGAACGACGGCTCCAAAGACAAGACATGGGAACTGATCCAGAGTTTTGCCGCACAGGACGAACACTACATCGGCATTTCCCAGAGCCGCAACCGCGGCCACCAGAACGCCGTGCTGGCAGGCTTGATGGAGGCACTGCACAGCGGCACCTGCGATGTTACCATTTCCATCGACTGCGATGGTCAGGACGACATCAACGCCATGGACGAGATGGTTAAAAAGTATCTGGACGGTGCCGAGGTGGTCTACGGCGTGCGCAGCCGCCGCGATACAGACACCTTCTTCAAGCGCTTCACCGCCGAGGGCTTTTACCATGTGATGAACGCTCTGGGCGCAGACATCGTGTTCAACCACGCAGACTACCGCCTCATCAGCACCCGTGTGCTGGAAAGCTTTGCCGACTACAGGGAAGTGAACATTTTCCTGCGCGGCATGGTGCCGCTGGTTGGCTTCAAGAGCGAGGTAGTCACCTACGAGCGTCACGAACGCCTTGCCGGTGAGAGCCACTACCCCCTGAGCAAGATGCTGGCACTGGCCTTTGATGGCATCACCAGCCTTTCCAACAAGCCCATCCGCCTTATTACCGGATCTGGCATCTTTGTGAGCCTGATCAGCTTTATCGGAGTCATCTGGGCCATCATCGAAGCTGCCATGGGCAGCGTGGTGGCCGGCTGGGCCTCCACTATCTGCATCGTCTGCTTCATGAGCGGCGTGCAGCTGGTGTGTCTGGGCGTCATCGGCGAATATATCGGTAAGATCTATATGGAGACGAAAGCCCGCCCGCGCTACATCATCAGCGAGCGCACCTGGGCACCCTACGAAAGGAAGTATCACGGATGAGCAAACAGAGCTGGCGGGGCAGCACCCTGCTGAACCCGGAACCGCCGGTATTGGTGTCCTGCGGCGGGCTGGAAAAGCCCAATCTCATCACCATCGGCTGGACGGGCACCATCTGCACCCAGCCCAGCATGGTGTCCATCAGCGTTCGGCCGGAGCGCTACAGCCACCACCTCATTCAGGAAAGCGGACAGTTTGCCATCAATCTGCCCACTGAAGCGCTGGTGCGTTCGGTGGACTGGTGCGGCGTGAAAAGCGGCCGTGATGTGGATAAATTTGCCGCCTGCGGCCTGCATTCTGCCCCCGGCAGCGTGCTGACCGACTGCCCCATTCTGGAAGAAAGCCCGGTCAATCTGGAATGCAAGGTAACTCAGGTGATCCCGCTGGGCAGCCACGACCTGTTCCTTGCCGAAGTGGTGGCCTGTGATGTGGACGAAAGCCTGCTGGACGAAAACGGCAAGCTGTGTCTCGAGAAGGCAAAGCTCATCGTCTACAGTCACGGCGACTATCTGGCTCTGGGCCGGAAGCTGGGCACCTTTGGCTACAGCGTGCGCAAGAAAAAGCCGGTAAGGCGTAAAAAATAATTTGCATTTCATCGCTTGACTTTTGCCCAAAACTGCATATACTAAAGATAGGCAATGTAGAGAGATTGAATCCATCGGGTTCATGCCGAAACACGAAGCCCCCGGTAGTGTCAGTACCGGGGGCTTCTTTTAGTGTTTGCTGCCCTTGCCGATCTTACCGTCGATCCATGTGCACAGATAGTAGGCAACTACCTGCGCGGCAACGGTTTGGATAAATGTAGAGAGAGTTTCCAAGGGGTTCACCTCCTTTCCGCGGTTAGGGGAATGGAGAAGGGCCGCAGGAACAGTATAGCACAAAAACCGGTATCGCGCAATTTTGACGCAATACCGGTTTTTGTGCATTTATTCGTGCTTTACGCGCTGGATCTCGCCCAGATCATAGGGGGTGTTCTGGTAGACATAGTAGTTCAGCCAGTTCTCATACAGCAGGTGGGCGTGGGCACGCCAGCGGAACAGCGGCGGCTTTGTGGGATCATCGTCCGGGTAGTAATTCACCGGCACATGGATGGGCAGGCCCTTGTCCACATCGCGGCGGTACTCTGAATCCAGCGTGTATTTGTCATATTCCGGGTGGCCGGTGACAAAGATCTGCCGTCCGTTCTCGGTGCTCATAAGGAAAGGCCCGGCCGCATCGCTCTCGGCAAGGATGCGCAGAGCCTTGCAGTTGTCCACATCCTCGCGGCTGATGCCGGTGTGGCGGCTGTGGGGCGCATAGAACACCTCGTCAAATCCGCGCACCAGCGGGTTCGACGGGCGGGTGACCCGGTGCTCGAACACGCCGAACATCTTTTCCGGCAGCAGCTGCTTGTGCACGCCGTAGTGGTAGTACAGGCCAGCCTGTGCACCCCAGCACACATGCAGGGTGGAGTAGACATTCGTCTCGCTGAAGTCCATGATCTCGCACAGCTCCGGCCAGTAATCCACCTGCTCAAAGTCCATGGTCTCCACCGGTGCGCCGGTGATGATCATGCCGTCGTAGCGGTTGTTCTTCACCTCGTTGAAGTTCTTATAGAACGATTCGAGGTGTGCTGCCGAAACGTGGGTCGCCGCATGGCTGGCCGTCTGCAGCAGGGTCATGTGCACCTGCAGCGGGGTATTTGCCAACAGACGGGCGATCTGGGTCTCGGTGGTGATCTTGGTGGGCATCAGGTTCAGGATCAGGATCTCCAGCGGGCGGATGTGCTGGGCAAGGGCGCGCTCACGATGCATGACGAAGATATTTTCGTTGTAGAGGGCATCGTAAGCAGGCAGGGTCTTTGGGATGATCAGCGGCATAGTTCGTACTCCTAACGATTTAGAATAGCCTCCGCTGACGCTCTGGCTATCTTCAGCGGAATTTATTTTTTATATTTTGCGTTTGTCGCGCCCTGCGGGGCGCTCCAAACGCATTTTTACGAGAAGGGCCGGAACCGATAGATGCTGCTGAACTCACCTTTTAGATCTTATCCAGCGCCTGCGCAATATCTGCGATAAGGTCTTCGCTGCTTTCCAGACCGCAGCTCATGCGCACCAGCTCTGCGGGCACACCGGCGGCTTTCAGCTGCTCATCGTTCATCTGGCGGTGTGTGCTGGATGCAGGGTTCAGGCAACAGGTGCGGGCATCGGCCACATGGGTCTCGATGGCTGCCAGCTTCAGGTTCTTCATAAAGATGCTTGCAGCCTCACGGCCGCCGGCCAGACCAAAGCTGACCACGCCGCAGCTGCCATTCGGCAGATACTTCTCCGCCAGTGCATGGTACGGGCTGGACTCCAGGCCGCAGTAGTTCACGTAGGCCACCTTGGGATGGCTTTCAAGGAACTCTGCCACGGCCATGCCGTTGGCGCAGTGGCGCTGCATCCGCACATGCAGGCTTTCCAGACCGAGGTTCAGCATGTAGGCGTTCATGGGCGACTGCATGGAGCCAAAGTCACGCATCAGCTGCGCGGTAGCCTTGGTGATAAAGGCACCCTCTTTGCCGAAACGCTCGGCGTAGGTGATGCCGTGGTAGCTGTCGTCCGGAGTGCACAGGCCGGGGAACTTCTCGGCATGGGCCATCCAGTCGAACTTGCCGCCGTCCACGATGGCACCGCCCAGCACCGCGCCATGACCGTCCATGTACTTGGTGGTGGAGTGGGTCACGATATCCGCGCCCCACTCAAAGGGGCGGCAGTTGACCGGCGTGGGAAAGGTGTTGTCCACGATCAGCGGCACACCGTGGGCGTGAGCAGCCTTGGCAAACTTCTCAATGTCCAACACGGTCAAGGCCGGGTTTGCGATGGTCTCGCCGAACACCACCTTGGTGTTGGGCCGGAATGCGGCGTTCAATTCTTCCTCGGTGCACAGCGGGTCCACAAAGGTGGCTTCAATGCCCATTTTCTTCATGGTGACGGAGATCAGGTTGAAGGTGCCGCCGTAGATGGTACTGGATGCCACGATGTGGTCGCCTGCTTCGCAGAGATTGAACAGGGCAAAGAAGTTTGCAGCCTGACCGCTGCTGGTCAGCATTGCAGCCGTGCCGCCTTCCAGCTCGCAGATCTTCTTAGCCACAAGGTCGCAGGTGGGGTTCTGCAGACGAGAATAGAAGTAGCCGTCAGCTTCCAGATCAAACAGCTTGCCCATATCCTCGCTGGTGGCATACTTGAAGGTGGTGGACTGGATAATGGGGATCTGGCGGGGTTCGCCGTTGCCGGGGGTGTAACCGCCCTGCACACAGATGGTATCGCGATTCATACTACATACTCCTTTACTGGGTTTGTCCATATAGCACAATTCCCCGCAGGAGTGCTGCAGCCTCCGGCGGGGAATTGAAACGTTAAATTTTAGTTCCCGTTCGGGGGCAAAATGAGGAGAGGACTCCTTCCGTCAAAGCCTTTCGGCTTTGGCAATACCGGAAAGTTTTCCTCTTCGCCAGAGGCTCCCTCTCCGAGGGAGCTGGCGCACGAAGTGCGACTGAAGGAGTTACTTCCGCAGCCGCTTATCGCTTCTGGTGGCCCAAGCAGTGCCCAAAGTCTGGAACACCTGAACCATCAGCACCAGCAAAATGACACACACGATCATGATATCGGTCTGGTAGCGGTAATAGCCGTAGGACAAAGCGATCTTGCCCAGACCGCCGCCGCCAATGACACCGGACATGGCCGAGTAGCCCAGAATGGTGGTCAGTGCGGTGGTCATGCTGGAGATCAGGCCGGGCAGGCATTCCGGGATCATCACCTTGGTAATGATCTGGAACGGCGTTGCGCCCATGCTCTGGGCCGCTTCCACCACGCCCTCGTCCAGCTCGCGCAGGCTGGTCTCCACCAGACGCGCCACGAACGGGAAGGCTGCCACCACCAGCGGAACGATGGTGGCTTTGGTACCCACCGTGGTGCCCACGATGGCACGGGTAAGCGGGAATACACAGATCATCAGGATCAGGAACGGAACACTGCGCAGGATGTTGATAACGATGTTGAGAATGTGCATCAGCCAGCCGGGCAGCGGCAGAATGCCGTCCTTATCACCGGCCACCAGCAGCACACCCAGCGGCAGGCCCAGCACCAGCGCAAACGCGGTGGAAAGGACCGTCACATAAAAGGTCTCCCAGATGGCAAAGCCGTAATCTGCAATACTCATTCGCCGGTCACCTCCTCTACCGTAATGCCGGGCTGGGCGCGCATATAGGCCGCAGCCTGCTTTGCCTGCTCCACATCAGCGGGCAGCTTGAGCAGCATGGAGCCGTAGCACTGGCCGCTCAGGTCGCGGGTATCGGCGCTGAGCACCGACACCAGAATGCCTTTTTCTGCGGCAAGGCTTGCCACCAGCGGCTTTGCCGTGGACGAACCGTTGAAGGTGACGCGCACCACATGGTCGTCCGGTGCAAAGCTGGACAGATCCCGTGCGGCGCTGCCGCCGTTGGGTGCCACCAGACGCTTTGCTGCGGGCGTTTTGGGGTTCGAGAAGATCTCCTGCACGGAGCCTTCCTCCACCACAACGCCGCCGTCCAGAATGGCAACGTGATCGCAGATCTCTTCCACAACGCTCATCTGATGGGTGATGACCACAACCGTGATGCCCAGCTTCTTGTTGATGTCCTTGATCAGGGTCAGGATAGCATGGGTGGTGTTGGGGTCCAGTGCGCTGGTGGCTTCATCGCAGAGCAGAACTTTGGGGTCCGTTGCCAGTGCGCGGGCAATGGCAATGCGCTGCTTCTGGCCGCCGGACAGCTGTGCCGGGTAGGCGTTGGCCTTATCGGGCAGGCCCACCACTTCCAGCAGCTCTCTGGCACGCTTTTCGGCATCCGCCTTTTTCACACCGGCCAGCTCCATGGGGAAGCAGATGTTCTTCAGACAGCTGCGCTGCATCAGCAGGTTGAACTGCTGGAAGATCATGGTGATATCGCGGCGGCGCTCACGCAGCTGGGCTGCGTTTAAAGTCTCCATAGCGGTGCCGTCGATCACAACGCTGCCCTCGGTGGGGCGTTCCAGCAGGTTGATGCAGCGCACCAGCGTGGATTTGCCCGCACCGGACATGCCGATGATGCCATAAATGGAACCATCCGGGATGGTGAGGTTGATGTCCTTCAGCGCATTCACCGCGCCGTCCTTCATCTGGAAGGTCTTGGAAAGATGTTTGATCTCGATCACAGAAATTGCTCCTTGCTGTTGAATAAACTCCTTCAGTCAAACCCTTGCGGGTTTGCCAGTTCCCTCATGGAGGGAGCCTGAAACAGAACGGTCAGGCAAAGGCCCTCTCCCCGAGGGGGCTGTCACCACAAGGTGACTGGGGGAGTTTGCTTAACCCTCGATCGGTGCCAGACTGTCCTGCTTGCCGCCGTAGATGCCCATAGGCTCCACGTGGATGCCGGCAACCGTCACCAGATGGGTGCCGTGCTCTGCATTGAAGTCGTCCAGATACGGCTGATGCTGGAAATAGTTGGTATCGCACTGGCCGTCCTCAACGATGTTGTTGGGAATGATGTAGTCGTCGTACTCCTGAATATCCAGCGTGATGCCCTTTTCGGCCAGAATGTCCTTGCAGATCTCCAGAACCTCGCAGTGAGGAGCCGGAGTAGCAGCGCAGCTGACGGTCTCGCCGTTCAGTGCATCGTAGTCGATGGAGGAGTCATAGCCGTCGGTGGGGTTCTCCACAACGGACACCACAGCGCCCTTGTAGTTTTCATCCATGAAGTCCTTCACCTTCTGGCTCTGCAGAGCAGCGGCCAGAGCCTTGATCTTCGGCTCTTCCTGATTGCCGTCCTTGCAGACCAGAATATTGACGTAAGCAGAGGTGCCGTCCTCCATTGCCAGAGCATCGGTCATGGGGTCCAGACCAGCGGAGATGGCGTAGTTGGAGTTGATGACGGCGTAGTCCTCGTCCTGCAGGACGTTGGGCACCTGAGCAGCCTCGACCTCATCGACGGAAACATTCAGGGGGTTCTCCTCGATGTCCTTTGCGGTTGCGGTCAGGCCTGCATCAGCCTTCAGCTTAAAGAAGCCGTTCTTCTCCAGCAGGGTCAGGGCGCGTGCCTCGTTGGTGGTGTCGTTGGGCACAGCCACCTTCACCTTGTCCAGCTTAGCCACAGCAGAAGAAGCTGCGGAAGAAGCAGTGCCGGAAGCAGCAGAAGATGCGGTGGAAGAAGAACCGCCGCATGCGGTCAGGGCAGCTGCAGCAGCTGCAGCTCCGGTAACTTTCAGAAAATCACGACGAGTAATCATAGTTTTGTTCCCTCTCTATTTGCTTATTATAATGTACAGCGGCCCGCACGGCACAGTTCCGTGCTAAGGGCCTTTGACGGATGCATGAAAAAAGCTCCCGTCCTTGACCTTGAGCCAACGCTCAGACAAGGACGGGAGCATAACACACTTCCGTGGTACCACCTTGGTTTACCGCACCCTTGCGGGCACAGCCTCAATGCTGCGGCAGCTTTGCTGCTTACAGCCGGACGCTGTAACGGGCGCATCCCGTTGCAAACTTAGCGCTCATGCACCTCGCCCGCACAGCTCCGAGACCATTTTCAGCTTCCTGTTTCCTGCCCTTTTCCATCGCCCGGGCTTTCTGGTAAGGATCAATGCGAAGGCCTACTCTTCTCTTCACAGCCATTTTTGTGATATTGCATTTATAATAATCCAATCGACCGGATTTGTCAACACCTACAACGAAGTTTTTTAGTAGGAAATTGCGTTTTTTTATCTTGTGCGCCAGCCGCGGACATGGTAGAATAAGACAGCATTATTTATAAAGGAGGTGCGGCAATGAACAGCCGCGAGGTTTTCCCGGATGAAGAACTGCGCCGCCGCATCATGGATTTTATCATGGCGGCGGGCCAGACATTGCTGGAAAACGGTGCCGAGGTGTTCCGGGTGGAGCAGACCATGGAGATCATGGCCCGGTCATTCCACCTGCGGGAGTTCCATGTTTACGTGCTGACCAACGGCATCTTTGCCAGTGCGGGCACCGCCGAGATCAGCGAGGTGCGCAATGTGCCCAACCGCACCACCCATCTGAGCCGGGTGGCGGCAGTGAACGCCCTCTCCCGCGAGATCGCCGAGGGCAATATGACTCTGGACGAGGCCGAGAGCCGCCTTGTGCTGGCACGGCGCATCCCCTTCCCCAAGGACTGGGTGCAGCTGGTCTCCGGCATGTGCGGCGCGTTCTGCTTTGCGCTGATCTTCGGCGGCACGCTGCGCAGCGCATTGGCGGCGGCGCTGGCAGGCTTTCTTGCCAGCGGGTATCTGCTGCTGTGCGGTCGGCACGACCTGCCCGGCGGCTTTTGCAAGATCAGCTGTGCGGCGCTCATCACGCTGGCGTGCATTCTGGGCTGCAACCTGCTGGGCACCTCTGCCAGCCATGCCATCATCGGTTCGCTGATGATCCTGACGCCGGGCATCGCGTTCACCATGGGCATCCGCGACTTTGTGCACGGAGATTACCTCTCCGGCACCATCCGCATGATCGATGCGCTGCTCATTGCGGCCAGCATTGCCATTGGCACCGGCCTTGTGCTGAGCCTTTATACATTCTTTACGGGGGTGGTGGTCGCATGATGCTCACCAGTACACAGATCGGAGAGCTGGCGGCGCAGTTCTTCATTGCAGGGGTCGGCACCCTGTGCTTTGCCATCCTGTTTGCGTGCCCCCGCAAAAGCCTGTTCTTCTGCGGGCTGGTGGGGGCCGTGGGCTGGTTCGTCTACGAGCTGGCCGTAATGCTGGGGGCAGACAGTGCTGCGGCCTCCCTGCTGGCGGTGATCCCCCTCACCCTGCTCACCCGGGTGTTCGCCATCACCCTCAAAATGCCGGTGACGGTGTTCCTGCTGTCCGGCATCTTCCCGCTGGTGCCCGGCGCTGGCATCTACTACACCGCCTACTATTTTATACAGGGCAACAATGTGCTGGCCCTTTCCAACGGCATCAGCACCTTTAAGGTAGCCGTTGCGCTGGCCATCGGCATCACACTGGTGCTCAGCGTGCCCATTCCAAAGCGGCACCGGAATAAAGTGTGATGTTTACGGATACAGCATATCTGCTACAAAATAAAAACGCATCGGCATCCTGCGTAAAAAAGCAGAAACCCGGATCCCTTCTGAGCCATTCAGGCCCCGAAAAGGTTCCGGGTTTTGTGCGTGATCGATTCAGGGAGCTGTTTTGCGGCAGCTCTCTTTTTCATACTGCTTTATGAGAGATTTACTTCTCCTGAACGTAGACCTCTGCGTAGAACTTTTTACCCTCGGTCTTAATGATGCCGTTTGCCTCATTCTCAGCCAGCTTATAGCCAGTCTTCTCAAGTCCAAGCTTGCTCAGATTGACCACCGTTGCCTCCTCATCAACATCCAGAGAGTAGATGAGTTCCGTGCCGCCGACCGGATTTGTACCCTCGTAATATCTGATCTCAACAGTCTTCGTAGGCTTTGCAGATGCCTTTTTCTGCAGCTTGACAGTAACTGTGCCATCCTTTTCAATATCGTAGTTCTTCTTTGCGCAATCGTAGTCAGCAGCTGCATTGGCAGGAATGTTTGCATGGATGGTTTCGTAGGTGACATAGGTAGCCAGACCATTGACAGAGATCTCGACAGGCTCACCATTGACCGGCTGAACCCCGATCATGTAGTAGATATGCACAGTCTTATCCGGTACACCCGGGGTCGGCTTGTCAGGCACGTTGGAGCAGCCAGCCAGAACACCGGCAGCAGCAACAGCCAGAGTAGCGACACCTGCGCCCTTCAGGAACTGACGACGAGAGATATTAGACATAATAATCAACCTCACAATCTTTTCTGCATGCCCCGATCACTTTTTTGTGGAGCCTGCTTTTTCTATATAATACCCTTCCTGGTAACTGTTTGTCAAGTAAAATTTCAACAAAAAAACAACACCAATAGGGCGGAGGCCTTGTTGGCCACCACCCTGTTGGTGCTATTTGAGTTTTTTCAAAAAACTTCTGTGCCAGGAAATCAGATCTTGGTCACAATGAAGACAGTCCCGAAGGGACGAACCTTCAACAGCTCTTCCTCCGTGCCGTAGTCGGTGCTCAGCTTGTAGCCGTCCGGCAGCTGAATATCAGCAGCGCTGACGCCAGTTGCATCGACTGCAACCTCAGCCTTAGCCTCAATGAAGTTGTTCGGCAGCTCCAGCAGTTTGACATCGATGGTCTTCTTGGTCGGAGTCATGGTCACATCAGTCACGAAGACGATGATGTACTCACCCTTGCTGTCGTCCTTGCGGATTTCAACAACAGCGTTCTCGTTCTCCAGATGGTAATCTTCGGGAAGCAGCTTCTTATCGATGTCAGCAACCTTCACAGAGTTCTCGGTCTTCAGAACATCAATCTTGGCAGGCTCACCCACAACGTTGGTCACACCATTGCCTTCGTCCTTCATGAAGATAACCGTAACAGGACGAGTGGTCACACCGGGGACATCGGGGACATCGGGGCCAGCGTTGCCAGAGCAGCCAGCCAGAACACCGGCAGCAGCAACAGCCAGAGCAGCAACACCTGCGCCCTTGAGGAACTTACGACGAGAAATGTTAGACATAAGAATCAACCTCACAATCTTTTCTGCATGCCCCCATCACTTTTTTGTGGAGCCTGCTTTTCCTATATAATACCCCCCCCCGTAACAGTTTGTCAAGTGGTTTTTGGCATCTTTTGCCGCCGGATGCAGAAAAACAGGAGCGACCAAGAGAAAATCGTAAGTTCGGTCAAACCCGGCAAAAAGGGCCGCTGCACAGCATCCCGTACAGCGGCCCTTTTTGTTCTCCGTTATTTTCATTCATTCTCAACATGTCTTGTTTTCATCTTCTGTCTGCTCGTCCTTCTCCTTTGCCGCCCGCATCAGCCCGGCAAACAAAAAACCCAAATTGACCCCCAGAATAAAACCCACGATGCCTGCCGCCAATCCCATTGCGCCGCCTCCTTTCTTCTACCATATTTTACCATATATCATTTGCCGGATGCAATCGCAGCCTATCGCAAAAGGCAAGATCACTGCCCAACGTGCAAGCTTTTTTGCGCCGGAGCGTTGCAAGACTCTGCCGCATCTGCTATACTTTTGACAACACTTATATAAAGGAGGTGCTCTTTATGTCTGTTATGGATACTCTTGTCAGCCGCCGCACCTACCGCCGCTTTGCACAGAAAGCTGTTCCGCAGGATGTGGTGGATGATATCGTCGAGGCCGTCCGCCTGTCCTCCTGCGGAGCCAACCGTCAGGCTGTGCGTCTGGTGGTGGTGAACAAGCCCGAGGCGGTGGCAAAGGTGCAGCCGCTGGTCAAGTGGGCTGCCTATCTGCCGCCGGAGCAGGGCACGCCCAAAGCCGACGAGCTGCCCACCCTGTATGTGGCCGTGGTGCAGGACACTTCCATCCCCGGCGACCTTGCCACCGATACCGGCATCGCCCTTGCCAACATGACCCTTGCCGCATGGGACAAAGGCGTGGGCAGCTGCATCATGGGCGCGATCAACAAGCCTGCCCTCACCGAACTGCTGGGCATTGAAGAACCGCAGAAGCTGGCATTCATGGTGGCGTTCGGCTACCCGGCCCACAAGGCTCACATTGTGCCGCTGACGGCTGAGACCGGCGTAAAATATTATCTGGACGAGAACCGGGATTACTGCGTGCCAAAGCGGAGCAAAGAAGAGATTGCAAAATATCTATAATTTGTATATATACATTTCTTCGACGTATTTTTTGTATAATTGTTTTCAATTCGGTTTCAAATGATGAGATTTTTTGCACAAGTATTGACTTTTCAATTTGTACAATCTATACTAAATTCGTTCGCCAGATGTTCGATGAATCGCATCGTTCCGGCGTACCGCAAAAACATACAGTACATTTGAGGAGTGTTTGAATATGAAAAAGATCTCTCGTCGCAGCTTTCTGGCAGCTGCCGGTCTGTCCGTTGCCGCTCTGGCTCTGACCGCCTGCGGTGGTTCTTCCGCAAGCACCGCTTCCTCCGTGGCAAGTTCTGCTGCTTCTTCTGAAGCTGCTTCCACCAGCGCTGCCGCTGGCGAGCTGGCCACCGTTGAGGCCGGCAAGCTGACCATGGCCACCAACGCAGCCTTCCCTCCGTACGAGATGACCACCGATGCAGGCGAGTTCGAGGGCATCGACATTGAGACCGCTCAGGCCATTGCTGACAAGCTGGGTCTGGAGCTGCAGATCGATGATATGGACTTTGACGCTGCTCTGCTGAGCGTGCAGCAGGGTAAGGCCGATATCGTTATGGCCGGCGTTACCGTCACCGACGAGCGCAAGGCTGTGATGGACTTCTCCGACAGCTACGCTACCGGCATCCAGTCCATCATCGTGCCCGAAGGCTCCGACATTGCTTCCCCTGATGATCTGGCAGGCAAGAAGATCGGCACCCAGCGCGGCACCACCGGCTACATCTACTGCTCCGATGATTTCGGTGATGAAAACGTCGTGGCTTACGACGACGGTCTGACCGCTGTGCAGGCTCTGAACAACGGTCAGGTGGATGCCGTTGTCATCGACAACGCTCCCGCCCAGGAGTTCATTGCTGCCAACCCCGGCCTGAAGATCCTGGATACCAGCTACGCCGAGGAAGATTACGCCATTGGTATGGCAAAGGGTTCTTCTCTGGAAGATGCCGTCAACGCCGCTCTGAAAGAGCTGAAGGCTGACGGCACCCTGCAGTCCATCGTGGACAAGTACATCACCGCTGAATAATCCGGCGGCTGACATCTGAGCCACGGGGAGGCAGCCCCCAACTGGGGCACCTCCCCTTTTTTGGAAATAAGTGGTTACAAAAGATTAACAAAATCAGAACAGGAAAGTGAGGATGCGAATGGCTGCACAGTACGAACTGCTCAAAGAGCTGCTCAACAGCGGCACTACGCTCAACTTCGAGCAGGAATTCTTCTTCAAGTTTTATCAGGCCTTCATCCTGAAAGACCGCTGGACGCAGTACATCAAGGGCGTGAGCACCACCCTGCTGGTCACTGCCATTGCGCTGGCACTGGGCATCGTGCTGGGCAGCGTGGTGGCACTGGTGCGTGTGGCACACGACCAGCAGCGCCCCGGCCACAAGAACCCGGTGTTGGGCTTCTTCAACATCATCTGCGAAATTTACACCACCATCATCCGCGGCACGCCTATGATGGTGCAGCTGCTCATCATGAGCATGGTCATTTTTGCCAACAGCCGCAACTTTACCATGGTGGGTGCGCTGGCACTGGGCATCAACTCCGGTGCCTATGTGTCCGAGATCATCCGCGGCGGCCTGATGGCCGTTGACCCCGGCCAGATGGAGGCCGGACGCAGCCTTGGCCTGAACTACATGACCACCATGGTGGTCATCATCATCCCGCAGGCCATCCGTGCGGTGCTGCCCGCACTGGGCAACGAGTTCATCGTCCTGCTGAAGGATACCTCCCTGATCACGGTCATCGGCGGCAAGGAGCTGCTGTACGCCGCGCAGGGCATCATGAACCGCACCTACGAGGCCATGTTCCCACTGCTGGGCGTTGCGCTGATCTACCTTGTGCTGGTCATGCTGTTCACCCGTCTGCTGGCAAAGTTTGAGAGGAGGCTGGCTCAAAGTGACCGATAAAATTCTGGAAGTCCGCGGCCTGACAAAGACCTACGGCGGCGAAAAGAAGCCGGGCGCAAAGCAGCCCACCCCCACGCTGGACGTGCTGAAGGGCATTGATATCGACATCTACCGCGGCGATGTGGTCTGCCTGATCGGCCCCTCTGGCTGCGGCAAGTCCACCTTTCTGCGGTGCCTGAACCGGTTGGAGATTCCCTCCTCCGGCAGCATCAAATTTGAGGGCACCGAGGTGGATGAAGCCCACATTGACGCTGTGCGCCAGAAGATGGGCATGGTGTTCCAGCACTTCAACCTGTTCCCGCACCTGACTGTGAAGAAAAATCTGGAGCTGGCCCCCACCCTGCTGAAGCTGAAGGATAAGGAAGCCATCTCCGCCAAGGCAGACGAACTGCTGGCCCGCGTGGGCCTGGCCGACAAGGCCGATGCCTACCCCAAGAGCCTTTCCGGTGGCCAGCAGCAGCGTATTGCCATTGCCCGTGCCCTTGCCATGGATCCGGACGTGATCCTGTTCGACGAGCCCACCAGCGCCCTCGACCCCGAAATGGTGGGCGAGGTTCTGGAACTGATGAAGGAGCTGGCCCACACCGGCATCACCATGCTGGTGGTCACCCACGAAATGGGCTTCGCCCGCGAGGTGTCCAACCGCGTCATCTTCATCGACGACGGCAAGATCCAGGAGGACGAGCCGCCGCAGGAACTGTTCACGAATCCGAAGCATCCCAGACTGAAAGCATTCCTTTCTAAGATGCTGTAAGGCTTTTTCCACAGAGTAAAAGGGGCTGTTGCATGTGCAGCAGCCCCTTTTACTCTGTATTATTCTTTGATGCGGAACACAAACAGCTTGCTGAAAATGTAATTCAGAGCCATGACGATGAACTGTACCGCAAACTTAGAGATCCGGTCATTCCAGTGCAGAATATTTACCAGCAATGTCATGCAGGCCATTTCGATAAGGAGAGTGGAAATCCTCGCACTGAAAAATTTCAGCATTTCGCGCAATTTATCAGCACTTTTGCTTTCAAAAACGAACTTCCTGTTTGTGATGTAAGCAAAAGAGACTGCGCAGATCCATGAGAGCGTATTGGCAGTCATCAGTTGAAATGGGTCTTGCGGGTTCAGAAAGACTGCAGTGAAAAAATAGTAACTTGTCAGACTCACTACCGTAGTCAGACCACCTACGATCACATAGTTGATCAATTCCTTATAACGAAAATAAAGTTGCTTTATTGTTTGTATCATACGCAGCGCCCGGAATTGATTTCCTTTTCCACAATATAGATCGGACGGTTTTTCAGCTCTGCGAATGCAACGGAAAAATATTCACCCATAATTCCGACCAGCAAAAAGAGAACAGCAAATAAAACATTGAATGCTGCAAGAATCACCTTATACTCGCGGAAGCCGCACAGTGCACTTATAGCAAAAAGCACAGCAGCAAGAAAACTTACAGCACCGGCATAGAGGCCGAGTTTCAGTGGAAAATCAGAAAAACCGACTATGGTGCTGATTGCAAAATTCATCAGTTTTTTTAGCGTATAGTGGCTGGCACCGCCAGCTCTTTCCGCAGCAGTGTATTCCAGCGTTGTTTTCCGGAAACCAACGCTTTGTACATATCCACGTAGAAAACGAGTTTTTTCACGGTAATTTGTACGTAGAACATCTGCCACACGGCTACTGATGGCAAAGAAATCCGATGCATTTTCCTCCAGCTTTACTTGATCAGACAAGGCGTTGATCACCCGGTAGAATGCTCTGGATGTAAAGTTTTTGATGGCACCTGCCGATTTGTTGGAGGTTCGGACCATGCTGATAACCTCATAGCCTTCCTCAAATTTCGCCATGATGGGGGCGATGCATTCCAGAGGGTGCTGCAGGTCGGCATCCATGCAAATGATCACGTCCCCCGCAGCATGATCGATGCCTGCAATCATGGCAGCCTCGTGGCCAAAATTTCGCGAAAAACTGATTACACGGACATTCTTGTTCTGCTGCGCAATCACTTCCAGAATATTCATACTGGCATCGGTACTGCCATCATTTACAAAAATCAGCTCATATCCCCCTCCCCCGTATTCCAAATTCTGTTCGATGGAGCAGAAAGCTTTATAAAACTTTTCCAGAACGGCTTCTTCGTTATAAACTGAAATAATTAACGATAATTTTTTCATTTAACTTCCCTGCTTTTTCGTAGTTCTTACGGCTCATCTGCAAATTTGACAACAATTTTTCCGTTGATGCACCGGATCGAACCCTGATCCGGATAGCAGGGCATAGATGCTACCTCGGCATTACCGTCAAACTCTGCGGCATCTCCTAATTCCGGTGCAAAGCCACACCAAAACTCCATGGCTTCCTTCCATGCGTAATCATTGAAAATAGGTTCTCCTTTATATGTAGCCAGATCCAAATCATCGAAATATTCGCTGATTCCAACAAGATTTTTATCGTGCTTGTCATACTCCCCGATATAAACAACCTGCGCATCTTCAGTATAACCTTCGATACTTTCAATTCGCGTGATCAAAGTTGTGTAATAACTGATCATTTGTGTCTGCATCACGTCTGCTTTTAGGTAGAGGATATTGCTGTAACGAATATTTAGAGTCACAAGTACTCCTAATAGGGCAACAGCGGCTTTACATAGGGCACCTTCTACTTTTGTTCTATCTTCGGGATATTTATCAATAAACCATACAACCAAAGCAAAGGCAAACGCCTGTCCAAAAGTCATTACGGCATGAACATCCCAAGGCTCTACCATCAGGTATACAAAGCATGCTGCAATAGGATATGCGATTAGGATCAATAGGGTTTGACATCCTTTTGGGGTCTTAAGAATATACATTTTCCGGAGCACAAATATGGCAATGATCGCAGTAACAATGATCAACAAAGTATAGACATATCTTGCGCTGAAGTCTTCCACAGCAGTGCTTGGATAAAAGAATGAGCCGTAACCGCACAGTATCCGATAAATATAATTGCTCAGATTTGTTCTTCCAAAATGATTGATACCTTTGTAATCCGTCAAAACAACGCCAAACTGATTCAGAAAATATTGATTGACTAGAAAATATTCTGTAACAAACCCAATGCACACAGTTGCATTACACAGGGCCATTTTCCAAAACGCTTTCCAGTTCATATCAGACTGCCGGATATCTTCCATCATATAAAGCAGCAATGTACAGATGCAGACCGGGATATTTGCCTGGTACACACCAACAGAGCAAGCCATCAAAACCGTGCAGAGTAATAGAGCGACAACATTCTTTTTCTGGTGAAAAATCCATGCTCCAACAACTCCCAGTAGGGATGCAGCATAATAGTATGGTGCAGTAAACATGTAACTGAATGTTCCCGTCACTGACGGAAATGTCACCATACTTCCGCACAGCAGAATAACAAGAGGCTTTGACTGGATCTTCAAACTATCCACCAGCAGATATACGATTGCTGCAATGCACAAAATCGTAATCGTACCATTTACCACTGGCAGGCTGTAGTTTTTACTACCCAGCAAATTTGCACTCAGACTTCCAAGAATGCCCAGCATCCACCGTCCAGATTCGTAAGTAGCGCCCACTTCATTGAAATACCGTACATCATCATGGAATGAGTATTTGTTGAACAGAACCATACCATGCGCCAACAATCCCCAAAAAGTAGCACTGCACAGTACTGTTTTTAACAGGCTCTCATTTACCTTTAGCTTTTCCGCAGTTTTTTCCATGTCTTTCTCCCAAACAAGGCATCATTCCCGAATTTAGCCAAAACTATATAGTTGTATTATACAATGTCAGCCTATCTCCTGCAACTATTTCTGCAAAAAAACGTGCTCTGTGGTTTCTATTTTCCACAGAGCACAGTTCTCATCATTCTGTTTTGTTGCAACTTTTACAGCGCATTATTCGTACCATCTGTTTCCTGCTCACTGGTATACAGCACCATCAGATGGTTTGCGCTCTCTTCCAGCTGGGTCTTGGCCTGACGGAGATTGGCTTCCTCGTTTTCATTCATCTTTTCGGGCTTATCCTTGCGCAGGCAGCGGCGGAGGTTGGCGAGGTCGGTTTTGATGCGGTTCTTCTCGTCCTTGTCCAGCTCCTTTTTGCATTTGGAAAGAGCCTCGTCCACCTTGTAGGCCAGCACCTCGGCCTGATTGTGCAGGTCCAGCCGCTCCTTGCGGCGGCTGTCCTCGGCCTCGTAGGCGGCAGCGTCCGCCATGGCGCGCTGGATCTCATTCTCAGAAAGGTTGGTGCTGCCGGTGATGGTGATGTTCTGCTCCCGGCCGGTGCCAAGGTCCTTGGCAGACACCTTCACCACGCCGTTCACGTCGATATCGAAGGTAACTTCGATCTGCGGTTTGGAGGAGAAGCTTGCCCGAATGCCGGTGAGCTTGAATTTGCCCAGACTCTTGTTGTCGCGGGCAAAGTGGCGCTCGCCCTGCAGCACGTTGATCTCCACACTGGTCTGCATGGGCCGTGCGGTGGTGAAGATCTGGCTCTTGCGGGTGGGGATCATGCTGTTGCGGGTGATCAGCGGGGTGGCCACGCCGCCCAGCGTCTCAATGGAGAGGGTCAGCGGGGTCACATCCATCAGCACAAGGCCCTGCGCCGCTGCGCCGGTGGCACCGGCCAGCTTGCCGCCGCCCTGCAGCAGACCGCCCTGCACAGCCGCACCCATGGCAACACACTCGTCCGGGTTCAGGCTGTGGCTGGGTTCGCAGCCCAGCAGCTCCTTCACCTGACGCTCCACCGCAGGCATCCGGGTGCTGCCGCCCACCAGCAGCACCTTGCCCAGCTGGCTGGCAGAAATGCCTGCATCCCGCAGCGCATTCTGCACGGGAGCCACTGTGCGGGCCAGCAGGTCGCCGGTCATCATCTCAAACTGCGGGCGGGAAAGCGAGATATCCAAGTGGTGAGGGCCGTCCTTGCCCACTGCGATAAAGGGCAGGTTCAGCTGTGCCGACGGCGCGGCAGAAAGCTCCTTCTTTGCCTTTTCGGCTTCCTCTTTCAGCCGGCCCATAGCTGCCGGGTCGCGGGAGAGGTCGATGCGATCCGACTTTTTGAACTCGGCCACGGCATATTCCACGATGCGCTGATCGAAGTCGTCACCGCCCAGATGGGTGTCGCCGCCGGTGGCAAGCACCGTAAAGGTCCCGTCCTCGATCTCGATGATGGACACATCAAAGGTGCCGCCGCCGAGGTCGTAGACGAGGATCTTCTGCGATGCTTCGTTATCCAAACCATAGGCCACAGCGGCAGCAGTAGGCTCGTTGATGATGCGCAGCACGTTCAGGCCTGCAATGCGGCCTGCATCCTGCGTAGCCTTGCGCTGGCTGTCGTCGAAGTAGGCGGGCACCGTGATGACCGCTTCGGTCACCGGCTCGCCCAGATAGCTCTCGGCATCGCGGCGGATCTTGGCCAAGATCATGGCGCTGATCTCCTGCGGGGTCAGGTCTTTGCCGTCGATGTGCACCCGGTAGTCACTGCCCATATGGCGCTTGATGCTGGAGATGGTGCGCCCGGAATTTGTGGCGATCTGGCGCTTGGCCGCGCCGCCCACCAGACGTTCACCGTCCTTCGTGAAGGCCACAACGCTGGGGGTAGTGCGCTCACCCTCCGCATTGGTGATGACCACGGGCTTGCCGCCCTCCACCACTGCCACACAGGAATTGGTCGTGCCGAGATCGATGCCGATTACTTTGCTCATACTGTCTGTTTCCTCTCCGGTGCTGTGCATCTTGGGCGCAGCTCTTCAAATCATTTCCGAGTATATCTTACCGTCCCGATATGACGATTTTTTAGTCCAATTGTAAAGATTCCATGTCGTAAGCTGTGGCTCGGGCAGGCAGTTCACTGGTCAGTTCCCGGATGAGCTGGTCGGCTTCGGCCAGCCACTGCTCTGCGTCCGGCTCGTGCTCACGGGCCTTGATGGCAAAGCCCTGCCTTGCTTCTGCGGCCAGTGCCAGCGCCTTTTTGCGGCTGGTGTAGCGCGTTTCGGTCTGGGCCACACGCAGGCACACCTGCGGAGTGTACTCGATATCCGGCATATGGGCTGCGTTGGAGCGGGCACGGCGGTAATACAAAAGTGCCCGGCCATTGTCGCCCCGGGCAGCGCAGTCATCGCCCAGTGCAATGTTGGATAAGATCTCGCCGCTGTCCGCTGCTTCCTTCCACATGCGGCGGGCCTTGGCACGGTTCGTGCGGGTGCCGCGGCCCTTATAAATACAGTCTGCCAGCAGGGCAAGTCCCATGGCGCTGCCAAGCTCGGCTGCTTTTTCAAAGTATTCCACAGCCTGCGCCCAGTTGCCCTTGCGGGCGGCTTCCTTTCCGGCATCCGCTTTCTCATCACCGGGGTCTTCCGGCGTATGGCCCGCGTGCAGCAAACCGTTGAGCAGAGCGCCGTCCAGCGTAGCCGAGTGGCTCCACGGGTCCAGCACCACGCCGTCGATCCCCTCAGTGGAAAGGGCCAGCTCCATGGCATCCTGCAGGGTGTAATCTGCCATTGGCCGGGCAGAAGTGCTGCGGTCGGCGCAGGCCGCAGCTGCAGAGGTGAACATAGGCAGCCATGTGCGGCCCTTCTCGTTGCGCAGGGTCCACAGCTGCAGGTCCTTAGCCTTTGCCGTGGGCACCGGATGCTCCGTCCACGGTGCAGGCGTGTTGTGCACCGTCAGTGCCGTGCGCAGCGGCACCAGAACATGGGTCTCCATTTCCAGTGCATAGTTCAAAGCGCCCATCAGCGTCCAGAAGCTTTCTTCGTTCTGGCCTTTATATAAATTTTCCACTGCCTGCTCAAAGGCCGGGCAGCCGGTGCCCGCCGGGCTGTAGGCCGGAGCGTTCTGCCGATGCTTGCGGGTGCCCACCGGGCGCAGCCGGATGCCGCCGTCTTGTCTTTTTGCCATCTGCTCACCATTCTTCCAGTTTCTAGTCAATTTTTAGTATAGCAGGAAATGGCTTTGGGTACAACGCCTATCTGTATGTATCCATTTTTCCCTGCTCAAAAAAAGCGGGGTGCCAGATCAGCTTCTTCTGGCACCCCGTTAAAAATACATTTTTCCTGAAACGCCTTATTCTGCGTCCAGATCGTCTTCGGTCTCAGCAGCAATATAGATCGGTCTGTGCTTTGTTTCAAGATATGTTTTGGCAAGGTACTCGCCCGCAATTCCCGTACACAGCAGCTGCACACCACTGCACAAAAGGATAATGCAGACAAGGCTCGGCCAGCCGGAAGTAGGGTCGCCGAACATCAGTGCACGCACCACCACGATCATGATGCCTACAAACGCCAATACGCAAAAGGCAAGGCCAAGGCCCGCCGCCATCAGCAGCGGAGCTGTGGAAAAGCCCACAATGCCTTCGATCGAATATTTGAGCAGACCCCAGAAGTTCCACTTTGTTGTGCCCGCCACACGCTCTACGTTTTTGTAGTCGATCCACTTTGTTTTAAAGCCGACCCAGCTGAAAATACCCTTGCTGAAGCGGTTATATTCCGCCATGCTCAGCACGGCATCAGTCATTTTGCGGCTCATCAGGCGGAAGTCTCTTGCTCCATCCACGATCTCTGTATCCGAGAGCTTATTGATGATCTGATAAAACTTTTTGGCAAACCAGCTGCGAACGGGCGGTTCACCCTCGCGTGTCGTGCGGCGGGTGGCCGCGCAGTCATATTCGCCGGAGAGCAGCAGCTCCAGCATTTCCGGCAGCAGCGAGGGCGGGTCCTGCAGATCCGCATCCATCGTTGCTACATAATCGCCCTTTGCCGCTTTTAATCCGGCACAAATGCCTGCTTCCTTGCCAAAGTTCCGGCTGAAGGAGATGTACCGCACACGGGCATCTTTCCGGTGCAATTCCCGCGCGATCTGCAGTGTGCGGTCTTTTGAGCCGTCATCCACAAAGATGAACTCAAAATCTGCTCCGTGGGATATTCCCATCTGCTGTGCGATCTTGCTGGCCTCTTTATAAAAAATGGGAAGTGATTCTTCCTCATTGTAGCACGGAACGACCAAACTTATCAGCATTCCTGTTTCCCCTTTTGTGCAATATTTAAAATCATTGTAGCATACCCCCACCCTGGTTTCAACCGTTTTCGGCATTTTGCCCGGCGGTTTTCAGCACACTTTTGCAATAAAAACATTTTCTATGGCTTTTTAAGTTTTTGTACGCTATAATAAGTAGGATTTCATAAACCTTATAATGCAAGAAAGCAAGAAAGAAGGAGTATCGCCTTGAACAAGATGCTAGGCTATCTGAAGGACTACAAGCGCGAGAGCGTGCTTGCGCCCCTTTTCAAGATGCTGGAAGCCACGTTCGACCTGTTCGTGCCGCTGGTCATGGCGGATATCGTGAACATCGGCATTGCCGCCCACGACTTCCACTATATTCTTGTGCGGTGCGGCATTTTGCTGCTGCTGGCCATGATCGGCCTTGCCTGCAGCCTGACGGCACAGTATTTTTCCGCAAAGGCGGCCGTGGGCTATTCCACAGCTCTGCGCCACGCCCTGTTTGAGCACATCCAGACCCTGAGCTTTACCGAGATGGACACCCTCGGCACCAGCACCCTGATCACCCGTATGACCAGCGACGTGAATCAGGTGCAGAGCGGCCTGAACCTGTTTTTACGCCTGTTCCTGCGCAGCCCGTTCGTGGTGATCGGTGCCATGGTCATGGCCTTTACGGTGAATTCCCGTGCAGCGCTGATCTTTGTAGTGACCATCCCGCTGCTGAGCGTGGTGGTGTTCGGCATCATGGCTGCTACCCGGCCCCTGTACAAGACGGTACAGAATCGCCTTGACCGGGTGCTGGGCCTGACCCGCGAAAACCTGACCGGCGTGCGCGTGGTGCGCGCCTTTGATAAGGAAAAGAGCGAGGTAGAGCGCTTTGAGAATGCCAACGACCTGCTGACCAAGATGCAGCTCCATGTAGGCCATATCTCTGCCCTGATGAACCCGCTGACCTATGTGCTCATCAACATTGCCATTGTGGCGCTGCTATATGTGGGCAGCATTGAGATCAATGTGGGTGGCATGGCTTCCGGCGACGTGATTGCGCTGGTGAACTACATGAACCAGATCCTTGTGGAGCTGGTCAAGCTGGCAAACCTGATCGTGCAGGTGAGCAAGGCGCTGGCCTGCGCAGGCCGCGTGCAGGCTGTGCTGGACACCACGCCCGGCATGGCCTTCCCGGAAAAGCTTCTGGGCGAGGTGCCCGCCGAAAAATCCGGCGATGCCGTGCGCTTTGAGCATGTAAGCCTGACCTATGCGGGTGCCGGTGCACCCAGCCTTTCCGACATCAGCTTCACTGCAAAGCGCGGCCAGACCATTGGTGTCATCGGCGGTACCGGCAGCGGCAAATCCAGCCTTGTCAACCTGATTCCCCGCTTCTACGATGCCACCGAGGGCAGGGTGGAGATCATGGGCCGCGATGCCCGGAACTATCCCCGTGAAGAACTGCGCGGCAAGGCAGCCATGGTCATGCAGAAGGCCCAGCTCTTTGGCGGCACCATCCGCTCCAACCTGCTGTGGGGCAACAAGAATGCCACCGATGCGGACCTGTGGGCCGCACTGGAAACAGCACAGGCTGCAGAGTTCGTCAAAGCCAAGCCCCTTGGGCTGGACGAGCCTGTGGAGCAGGGCGGTCGCAACCTGTCCGGCGGACAGAAGCAGCGCCTGACCATCGCCCGCGCCCTTGTGGGCAAGCCGGAAATTCTGATCCTTGACGACAGCGCCAGCGCACTGGACTACGCCACCGATGCCGCCCTGCGCAAGGCACTGGCTGCTCTGCCCGGCAGCCTGACCGTGTTCATCGTGAGCCAGCGCGCCGCCAGCCTGCAGCACGCGGATCAAATTCTGGTGCTGGACGACGGCCATCTGGTGGGCATCGGCACCCACGACCAGCTGCGCCAGACCTGCTCCGTCTACGAGGAGATCTACGAGAGCCAGTTCAAGAAAGGGGATGCGCAGAAATGAGTGCAAAAGCAAAAACAAAGCTGACCCCGCAGCAGCGCAAGGCCACCTTGACCCGTGTTCTGGGCAAAATCAAACCTTATTCCCTGTTTGTGGTGTGCAGCCTTGTGGTGGCCGCTGTGAGCGTGGGCGCACAGCTGTATATCCCCATCCTCTGCGGCAGCGCCATTGATATGATGCTGGGCAAGGGTGCCGTAGATTTTGGCGGTGTGATGCGCATTATCATCGAGGTGCTGGTGGTTGCCGGTGTGGCCGCTCTTGCACAGTGGCTGCTGAGCGTGTGCAACAACCGTATCACCTTCCTTGTCAGCCGCGACCTGCGCAACGAAGCCCTGCGCAAAATTCAGACCTTGCCGCTTTCCTACCTCGACAGCCATCCCTCCGGCGATATCGTCAGCCGCATGGTGGCCGATGTGGATACCTTTGCGGACGGCCTGCTGATGGGCTTTACACAGCTGTTCAGCGGCGTGCTGACCATCCTCGGCACCCTGCTGTTCATGCTCAGCGAGAATGTGCCCATCACGCTGGTGGTGGTGTGCATCACCCCGCTGAGCCTCGTGGTGGCAAGCTTCCTTGCCAAGCGCAGCTATGGTTACTTCCAGAGCCAGAGCGCCGTGCGCGGCGAGCAGACCGCGCTGGTCAACGAGATGATCGAGGGCCAGAAAGTGGTGCAGGCCTTCGGCCACGAGGCCGAGAGCCTTACCGCCTTTGACGAGGTGAATGGCCGTCTGCAGGACGTGAGCCTGAAGGCCATCTTCTTTTCCAGCCTGACCAACCCCGCCACCCGCTTTGTGAATAACATCGTGTACGCAGGCGTGGGCCTTGTGGGTGCCGTGTACGCGGTGCGGGGCGGCATCACCATCGGCCAGCTGAGCGTGTTTTTGAGCTACGCCAACCAGTACACCAAGCCCTTCAATGAAATTTCCGGTGTAGTCACCGAGCTGCAGAATGCCCTGGCTTGCGCCGCCCGCGTGTTCGAGCTGCTGGATGCCGACGATCAGGTGCCGGAAGTCGAGAACGCCTCCGTGCTGCAGCCGGACGGCCATGTGCAGCTGGAGGATGTTTCCTTCCGCTACCTGCCCGACCGCCCGCTGATCGAGGGCCTTTCCCTCGACGTAAAGCCCGGCCAGCGCATTGCCATCGTCGGCCCTACCGGCTGCGGCAAGACCACCCTCATCAACCTGCTCATGCGCTTCTATGATGTGAACGGCGGTTCCATCAAGGTGTCCGGCACCGACATCCGGGATGTGACCCGCGCTTCCCTGCGCGGCAGCTACGGCATGGTGCTGCAGGATACATGGCTGCGGGCCGGTACCGTGCGGGAAAACATTGCCTACGGCAAGCCGGATGCAAGCCTTGAAGAGATCGTGGCAGCAGCCAAAGCCGCCCATGCAGACAGCTTCATCCGCCGCCTGCCGGAGGGCTACGACACCGTTATCGCCGAGGACGGCGGCAACATCAGTCAGGGCCAGAAACAGCTGCTGTGCATCGCCCGCGTGATGCTCTGCCTGCCGCCGATGCTGATCCTGGACGAGGCCACCTCCTCCATCGATACCCGCACCGAGGTGCGCATCCAGAAAGCCTTTGCCCGCATGATGCAGGGCCGTACCAGCTTTATTGTGGCGCACCGCCTTTCCACCATCCGCGAGGCGGACGTGATCCTTGTGATGAAGGACGGCCACATTGTAGAGCAGGGCAGCCACGACGAGCTGCTTGCTGCAAACGGCTTCTACGCCAAGCTCTACAACAGCCAGTTCGAGGGCGTGGAGACCTGAGAGTTCCTGATAATAATAACAAAAAGGAGCGATGCAGCGCATCGCTCCTTTTTGTTATTATTTGCTTTCAACTTTCTGCACGATGGGTTCATCGGGCGGCGGCGTGAGGGTAGAGTGCTCCACAATGAACTGCTCCGCCCTCTCCCGGGCCAGACGCTGGCGCACCTTGCGTGCATCGTTGGCGGGGAAGGTGCGCTCGCCGTCCAGCTTGGCATCCCAGTGGGCAGCGGCTGCTTCCACCTCGGCGTCCGTGGGTGCAAGGCCCTCCTTTTCTGCCACCAGCAGAAGCCCCAGCCAGCTGCGCAGCTTGCGCTCTGCCTGCGCGTGGAGCCATGCACGGAACTCTTCCACCGTCTGGCCGCGCACTTTAAGGAACTGGTCAAAGTTGATGCCATTGGCCTGCAGGCTCAGGTTGAACTGGCGCTGCTCGGCAAAATAGTTACCGCCCACCAGCTGCTTTGGCAGCGGGCCTTTCACTGCATCGCCCAGCTGCCATACCAGCTCCTTGCGTGCCCGCTGCTCAGCCTGGGCACAGCGCTGTGCCCAGATCTCGCGGGCCACCTGCTGCCGCAGCGCCGCCTTGCCCGCTGCATCGGCTGCACGTTCTTCGTCGCCGTGGTGACGGTTGATCTCCAGTTCAATGGTCAGCTGCCGGATGGGGTGCGGCTCAATGGGCTGCACAAAGCCGGTGTATGCTCCCACTTCCAGCGGCGGCAGCGCGTAGAACTGCGCACCCGCCCGGAAGCCCTCGGCTCGGTTCACCGCCAACAGTTCAAAATCCGGGTCGGTCACCGGCACCACATGGTACTCCTGCACCAGCTGCTCATACAGCGCCGAAAAGCCGCCAAGAATGGTGCGATTCACCGCCTCAGTCAGCAGACCGTCCTCTTCCTGCGGCGCGTCCGGCTCTGCCTGCACCTGCGCAACGGCTGCCGCCAGCTCCTCGGCACCGGCTGTGAATACCAGACGGCAGTCGCCCGGCTCAGCCATGCCAAAATGTTCCAGTTTCATCCTCTTTTCCCCTTTCAGCGGGCAATGCCCACGGTCAGCACCAGCAGGGCCACACCCAGCACGGCGTACAGCACCTCGGCTCCCAGCGTGGCCCGGTCGCCCTCTACATACATTTTTTCCGGGTTTTCGGGGTCATAATATAAGGTGACGGTGTCCCCCACCGCAAAGCTTTTGCCGTGCGCAGGCTTCGGGTAGTGCAGCCGATGGCTGCCGCCTGCGGTGGTAAAGGCCAGCACATAGGCACCGCCATCCCGGCTCTGCACGGTGCCCTCCACCGTGGCCGTGACCTTCTGCCCCTGCGTGCACAGCCTGCGCCGTGCCAGCACACTGCGCAGAGCCATAAAGAACATAATGCCTGCTCCCAGCAGGAAAATAATGATATTGAACATTCTGCATTTCCCTCGTTTTCTCAGTCTGCGCGCAGGACACCCTCCCGGCGCGTCCTGTTTATTGTATCACATTTTGGCAAAAATTTCGCCCTGCAGCTGCCATTCAGAATGCATCAATTTTCAAGCAAAATTTTGTCGAGAAAAATTAAAAATAATGCTTGACAATTCTGCCATATCTGGTATAATAACTATCGTTCCGAGCGACACAGCTCACGAACAAAACAGAATATGCGGATATGGCGGAATTGGCAGACGCGTTAGATTCAGGTTCTAATCGGGGCAACTCGGTGGAGGTTCAAGTCCTCTTATCCGCACCACAAGGAAGACAGCTTTTGATAGCTGTCTTTTTTGCTTTACACGGCAGTTTCCCTTTAGCAGTAACTGCGGATAAGAGGACTTGAACAGCACGGCCCCACCGCAGGCGGGGCAACAAAAGCCCCAGTGGGGCTTTTGTTAGTGCGCGGTTCCCAACCTGTAGGAATGTCTACCGGGAGGCAGACTGTCCACTGTCTTTTTTGTTTTACATGGCAGTTTCCCTTTAGCAGTAACTGCGGATAAGAGGACTTGAACAGCAACGACGACGACCGCAGCCAGCGGCTGAAACAGGGAGGAGTTGTTGGGGCCGCGTTCTGATTTTTCAAAGCCCTGCCAAGGGGCTGCAGAAAAATCAGCAAACGCAACCCGTAAGGCCCTGACCGCCAGATTCCGCCGCGGTTCCCAACCCGTAGGAATGGGAGGCTACCGCTTATTTTGCTTCACCCAATAATTCCCCTTTCGTAGTAACAGCGGGTAACATAGACACCGGCTGCGTAGAACTGCTGCTCCGGAATGGGAGAAAAATTTCCATTGACTGTACCGGGGTCGAGGATGCACTGGACGTGACCATGGCGCAGAGGTCAGAGTTGAATTATCTCATCTATAATGACCCGCTGGGCTATGCCGAATTGATTCTGAACGGTGACCCGGAGAAATACTTGAAAACCGTAACCGGGAGCCATGGGTTAGAAGATTAAAAATCACGAAAAGCTGGCGATGAAGGAAGCTGTCAAGGACGGCGTGGAGTTGATTGGCTATACCATGTGGGGCTTTATCGATCTGGTCTCCTGCGGCAGCATGGAAATGTCCAAGCGGTATGGCGTGATCTATGTGGATCAGGATGATGCCGGTCACGGCACACTGGCTCGCAGTAGAAAAGACAGTTTTTACTGGTATCAGAAGTGTATCGCCACCAATGGTGAAGACTTAGAAGGCTAAATGAAGGCCGGAACCGCAGGCAGGAAACTGTCTGCGGTTTTCGGCGTGTTCAGGGAGGGAAAGTTTTTATGAACGAACAGACAAAAGCGCAGGTGGAAGCTTATGCAGAAGAATGCCGCACCGAACAGCTGGAACTGCTGCGCACACTGGGAAAGATGCCTGCGCCGACCCGAAAGGAGGATTTTCGGGCAGCATTCTGCCGGGATTGGCTCCGGGCACAAGGGGCAGAAAATGTCCGCATCGACGGCGCTAAAAATGTAATCTGCAAACTGGGGCCAGACACCGAAGAACTGGTCGTTTTTGCCGCCCACACGGATATTGTGTTCCCAGATGTAGAAAATCTTCCCCTGCGGGAAGAGGGCGGTAAGCTATTTGCGCCGGGCATCGGCGATGATACTGCCAACCTCGTCAACTTGCTGATGGCTGCAAAATATCTGATCCAGAAACAAACCGCGCTGGAATATGGTGTGCTGGTGGTGGCGAATGCCTGCGAAGAAGGTCTGGGCAATCTGGACGGTACGAAGGCGTTGTTTGCCAAGTACGGCACCCGTATTCAGGGGTTCTATTCTTTTGATATCTATATGCCGCTTTGCTGCAGCAGTGCCGTGGGTTCTTATCGGTATAAGATCACCTGTAAAACGCCCGGTGGTCACTCCTATGCAAATTTTGGCGACCCCAGTGCCATTCAACTGCTGTGTGGACTCGTGAATGAACTGTACCAGATCCAGCCACCGGTACGTTCCCGTACCACCTATAATGTGGGACGCATCGAGGGCGGCACAACGGTCAACTCCATTGCACAGCAGGCCTCCATGCTGTATGAGTTCCGTTCTACCGCACAGGATTGTCTGGAAGAGATGGAAGAAAAATTCCGTCGTGCTGTAGCGCACTGGAATGGCAGAGGCGGCGATTTTGAGGTGGAGCTGCTGGGCATCCGTCCCGGCAACGGCCCTGTTGACCAGAAAAAACTCGGTCAATTCACGGAAAAAAGTAAAGAGATTGTTCGCGCCTTCACAGGCCGTGAGCCTGACGAAACGCCCAACTCTACGGACAGTAATATTCCGCTTTCGCTGGGCATCCCGGCCAATACCATTGGTACGATAGATGGCGGATCGGCGCATACCCGGCAGGAGTGGGTGGACATTGCCAGCTTGCCCACAGGATTGAAAATCGTTCTTGGGCTGATGCTGGAGTATCAGAAAAACGATTGCTTTTGAAATAAGCATGGGGTGTTCTGGCGGCAGTAGGGGGCTGTTGCAAAATAGCTCCAACAAAAAAATGAGATAGACTTCCCCGAAAGGGGTTACCTATCTCATTTTTTGTTGTAAGCTGAGGTTGTGAAAAAACAGATACAACAGAAACAGTATTCCCGGCAAAATAAACTGCCAAACAAAAAGCCCCCGCATTATGATGCCAAGCAGGATCGTAATGCGGAGGCCGCTGTTCTTTCAGGACAGCACAAAGGAGAAATTATGAAAATGCAGTAAAGGTTATCCCATGGTCACCTGCACCTCTACCACAGCGCCTTCTGGTGCCAGCGGCAGCAGGCTGCCCTCAATGGGCTTGCCATCCACAGTGACGCTCTTCACACCGTACTGGACTGCAGCGGTATTATCCACTGCAATGTGATAGGTTGCGCCCCGGTAGCGGCGGGTAACGGTGAAGCCGCCCAGCGTGTGTGGGATACAGGGGTCTACCTTCAGGCCGTCCAGCGTGGGCTGGATGCCAAGGATATACTGGCTCACATTGAAGAAGGTCCATGCGGCAGTGCCGGTCAGCCAGCTGTTCTTTGCTTCGCCAAAGGTGGGGGCATCCTTACCGGCCACCATCTGGCTGTAAACATAGGGTTCGGTGCGGTGGATCTCGGAAATATCCTCGATGTAAGCCGGGCATGTCTTGCGGTACACCTCAAAGGCCCGGTCGCCATGCCCCAGAACGGCTTCGGCACAGCTGATCCACGGATTGTTGTGGCAGAAGATACCGGCGTTCTCCTTGTATCCCGGAGGATAGCTGGAAATTTCGCCCAGATTGAGCTGATAACTGGTGTATGCAGGTTGGTGCAGAACCACACCGTACTTGGTATCCAGCCGTTCCTCTACGCTCTTCAATGCCTGCGCGGCCTGACCGGTCTCCTTGCCAATGCCAGCCATGACGCACATGCCCTGCGGCTCAATGAAGATCTGGCCCTCGGTGCACTCCTTGCTGCCAACAGGCTTGCCAAAAGCATCGTAGGCGCGGCGGAACCATGCGCCGTCCCAGCCAGAGGTCAGGGCCGCCTGTTCCACGCCGTCCACGGCCTTGCGGGCCGCAGCGGCTTCATCGGCAAGGTTCAGGTGGTCGCACAGTTCGGCGTACTCGTGGCCGTACTTGACGAACATGCCCGCAATGAACACGCTTTCGGCCACAGGGCCTTCGCTGGGACCGGTGATCTGGAAGCTCTCACCCGGGTGCTCCGAGAAACAGTTCAGGTTCAGGCAGTCGTTCCAGTCGGCGCGGCCAATAAGCGGCAGGCCGTGGGGGCCAAGGTGGGTGACGGTAAAGTTGAAGCTGCGGCGCAGATGCTCCATCAGGCTCTGTGCCTTGCTGGCATCATTATCAAAGGGCACCTGCTCGTCCAGAATAGACCAGTCGCCGGTCTCGCGCAGATAGGCGGCAGTGCCGGCAATGAGCCACAGCGGGTCATCGTTGAAGCCGGTGCCGATATCGCGGTTGCCTTTCTTGGTCAGGGGCTGATACTGGTGGTATGCGCTGCCATCCTCAAACTGGGTGGCGGCGATATCCAGAATGCGCTCCCGTGCGCGGGACGGGATGATGTGTACAAAGCCCAGCAGATCCTGACAGCTGTCGCGGAAGCCCATGCCGCGGCCGGTCCCGCTTTCAAAGTAGCTGGCCGAGCGGCTCATATTGAAGGTGACCATGCACTGATACTGGTGCCAGATGTTCACCATACGGTCCAGCTTTTCCTCGCCGGATTCCAGATGGTAGGTGGAAAGCAGAGCTTCCCAGTGGTCGGCCAGCGCCTTGCGGGCCGCGTCCACCTGTGCATCGGTGGCATAGCGTGCGATCATGGCATGGGCACGCTCCTTGTTGATGACACCGGGAGCCGTGAACTTTTCGTCCTGTGGGTTCTCGATGTAGCCCAGACCGAAGAGGATCTTCTTTTCCTCACCCGGTGCAAGGGTGACATGGATGTGCAGCGCGCCCACCGGTGCCCAGCCGTGGGCAATGCTGCCGGAGCAGTGCCCGGCGCGGACGGCCTGCGGGTCTGCAGGGCCGCCATACACACCGCAGAAGGCATCGCGGGTGGTATCAAAGCTGGTAACGGGCGTATTGCTCCAGAATACCGCATAGTGATTGCGGCGCTCACGGTATTCCGTCTTATGGTAGATGATGGCCGGCTCCACCTCCACCTCGCCGGTGGAGAAGTTGCGCTGGAAGTTGGAGCTGTCGTCAATGGCATCCCACAGGCAGAACTCCACATAGCTGAACACATCCAGCTCTTTTATGGCATCCGTCTTATTTTTCAAAGTCAGGCGGTCCAGCTCACAGGCATCGCCGGTGGGCACGAACAGCTCCTGCGCAGCGGAAACACCGTTCTTCTCACCCTCCAGAATGGTATAGCCCAGACCGTGGCGGCAGGCGTAGCTGTCCAGCTCTGTCTTGGTGGGCTGCCAGCCGGGGTTCCAGACGGTATCGCCATCCTTGATGTAAATGTGGTGGCCGTCCATATCCAGCGGGGAGCTGTTATAGCGGTAGCGGGTCAGGCGGCGCATCCGCGCATCGCGGTAAAAGCTGTAGCCGCCCGCCGTATTTGAGACAAGACTGAAGAAATCCTCGCTGCCAAGGTAATTGATCCAGGGCAGTGGCGTGCGCGGGGTGGTGATGACATATTCTTTGCGTGCGTCATCAAAATGGCCGAATTTCATAAATGCTTCCTCCTTATCAGCTGCCGGCAGCCCCGGCGGCATCGCTTTTGCGAAAACGATTAAGGCAGACGATCAAAGCATTCTCTTTGCTTCTAGCATAGCCCAAGCAGGCCAAAAAAGCAAGAGGATTTTCCAAAAAAATTCTGAAAGTATCTTTCATAAATACGCATGTTTCCATGGTTTTCAGAAAATTCATTTCAAGCACACTTTTTGTGCTTCCTATAAGCGAAAACGCTGAAACGCAATTTATAGGTAATATTATATACGGCGAAAATCATAACGAAACCGCAACGAAAATCTTTTGATTTTAACCGAAATGTAACGAAACCCATCCAAGATGCACAATCTCGGTTCTTCAGAAACGAACAAAACGCCAAAATTGAGCCAAAAGCAATGAAAGTTATTCTTTTGAACTTGATTTTTCGTACAAAATACGCTATCATGAAATTGCGAAAACGATTAAGGACTTGACGGAGAACATCCCCCGTAAAACGTTCTTCGGAAGGAGGCAAACGAGCGATGCCGTCCCTGAAAGATCTGGCAAAGGAATGCGGCGTATCGGTGGCAACGGTCAGCAAGGCGCTGAACGACCAGCCGGATATCTCGCCTGCCACACGAGAACGGGTGCGGGCCGCAGCGCACCGTATGGGCTACCTGCCCAATGCTGCCGCCCGTTCCTTGAAAACAAACCGTACTTACAATCTGGGCGTTCTGTTCGTGGATGAACGGCAGAGCGGCCTGACCCACGAATACTTTTCCGCCGTGCTGGATAGCTTCAAGGTGGAAGCCGAGAAACACGGCTACGACATCACCTTTATCAACCACAATATCAGCGGCAAGAGCATGAGCTACCTTGAGCACTGCCGCTACCGCAATGTGGACGGTGTGGTGATCGCCTGCGTGAACTTCTACGAGCCGCAGGTGGTGGAGCTGGTGAACAGCGAGGTGCCGGTGGTCACGATTGATCATGTGTTCAATAATCGCATGGCGATCCTCTCGGATAACGTTTTCGGCCTGAAGGCACTGGTGCGGCAGGCATGGGCCTGCGGCCACCGCCGCATCGCCTTTATCCACGGCGAAAAAACCGCCGTTACCGAGAACCGCGTTGCAGGTTTCTATCAAGCCTGCGAAGAGCTTGGCCTGAAGATCCCGGAAGCTTATGTGCGGGAGGGCATCTACCATGATGCTGACCGCTGTGCCGCCGAGACCAAAGCGCTGCTGGAGCTTCCGCAGCCGCCCACCTGCATCATCTTCCCGGACGATTTCTCCGCGCTGGGCGGCTACAACGCCATCAGCGAAAAGGGACTTTCGATCCCGGAGGATGTTTCGGTGATGGGCTACGACGGCATCTACCTCTCGCGGGTGGTCAAGCCTCAGCTGGTGACTTACCAGCAGAACACCACCGCGCTGGGGCGCACCGCCGCCGACAAGCTCATTGAGCTGATCGAGCATCCAAGAGTGACCCTGCCCGAACAGATCCGCGTTTCCGGCAAATTGCTGGACGGCGGGTCGGTCAGCATTCTTTAATATGTCTCTAAAGGCTCTTGCTACGGAACCTTTTATGAAGAAAACTTTTGCAAATAATGGAAAACCATGAAGGAGGTTTACCCTTATGAAAAAGATCTCTCGCCGTAATTTCCTGCTCGCTTCCGGTGCCGTGACCATTGGTGCAGCTCTGGCTGCCTGTGGTGGTTCTTCCGCTTCCACCAGCACCGCTTCTTCTGCTCCGGCTTCCTCTGCTGCTCCCGCAGCACAGGGCAAGGTGCTGAACATCTGGTGCTGGAATGATGAGTTCCAGAGCCGCTTCAACGACTACTATCCGGAAGTTTCCGAGATCGCAGCCGACAAGTCCACCACCACCCTGAAGGATGGCACCGTTGTGAAGTGGACCATCAATGCCAACGAGAACAACAACTATCAGAACAAGCTGGACGAAGCCCTGCTGAGTCAGGACAGCGCTGCTGATGACGACAAGATCGACATCTTCCTGATCGAGGCTGACTATGCTCTGAAGTATGTGGATTCCGATTACGTTCTGGATGTCAAGGCAGACATCGGCCTGACCGATGACGATCTGGCTGGCCAGTACCAGTACACCAAGGACATCGTTAGTGTGGACGGCAGCCAGCGCGGCACCACCTGGCAGGCAACTCCCGGTCTGTTTGCATACCGCCGCAGCATTGCCAAGGATGTTCTTGGCACCGATGATCCCGCCGAAGTGCAGACCTACCTGTCCGACTGGGATAAGTTCAATGATGTAGCTGCACAGGCAGCCGCCAAGGGCTACAAGATGCTGTCCGGCTTTGATGATGCATACCGCACCTTCTCCAACAACGTGGCAGCTCCGTGGGTCACCGGCACTACCGTTACCGTTGATGAGAACATTATGAAGTGGGTCGATCAGACCAAGGAGTACACCGATAAGGGCTATAACAACAAGTCCAGCCTGTGGGACAGCCAGTGGGCAGCCGATCAGGGTCCCACCGGTAAGGTGTTCGGCTTCTTCTACTCCACTTGGGGCATCAACTTCACCCTGCTGGGCAACTCGCTGGAGACTCCTGTCGCTGAGGGCGGCAAGGAAGAAGTTGGCAACGGTATCTACGGCGATTACGCTGTGTGCGAAGGCCCTCAGCCCTACTACTGGGGCGGCACCTGGATCTGCGGCGCAGCCGGCAGCGACAACATCGAGACCATTAAGGATGTTATGCAGAAGCTGACCTGCGATGAAGCCATCATGAAGCAGATCACCATGGATACGCAGGACTACACCAACAACGAGAAGGCTATGAACGAGATCGCAAACAGCGATTACAGCTCCGCTTTCCTGGGCGGCCAGAACCACATCGCTCTGTTTGCAGAGGCTGCAGCCAAGATCGATATGTCCAACGCCGGTCCGTACGATCAGGGCCTGAATGAGAGCTTCCAGAATGCATTCAAGGATTACTTTACCGGCAATGTGGACGAAGATACCGCAAAGGCAAACTTCGAGACCGCTATCAAGGAGAAGTATCCTGAGCTGACCGACGTGGTGTGGCCCGCATAATAGCAGCCGACCCTAAAACGGAAAAGTGAATACGCAGGGGCGGGCCGGACGCTGTTCCCGCCCGCCCCTGTTCTTTCCGCAAATTTATCAGGAGGCGATCCTTATGGGAGAAAAGAAAAAGAAAGGGTCGATCAGCTACGCGAAATGGGGCTACATCTTCATTGCGCCGTTCTTCATCATCTTCGCGGTATTCCAGCTGATCCCTCTGGCATCCACCATTTACTACAGCTTTTTTGAATATTACCGCAGCGGCCTGAAGATCATTGGCCCCAGCTTTGTGGGCCTGAAAAACTACATTACCCTGTTCGCAACCGATCTGCCCAAGTACTTTGGCAACACGCTGATCCTGTGGATCATCGGCTTTATCCCGCAGATCGCCATTTCCCTGTTGCTGGCAGCATGGTTCACCGATCTGCGCCTGAAGTTGAAGGGCCAGACCTTCTTCAAGACGGTCATCTACATGCCCAACCTGATCATGGCCTCCGCCTTTGCAATGCTGTTCTTCGCGCTGTTCTCGGACAACGGCCCGGTGAACGCCGTGCTGCTGAGCATGGGCTGGATCGATGCACCCATCAGCTTTTTGAACACCGTGTGGGGCAACCGCGGGCTGATCGGCCTGATGAACTTCCTGATGTGGTTCGGCAACACCACCATCATGCTGATGGCTGCGATCATGGGCGTGGATCCCACCCTGTACGAAGCGGCTGAACTGGACGGCTGCACCCCGAACCAGATGTTCTGGAAGATCACCATTCCGCTGATCCGTCCCATCCTTGTTTACGTCATGATCACCTCCATGATCGGCGGCCTGCAGATGTTCGATGTGCCGCAGATTTTAACCAACGGCAAGGGCGGTCCGGACCGCACCTCCACCACCATGATCATGTACTTGAACAACCACCTGTTCAGCAAGAACTACGGCATGGCCGGTGCAGTCTCGGTGGTGCTGTTCCTCGTGTGCGCAGTGCTGTGCGTTGTGGTCTACTTCTCCCTTACCAAGGAGGATGACGGCCTGACCCGCGCCCAGCGCAAAGAACTGAACGCCGCCAAAAAGGCAGCAAAAGGAGGGAAATGATTATGGCACACACTCCTAGAAATCAATCGGAAAAAGCAACACTGGCTGCACGCCGCGCATGGTGTTATCTGGTGCTGGTGCTCATCAGCTTTTTGTGCCTGTTCTTCTTCTATGTGCTGGTGATCAACTCCACCCGCACCCACTTCGAGATCCAGAAAGGCTTCTCGATGCTGCCGGGCAAATCGCTCATCACCAACTTCCAGAACGTGCTGGCCGATGCTAACATCCCTGTCATCACCGGCATCCGCAACAGCCTGATCGTCTCCGCCTGCTCGGCGGCGTTCAGCGTGTACTTCTCGGCCCTGACGGCCTACGGCATCTACGCCTATAACTTCAAATTCAAAAAGGCCGCGTTCGCCATTATCCTGCTGATCATGACCATGCCCACGCAGGTGTCCGCTCTGGGCTTTTTGCAGCTCATCACCAAGATGGGCCTGAAGAACAGCTTTATCCCGCTGATCCTGCCCAGCATTGCAGCGCCCACCGTGTTCTTCTTCATGAAGCAGTATCTGGACGCTTCCCTTCCCATGGAGATCGTAGAGGCTGCCCGCATCGACGGTGCAGGCGAGTTCTACACCTTCAACAAAATCGTGCTGCCCATTATGAAGCCCGCTTTGGCAGTGCAGGCCATTTTCTCCTTCGTGGCCAGCTGGAACAACTACTTCATTCCCGCTCTGGTGCTGGACAGCGCCGACAAAAAGACCCTGCCCATCCTGATTGCACAGCTGCGCAGTGCAGACTTCCTCAAGTTTGATATGGGCAAGGTTTACATGATGGTGGCTATCGCCATTCTGCCCGTCATCATCGTGTACCTGCTGCTTTCCAAGTTCATCGTCCGCGGTGTTGCTTTGGGCGGCGTGAAAGGCTGACGGCATTTTGCCGCAAACAACAAAAGGGTCCCGGAGAAAATTCCGGGACCCTTTTGCTGTGTCTAGGATATAAGGAATTTTTGGAAGAGATCAGGAGAAAAAAC
>OWJE01000082.1_pt1 | contig 76240 bp, 57 predicted proteins | sample 1732931 | NCBI WGS metagenome assembly OWJE01 (sample SAMN05065769, study PRJEB22554) | human gut metagenome | biome: ENVO:2100002; feature: ENVO:00000062; material: ENVO:00002003 | host: Homo sapiens | place: USA | reverse complement strand
GGCTCGGAGATGTGTATAAGAGACAGCTCTGCGGGGCTTTGTCCCTTTTCCGCGCCCCATTTCCTCATTTTAAATGGAGGTTTTGACATGAAGAACTCCCATTCCGAATCCTACGCCGCCGCCGGCGTGGACGTCACCGCCGGCTACGAGGCGGTCAACCGCATCAAGCCCCTGGTGGAGTCCACCTACATTCCCGGTGTCATGGGCTCTCTGGGTGGCTTCGGCGGCCTGTTCGCCCCCAATGTGGCGGGCATGAAGAAGCCCGTCCTGGTCTCCGGTACCGACGGCGTGGGCACCAAGCTGAAAATCGCCTTTCTCATGGATAAGCACGACACCGTTGGCATTGACTGCGTGGCCATGTGTGTCAACGACATCATCTGCTCCGGGGCTTCTCCCCTGTTTTTCCTGGACTACGTGGCCGTGGGAAAGAATGTGCCCAGCCGCATCGAGGCCATTGTCTCCGGCGTCACCGAGGGCTGCCGTCAGGCCGGCTGCGCCCTCATCGGCGGGGAGACCGCCGAGATGCCCGGCTTCTACCCCGAGGACGAGTACGATCTGGCCGGCTTCTCCGTGGGACTGGTGGACGAGGCCGATATGATCGACGGCTCCACCCTCTGCGAAGGGGATCTGCTCATCGGCCTGTGCTCCAACGGCGTCCACTCCAACGGCTTCTCCCTGGTGCGCAAGGTGCTGCTGGACAACCCCAAGGCTCTGGATATCTATGTCTCCGAGCTGGGCCGCACCATCGGCGAGGATCTGCTGCGCCCCACCCATATCTACGTAAAATCCATCCAGTGCCTGCGCCAGCACGGCGTAACTGTCAAGGCCATCAGCCACATCACCGGCGGCGGCCTGTATGAGAATGTGCCCCGCATGATGAAGGAGGGCCTCACCGCCCGCATCCGCACCGCCTCCTACCCCGTGCCCGCCATCTTCGAGCTCATTCAGAAGTCGGGTGACATCCCCGTGCGGGACATGTATAACACCTTCAACATGGGCATCGGCCTGGTCATCGCCATCCCCAAGGATCAGGTCGGCCACGCGCTGGACGTGCTGGCCCGGGCGGGCGAGCAGTCCTACGTCATCGGCGACGTGATCAAGGGCGACGCCGGCGTGGAGCTGGTCTGAGGGCAGGGCGCATGGTACGAATTGCCGTCTTGGTTTCCGGCGGGGGCACCAACCTCCAGGCACTGATCGACGCCCAGAGCCGGGGTGAGCTGAAAAACGGCCGCATCGCCGCCGTGCTCTCCTCCCGGCCCGACGCCTACGCCCTGGAGCGGGCCGCCCGGGCCGGCATCCCCGGCTATGTGGTGGCCCGGAAAGACTTCGCCTCCAACCGGGAAATGACCGTGGCCCTGGTGGACAAGCTGCGTGAGCTGGACATCGGACTGGTGGTGCTGGCCGGCTTCCTGCACATCCTTACCGGGGAGATGGTGGCCGCCTTCCCCAACGCCATCCTCAACGTCCACCCCGCCCTCATCCCCTCCTTCTGCGGCGCTGGCTACTACGGCCTCCACGTCCACGAGGCCGCCCTGGCCTACGGCGTGAAGCTCACCGGCGCTACCGTCCACTTCGTCAATGAAGAGCCCGACGGCGGCCCCATCGTCCTCCAGAGGGCGGTGGAGATCTTGGAGGGGGACACCCCCGAGGTACTCCAGCGCCGGGTGATGGAGCAGGCAGAGTGGCATATCCTTCCCCAGGCCGTCTCCCTGTTCTGTGAGGGGCGGCTCTGTGTGGAGGGAAGGATCGTCCATATTTTATAATTTCATAGGAGGTATGGAGACATGAGCGATCTGCGTCTTCTGGCACTTGTCCTCAGCGGCGGTTTCCTGTTCTTTGGTGGAATCTGGCTTGGCGGAGACTACGGGCTCGCTCTGTTGCTGCTTGGCTTGGTCGTTCTGCTGGTTCCTGTTGTTCTGGCGTGTATTTCCCTGATCCGCTGGCTGGTACCTCCTAGCCAAAGCTCTCATGAGTAGTCCAGGTAGGAGATGTCTTCATATGAAACGAACCGCAGTCATTGTAATCCTATCTTTGCTTGCAGCATTCGTATTTTCTGCCTGCGCGCCCGCAGCCCCCAGCGGTCAAACGCCTGAATTTTTGAATGACATCGGGAAAACACTCATCGAATTAAAAAATGAGCATCCAGAAGGCGAAATAATTGAAAGCTTAGATTCATCCCCAGATTGTGCCGCTATATGCTTTGGGGAGCCGGAGGCGGAATATGCTTATTACTTTTTCGGAACGCAGAGCGGCGATTCTGAAAAGGCCATGAGCGAATGTGAGGAACAGCTGAAATGTGCGGGCTTTGTCACCACTGCAAACATACTTTTCCCAGACATGGAAGATGACATGTCCTTTGAAGATTTTTTCTCCTTGATCGGTGTGGACGATTATGAGTATTTCGGGGAAGATACACTTGCAGCAGGTTGGTTAAGATTCATGTATCAAGATATGGAAGTAATGGTGAATACAAACGAAATTACTCCTCGTGGCGGATGGGATTTTACAGGAGCAGAAATCGTGAAGCGTGATGCTCCGGTGTCGATTGCAGACCCAGAAATATTAAATACCAATAGTGACCTAGCGGGTGCAGTTATGTTCGATGAAACTATTTTGTGAGAACATATTGCTGCAACTGGTGTGTGCATTTCTTTCCCGAGGGATTGTCGAAATAATACATCCCCCTGTCTGTAGACTTATTTCAAGAATTCCTCACAAATGTTACATTCAGCAAGGCAATAACAGTATGATATCGTAGAATGGAGATTATCATGAAAAACCTGGATCTTACCGCGCTGCTGCGCGGCAACCCCTATCCCGGACGCGGCATCGTGCTGGGCAGCTCCCCCGACGGGGAGAAGTCCGTCATTGCCTATTTTATCATGGGACGCAGCGAGAACTCCCGCAACCGGGTCTTCGTGGAGACCCCTGACGGCATCCGCACCCAGGCCTTTGACCCCTCCAAAATGACCGACCCCTCCCTTATTATCTACGCCCCTGTGCGGGTGTTCGGCACCTCCACCATCGTCACCAACGGCGACCAGACCGACACCATCTTTGACGAGATGAGCCGGGGCAAGAGTTTCGCCGACGCCCTGCGCACCCGCACCTTTGAGCCGGACGAGCCCAACTACACCCCCCGCATCTCCGCTGTGGTGTACGCCGACGGCAGCTACCAGATGAGCATCCTCAAGTCTGCCGACGGCAACGGTGAGAGCGTCCAGCGCTATTTCTTCGACTACCCCCAGCCTGTGGCCGGTGAGGGCCACTTCATCAGCACCTACAAGCACAACGGCAACCCCATCCCCAGCTTTGAGGGAGAGCCGCTCCGCTTCGCCTGCCCCCGCACCATCGGCGACTTCGCCCACGGCCTGTGGCAGAACCTGAACCCCGACAACAAAGTCAGCCTCTTCGCCCGGGTCATCGACCTGGAGACCGGCGAGAGCGGCGACATGATCTTCAACAAATACGACGCTGTGTGCAGCGACCTCGACGACCCCGAGGAGCCGGAGCTGCTGCCCGAAGAGCTGGAACTGCTCAAAAAGCTCGACGCCGAGGAAGAATAACCTAAGACACAAGGAGGATGCACCAATGAATGAACTCGCACTGAAGTACGGCTGCAACCCCAACCAGAAGCCCAGCCGCATCTATATGGAGGATGGCTCTGACCTGCCCGTCACCGTCTTGAACGGCAAGCCCGGCTACATCAATTTTCTGGATGCTCTGAACTCCATCCAGCTGGTGAAGGAGCTGAAGGAGGCCTGCGGCCTGCCCGCTGCCGCCTCCTTCAAGCACGTCTCCCCGGCCGGCGCAGCTCTCGGTCTGCCCCTGACCGATGTGGAGCGGAAGATGTACCACATCGCCCCGGACATGGAGCTTTCGCCGCTGGCCTGCGCTTATGCCCGCGCCCGCGGTGCGGACCGGATGTCCTCCTTCGGCGACTGGATCGCTCTCTCCGACGTCTGCGATGTGCCGACTGCAAAGCTCATCCAGCACGAAGTGTCTGACGGCATCATCGCCCCGGGCTATGAGCCGGAGGCACTGACCATCCTCGCCGGCAAGAAGAAGGGCAATTACAATGTGGTCGCCATCGACCCGGCCTATAAGCCGAACCCCGTGGAGCACAAGCAGGTCTACGGCATCACCTTCGAGCAGGGCCGCAACGAGCTGGCCATCAACGCCGACACCATGCTGACCAACTGGGTCACCGAGAATAAGACCGTGACCGAGGAGCAGAAGCGCGACCTCATCATTGCCCTCATCACCCTGAAATACACCCAGTCCAACAGCGTCTGCTACACCGCAGGCGGCCAGACCATCGGCGTGGGCGCCGGCCAGCAGAGCCGCATCCACTGCACCCGTCTGGCAGGCCAGAAGGCCGACAACTGGCAGCTGCGCCACATGGATAAGGTGCTCAACCTGCCCTTCCGCGACGATGTGGCAAAGCCCAACCGCGACAACGCCATTGATGTTTACATCGGCGACACCCCCGAGGACGTCATCGGCGACGACGTCTGGGCCGAGACCTTCACCCGTCAGCCCGAGCCGCTGACCGCTGAGGAAAAGAAAGAGTACCTGAGCCATGTCACCGGCGTCTGCCTCGGCTCGGATGCGTTCTTCCCCTTCGGCGACAACATTGAGCGCGCACGCCGTTCCGGCGTGACGGCCATCGTCCAGCCCGGCGGCTCCATCCGCGACCAGCAGGTCATCGACACCTGCAACAAGTACGGCATCGCAATGGCATTCTGCGGCATCCGGCTGTTCCATCACTAAAAAGCCTCTCCCTTTGGGAGAGGTGTCACCGGAGGTGACGGAGAGGGCAAGGACGCTGAGAAAAATCCGCAGGCACAGCGATAATATCGCTCTGACAAAGAGTCTGCCTATCGCTGTGCGGCGGCATTGTCGTACCGGGCTTGCCCTCTCAGGCGCTTGCGCGCCAGCTCTCCCAAAGGGAGAGCCTTCTGCGAAGGGAAAATGTCAGAAAAACAATAACCTGTTTGGGAGGTTATAAAAATGGCAAAAAAAATTCTGGTCGTTGGCGGCGGCGGACGCGAGCACGCCATCATCAAGGCATTGAAGAAGAGCCCCGACTGCGGCGAAGTCTGGTGTGCGCCCGGCAACGGCGGCATTGGCTATGACGCCCACTGCGTCAACATCAAGGCCACCGACGTGGAAACGATGGTCGGCTTTGCGGAGACGGAAAAAATCGACTACGTCGTGGTGGCTCAGGACGACCCACTGGCACTGGGCATGGTGGATGCGCTGGCGGCAGTTGGCATCCCGGCTTTCGGCCCGGACAAGGCCGCTGCCCGCATCGAGGCGTCCAAGGTCTTTTCGAAAGACCTCATGAAGAAGTATGGCATCCCCACCGCAAAGTATGAGACCTTCGACGACCCTGCCAAGGTCATGGAGTATATCAAGGCTGAGGGCAAATACCCCGTGGTCATCAAGGCCGACGGCCTTGCGCTGGGCAAGGGCGTGCTCATCTGCGAGAACGAAGAGCAGGCCGCCGAGGGCGTCAAGGAGATCATGCTGGACAAAAAGTTCGGCGCTTCCGGCAACCATGTCGTGGTGGAAGAGTTCCTCACCGGCCCCGAGGTCAGTGTGCTGAGCTTCACCGACGGCAAGGTGGTCAAGCCTATGGTCTCCTCCATGGACCACAAGCGCGCCAACGACCACGACACCGGCCTGAACACCGGCGGCATGGGTACCGTCGCGCCGAACCCCTATTACACTCCGGCCATCGCTGCCGAGTGCATGGAGAAAATTTTCCTGCCCACCATCAAGGCCATGAACGCCGAGGGATGCCCCTTCAAGGGCTGCCTCTACTTCGGCCTGATGCTCACCCCGGACGGCCCGAAGGTCATCGAGTACAACTGCCGCTTCGGCGACCCTGAGACCCAGGTGGTGCTGCCCCTGCTGGAAAGCGACCTGCTCAAGGTCATGACCGCCTGCACCGAGGGGACGCTGGCCGACACCGAGGTCAAGTTCTCCGACGGCGCTGCTGCCTGCGTCATCCTCGCTTCCGGCGGCTACCCGGTGGCCTACGAGAAGGGCAAGCCCATCACTGGTCTGGTGGATGGCCAGCTGCCCGATGAGCCGGACGTCACGGTCTACCACTCCGGCACGGCCATCACCGAGGACGGCCAGCTCGTTACCAACGGTGGCCGTGTGCTGGGTGTGACGGCCACTGCGCCCGGCCTGCCCCGCGCCGTCTCCATCGCCTACGAGGCGGCGGAGCACATCCACTTCGACAAGCTGCACAAGCGCACCGACATCGGGATGCGGGCGCTGAAAGCGCTGGCAGAGAAGCAGTAAATGAAGCTCTGAAGGCTCTCCCTTTGGGAGAGCTGTCACCGAAGGTGACTGAGAGGGCAAGGATGCTGACAAAGATGCGCAGGCACGGCGATAGCATCGCGCTGACGAAGGGCCTGCTTATCGCTATGCGGCGGCTTTGTCGCACCGGGCCTGCCCTCTCCGTCATTGCTTCGCAATGCCACCTCTCCCAAGGGGAGAGGCTTTGGCAGGCCGGGAAGCTCTGAGCTGACTGCTGAAAGCATATATGCCGCAAAATACAGTGCGCTGTTGTCAAGAAAAGCGGCTTCTGAACAATAATACCTGTTAAGATGTCGTGAATCTGGACAGCGGAGCACTTCTGTTTCTGGTAAAATAAAACTCCTCTCAGGCTGTGCGGCCTGACCGACACGCCAGTGGCTCCCCCTTTGGGGGAGCTGTCACCGAAGGTGACTGAGAGGGCTGACAACAAGGGGGATTTCCCAATGGTATATCGTATCTATGTTGAAAAGAAACCCGGCTTCGACGGCGAGGCCCAGAGCCTGCGCAATGAGCTCGTCTCCCTGCTGGGCATCAAGGAGCTGAACGGCCTGCGTCTGCTCAACCGCTACGACGTGGAGGGCATCGACGAGGCGCTGTTCGAGCAGTGCGTCCCCACCGTGTTCAGTGAGCCGCCGGTGGATAACACCTATGCAGAGCTGCCGGTCTCCGACGGCGTGTCTTTCGCCGTGGAGTATCTGCCCGGCCAGTTCGACCAGCGCGCCGACTCTGCCGCCGAGTGCATCCAGCTCATCAGCCAGGGCGACCGCCCGCTGGTGCGCTCTGCCCGCGTCTACCTGCTGGAAGGTACCCTGACCGATGAGCAGGTGGCTGAGATCAAGAAATACGTCATCAACCCGGTGGAGGCCCGCGAGGCTTCGCTGGACACCAGGGCTACCCTGAAGATGGAGTATCCCGTCCCCACCGAAGTGGAGGTGCTGGACGGCTTCAACGAGCTGGATGAGGCAGGCCTGAAAAAGTTCATCGACGAGAAGGGCCTCGCCATGGACCTGGGCGACATCAAGTTCTGCCAGGAGTATTTCCGCTCGGAGAAGCGCGACCCGACCATCACCGAGATCAAGATGATCGACACCTACTGGTCGGACCACTGCCGCCACACCACCTTCGGAACCATTCTGGATGACGTCCGGATCGACGATGCCGTGGTGCAGGAGGCCTTCGACCGCTACATGGCCATGCGTGCCGATCTGGGCCGGGAGAACAAGCCCCGCTGCATGATGGACCTGGCCACCATCGGTGCCAAGGAACTGAAAAAGCAGGGCATCCTGAAGAACCTCGACGAGTCTGAGGAGATCAACGCCTGCACCGTGAAGATCAAGTGCGACGTCAACGGCAAGGACGAGGACTGGCTGTTCCTCTTCAAGAACGAGACCCACAACCACCCGACGGAGATCGAGCCTTTCGGCGGCGCTGCCACCTGCATCGGCGGCGCGATCCGCGACCCGCTGTCCGGCCGCAGCTACGTCTATCAGGCCATGCGCGTCACCGGCGCAGGCGATCCCCTCAAGCCCGTCAGTGAGACCCTGCCCGGCAAGCTGCCCCAGCGCAAACTGGTGACCACCGCTGCCGCCGGTTATTCCTCCTACGGCAACCAGATCGGCCTTGCTACCGGTCAGGTGGATGAGATCTATCATCCCGGCTATGTGGCGAAGCGGATGGAGATCGGCGCTGTTGTGGGCGCAACGCCCGCCTCCCACGTCCGCCGCGAATGCCCCGCTCCCGGCGACGTCATCGTCCTGCTGGGCGGCCGCACCGGCCGCGACGGCATCGGCGGTGCCACCGGTTCCTCCAAGGCCCACAAGCTGGACAGCCTCGAGCACTGCGGTGCTGAGGTCCAGAAGGGCAACGCCCCCATCGAGCGCAAGCTGCAGCGCCTGTTCCGCCGCGAGGACGCCTGCAAGATGATCAAGCGCTGCAACGACTTCGGTGCCGGCGGCGTCTCTGTCGCCATCGGCGAGCTGGCCGACGGCCTGTATATCGACCTGAACAAGGTCACCAAGAAGTATGACGGCCTCGACGGCACCGAGCTGGCCATCAGCGAGAGCCAGGAGCGTATGGCCGTGGCTCTGGCCCCTGAGGACGTGGACAAGTTCATCGCCATCGCCACCGAGGAGAACCTTGAGGCCACCCCCGTGGCAAAAGTCACCGAGGAAAAGCGCCTGAACATGGTGTGGAACGGCAAGTCCATCGTCAACATCAGCCGCGAGTTCCTGAACTCCAACGGCGCTGAGAAGCACCAGAACGTCCACATCGAGAAGGGGACTGTCTGGCAGCCCCAGTGGGCCGGCGTGACCTTCGAGCAGAAGATGAAGAACATGGTGGGCGATTTGAACGTCTGCAGCAAGAAGGGCCTTTCTGAGCGATTCGACTCCACCATCGGCGCGGCCACCGTGCTGATGCCCTTCGGCGGCGCATGCCAGCTGACCCCGCAGAACGCCATGGTCGCAAAGCTGCCTGTGGACGGCGAGACCAACACCTGCTCCGGCATGGCATGGGGCTACAACCCCTACCTCATGAGCGCCAACCAGTATGTGGGCGCACGGATGGCCGTCGTCGAGAGTGTGACCAAGCTGGTGGCCTCCGGCTTCCGCTATGAGGACGCCTACCTGACCTTCCAGGAGTACTTCGAGCGCCTTGGCACTTCCCCGGAGCGCTGGGGCAAGCCGCTGGCCGCTCTGCTGGGCGCACTGGACGCGCAGATCGGCCTCGGTATCGCCTCCATCGGCGGTAAGGACAGCATGTCCGGCTCCTTCGAGCAGCTGGATGTGCCTCCCACGCTGGTGTCCTTCGCAACCGCCATCGGCAAGGCCGGCCGCGTCGTCTCCACCGAGTTCAAGAAGCCTGAGAGCACCGTCGTCCTCATCCGGCCCATCCTGGACCCCGAGACCGGCTGCCCCAACTTCTTCTCCCTGAAGGCCAACTACAAGAAAGTTGAGCAGATGATGGAAGATGGCATGGTGGCCGCTGCTTCCTCTGTGGGCTATGGCGGTCTGGCTGAGGCCCTCTTCAAGATGGGTCTGGGCAACCGCATCGGCTTCAAGATGATGAACAACATGACCACCCACGATATGTTTAAGCCCATGTACGGCTCCATCGTGCTGGAGATGGTCTCTGACGCCCCGGCTGGTGAGCTGCTGGGCGAGACCACCGCAGACTACACCTTCGAGTGCTGCGGCGACAAGCTGGATATGGCTCAGCTGCAGGAGATCTGGGAGAGCAAGCTCGAGCCCGTCTATCCCTACCGCAAGGCCGGCCCCGCCGTCGAGAAGATCAACGGCAGCCTGACCGCCCCCGCTGCGCCCAAGATCGGCGTGGCAAAGCCGAAGGTCATTATCCCGGTCTTCCCGGGCACCAACTGCGAGTATGACACCGCCCACGCCTTTGCCCGCGCCGGTGCGGACCCCGAGGTGCTGGTCATCCGCAACCTGACCCCCGCTGACGTCACCGCCAGCTGCGAGGCACTGGTCAAGGCCATCAACGAGAGCCAGATCGTCATGCTGCCCGGCGGCTTCTCCGGCGGCGACGAGCCGGACGGCAGCGCAAAGTTCATCGCCTCCTTCTTCCGCAATCCTGCGGTCACTGAGGCAGTCCGCGACCTGCTGCAGCACCGGGATGGTCTGATGCTGGGCATCTGCAACGGCTTCCAGGCCCTCATCAAGCTGGGTCTGGCCGCTTACGGCGACATCCGCCCCATCACGGCCTGCGACCCGACCCTGACCTTCAACACCATCGGCCGCCACCAGAGTATGCTGGTGCGCACCCGCATCGCCTCCACCGGCAGCCCCTGGCTGTCCAAGTGCAGCGTGGGCGACCAGCACACCGTGGCCATCAGCCACGGTGAGGGCCGCTTCGTGGCACCTCAGAGCGTGCTGGATACCCTCATCGCCAACGGCCAGATCGCGACCCAGTACGTCGATCAGGACGGCAACCCCAGCATGGACATGAAGTACAACCCCAACGGCTCCGTCCTCGCCATCGAGGGCATCACCAGCCCGGATGGCCGTGTCTTCGGCAAGATGGGCCATTCGGAGCGCAGCGGCGAGTACCTGTACAAGAACGTCACCGGCGACAAGTACCAGCCTATTTTCGAGGGCGGCGTGGACTATTTCAAGATTTGATGGTAAAATAGGAGAAAACCTCTCCGTCATTGCTTCGCAATGCCACCTCCCCTAACGAGGGGAGGCTTTGGCATTTCGTAAAGCTTTCTCTCTTCGCCAGAGGCTCCCCTCGGTAGGGGAGCTGTCGAGCGGAGCGAGACTGAGAGGTTGAGGTTTCGTAAAACTTACCCAAGGAGGACATCTTCATGTCTCAGCATGACCGTTATATCAGCCCTTTTTCCACCCGTTATGCCTCCGATGAGATGCAGTACATCTTCTCGGACGACAACAAGTTCCGCACCTGGCGCCGCCTGTGGGTGGCCCTGGCCCGGGCCGAGATGAAGCAGGGCCTGACCAATATCACCCCCGAGATGGTGGCCGAGCTGGAAGCTCATGTGGACGACATCAACTATGAAGTCGCCATCGAGCGGGAGAAGCTGGTGCGCCACGACGTCATGAGCCATGTCTACGCCTACGGTCAGCAGTGTCCCAAGGCGGCAGGCATCATCCATCTGGGTGCCACCAGCTGCTATGTCGGCGACAACACCGACATCATCGTGATGCGTCAGGGCCTCGAGCTGGTGCGCAAGAAGCTCATCGGCGTGCTGGCAAAGCTGGCAAAGTTCGCCGAGGAGTATAAGGATATGCCCTGCATGGCCTACACCCACTGCCAGCCCGCCCAGCCCACCACCGTGGGCAAGCGCGCCACCCTGTGGGCCAACGAGCTGGTGATGGACCTGCAGGAGATCGACCACCGTCTTGCTGTTCTGCAGCTGCGCGGTGTCAAGGGTACCACCGGCACGCAGGCTTCCTTTATGGAGCTGTTCAAGGGCGATGCCGATAAGATCCGCGCCGTGGATGCTTCCATCGCCGAGGAGATGGGCTTCGACAGCGAGGCCGTCATCCCGGTGTCCGGCCAGACCTACAGCCGCAAGGTGGACGCCTTCATCCTCAACGCACTGGCCGGCATCGGCCAGAGCTGCATGAAGTTCGCCACCGACCTGCGCCTGCTGGCCAACTTCAAGGAGATGGAAGAGCCGTTTGAGAAGAACCAGATCGGTTCCTCCGCCATGCCCTACAAGCGCAATCCCATGCGCTGCGAGCGCATCTGCGCTTTGAGCCGCTACCTGATGGTGGATGTGCTCAACCCCAGCTTCACTACCGGCACGCAGTGGTTCGAGCGCACGCTGGACGACAGCGCCAACAAGCGCGTTGCCATGGCTGAGGGCTTCCTTGCCGCCGACGCCATCCTGAACATCATGCTCAACGTCACCGACGGCATCGTGGTCTACCCGAAGGTCGTGCGCAGCCGCCTGATGGCCGAGCTGCCCTTCATGGCCAGCGAGAACATCATGATGCAGGCCGTGGAGAAGGGCGGCAACCGTCAGGAGCTCCACGAGCGTCTGCGCCAGCACGCCATCGCCGCCGGCAAGCAGGTCAAGGAAGAGGGTCTGCCCAACGACATGGTGGACCGCATCGCCGCCGACCCGGCCTTTGGTCTGACCAAGGAGGAGATCGTGGCGGGCCTTGTGCCGGAGAACTTTGTGGGCCGCGCTCCCCAGCAGGTGGAGGAGTTCATTGCTCACATCCTCAAGCCCATCTTTGACGCCAACCCGGATGCTGTGGAACAGCACGCAAACCTGAGCGTCTAAACGTGATTTTACAGGAAAAGAGGCTGTTGCCGCAGGCAACGGCCTCTTTTCTGCACACAGAAGGAGTTTTCATGCGACTCGATAAATATTTGGCCGAGACGGCCCAATGCACCCGGAGCGAGGCAAAGGCACTGCTGGCGAAAGGCCGCGTCACGGTCAACGGCGCGGTCTGCAGGAAAGGGGACACCCAGCTGAAAGAGGCTGACGCCGTGGCGGTGGACGGCAAGGCGCTGGCCTACCGGCAGTTCGTCTACCTTATGCTCAACAAGCCCGAGGGCGTCGTCAGCGCCTCCACCGACAAGCGGGACACGACGGTCGTGGATCTGGTGGGGGATGCCTATCCTCGGCGGGAGCTGTTCCCGGCCGGGCGGCTGGACAAGACCAGCACCGGTTTTGTTCTGCTGACGGACGACGGCGGCTTTGCCCACGACATCCTCGCGCCCAGGCGCCATGTCTCCAAGACCTACACCGTCGTCATCGACACCCCGCTGACGGAAGAGATGAAGGCCGGCTTTGCCGCAGGCGTCACCCTTGCCGACGGCACGGCCCTTTCGCCGGCGGAAGTGTCCGCCCTCACCCCCGACGGGCTGACGGTCCGCGTCCTGCTCAGGCAGGGCGTGTATCATCAAATCAAGCGGATGTTCGGCGTCTACGGTGCGGGCGTCAACGCCCTGCACCGGGACGCCATCGGCGGGCTTGCGCTGGACGAGAGCCTTGCCCCGGGCCAGTGGCGGGAGCTGACAGCTGACGAGGTGGCGAAAATTACCACGGGGTAAAGGACTGCTTTTCACCCGTTTTTCAAAAAAGTATCACATTTTACCGGTAAAATAGCCCTCAGAACCACGCAGAAAGGCCCTTTTTGGCCCGAAAATGACCCCGAAAGATAATTTCAACAAGAAAGAAGAATTTTTTTTGGTGAAATATGTTGCAAAAGTAAATTCTTTTGTGTAAAATATAAAATGTAATGCGGCGAAATTGTTAAAAATCACAATCCCGCCCACCTGCGGTTTGCACAAGAGAGGAAAAGGGGTATCCATTTATGGCCAATAGAGTATTTCAGAGCGTGATCTACCAGATGAAGGACGCGATCGACCGCGTGGTCGGCGTGGTGGATGAGACCGGCGCTGTCATCTCCTGCTCGGAGCTGAATCTGATCGGCGAGGTGCGCGAGGGCTTTATGGCAGAGCGTCTGACGGCCGGTGACCGCTTCGTGCGGGATGGCTACACCTACCAGCAGTTCTCCAGCGCAAAGCATAACGATTATGCCGTTTTTGTGGAAGGTGCGGACGAGACTGCGGGCCAGTTTGCCGCTGTGCTGTCCATCAGCCTGCAGAGCATCAAGCAGTATCACGACGAGAAGTTCGACAAAGCCAACTTTATCAAGAACGTGGTGCTGGACAACATCCTGCCCGGCGACATCTACGCCAAGGCCCGTGAGCTCCACTTTGCCACCGACGTCTCCCGCGTGGTGTTCATCGTCCGCGTCACCAGCGGCGGCGACATCTCCGCTTACGACGTGGTGAGCAGCCTGTTCCCCGACAAGCAGAAGGACTTCGTCTTCAACATCAGCGAGACGGACACCGTTCTGGTCAAGGAGATCCGCAAGGGCATCGACCGCACCGACATGGAGAAGCTGGCCGCCAGCATCGTGGACACCCTGTCCGGCGAGCATTACATCAAGGCTGTCGTGGGCATCGGCACCCCCATCGCCAACGTGAAGGACCTGGCTACTTCCTTTAAGGAAGCACAGATCGCCATGGAGGTCAGCAAGGTGTTCGACACCGAGAAGCAGATCATCCGCTACGACAATCTGGGCATCGCACGTCTGATCTACCAGCTGCCCACCACGGTCTGCGAGATGTTCCTGCGCGAAGTGTTCAAGCAGGGCAGCATCGAGAGCCTGGATCAGGAGACCCTGTTCACCATCCAGCGCTTCTTCGAGAACAACCTGAACGTCTCCGAGACCAGCCGCGGTCTGTTCGTCCACCGCAACACGCTGGTGTATCGTCTGGAAAAGATCAAAAAGCTGACCGGTCTGGATCTGCGTGAGTTCGACGACGCTATCGTGTTCAAGGTAGCGCTCATGGTCAAGAAGTACCTGTCCAACAACCCGGCCAAATATTGATATTTCGTCTCAGCCGCTCCGGCTGCGGACGCCGAAACCGGCCGCTCGACCCCGATGCTGGCCGGTTTCTTTTGTAATGGTCTGGAACTTCTGTGCCAAATAAATTTTTCAGGAGCAAGATACTCATGATAGATTTTGAACATGTCACCAAGATATACAAACGGAGTGATACTCCCGCTCTGGAGGACATCGACTTCCATGTAGACGACGGCGAGTTCGTCTTTCTGGTGGGCCACTCCGGCGCCGGCAAGTCCACTCTGCTCAAGCTCATCCTCCGCGAAGAGCTGCCCACCGAGGGCCGCGTCATGGTGGACGGCAAGGATGTCGCCCGGCTGCGCCGGGGCAAAGTGCCTTTCCTCCGCCGCCAGATGGGCATCATCTTCCAGGATTTCCGCCTCATCCCCACCATGACGGTCTACGAGAATGTGGCGTTTGCCATGCATGTCACCAACATCGGCAAAAAAGACATCAAAGAGCGCGTCAACTACATGCTGGAGCTGGTGCATCTGGAAGATAAGGCAAAGGTCTACCCCGAGTTCCTCTCCGGCGGTGAGCAGCAGCGCGTGGCCGTGGCCCGCGCTCTGGCCCACAGCCCCCGCCTCGTCATCGCGGACGAGCCCACCGGCAACATCGACCCCGAGATGAGCCTTGAGATGATGGAACTGCTGGAACGTGTCAGCGAGATGGGCATCACGGTGCTTGTCGTCACCCACGAGCATGAACTGGTGCGCCGCTTCAACCGCCGCACCATCACCCTGAAGCAGGGCCGCATCATCTCCGATGTTCCGGCCAGCTTCGGCGAGGAGGTGCACGCATGAAGATCTCTACGTTTGGGTTCCTCACCCGGCGCGGCGTGCGCAACCTCGGCAAGCACTGGGCCATGACCATCGCCTGCATCGCCTCCCTCAGCGTCTGCATGACCCTGAACATCTTCGCCAGCCTCATTGAAGTCAATGTGGACAGCATGGTGAGTTATCTGGGCAGCCAGAACGAGATGGTGGTCTACGTGGACCCCGAGGCCGATGACGCCACCATCCAGTCTGTGGGCAATGCCCTCAGCGGCACCGCAGGTGTGAGCCGGGTGCAGTATATGTCCAAAGAAGACGTCCTCAACCAGTACAAGGGCTATATGTCTGACTATGCCGCCCTGCTGAACGAGTTCGAGAACGACAACCCTTTCAAGGCCAATTACCGCGTCTCCCTGTCTGATCTGAGCCAGATGGAGACCATCAGCAAGCAGTTCGAGAACATCAGCGGCGTCTACAGCGTCACGGCTCCCATCGAGATGACCAAGACCTTTGTGGAGGTCCAGCAGGCCGTCACCAAGGTCGGGCGCGGTCTGGTGCTGGTGCTGATGGCTGTCAGCATCATCACGGTGGGTACCACCATCCGGCTGAGCGTCTTTGCCCGCCGCCGTGAAATCGAGATCATGAAGTATGTCGGCGCTACCAACGCCCTCGTCACCCTGCCTTTCGTCATCGAGGGCCTGACGATGGGCCTGCTCTCCGGCATCCTGACGGCAGCTGCCACCATCGGCGGCTATGCCTACATCGTTCAGCTGTCGCCCACGCTGGGCGGCCTGTGGCAGATGCTCATGGGTACGGCTCTGGTGCCGCTGGAAAATGTCTGGCCCACCATCCTGACCTACAGCCTCGCGGGCGGCGCTCTGGTGGGCGGTCTGGGCAGTATGTTCTCCATCCGCAAGCACCTGAACGTGTAAGGAGGGCCTACTGTGTACCACGACAAGCATTCCGCAGGCTTTGTCCTGCACCATCCGCCCCGCCACGCAAAGCCGTCGGGCCATTCGGCCATGATGCGCGCCGCCTGCGCCTTTCTGGCCGCCGCCTGCCTTGTGCTGAGCGTGACGGTCTATCCGGCCAGTGCGGCCACCAGCATGAGCTCGCTGCAAAACAAGCTGGACAAGATCTCTGCGTCCATCAAGCAGCATAAGACGGAGCTGAGCGACGCCAAAAAGAAGGAAGCTGCTGCCAAGGCCCTCGAGTCTGAGCTGAAAGAAAAAGTCTCGGTGCTCCAGAGCCAGATCGGCGTCCTCAAGAGCCAGATCTCCGAGGTGCAGAACAGCATCGGCGTCAAAGAGCAGGAGATCACCGCCAAGCAGAACGAGATCGCCCGGAAAGAGCAGGAGATCGCCGACCAGTGGGACGATTTCAAGAGCCACATGGCCGCCATGCAGGAGCTGCGGGACGGCGGCAGCGTCGCCATGCTCCAGTCTGTGAACGATCTGTACGAGCTTCTGACCTTCAATGAGGTCATGCAGGACATCTCGGTGAAGGACACCGAGATACTCGACAACATGAAGGCTGCGAAGGAAGCCCTTGTGGCCGACCGCACCCAGCTCGTGGAGGAGCGCACCCAGCTGCAGAACAAAAAGGCTGAGCTGGACGCCCAGAACAAGCAGATGCAGTCCAAGCAGAATGAGCTCAACAACAGCGTCAAGGAGGCCCGTCTGAGCGCCGCTGAGGCCCAGCAGGCCCAGAAGAACGCCCAGGCGGCCATCGAGTCGGACGAGATGAACTACGAGGCCGTCAAGAAGGAGATCCAGAAGCTCATCGCAGCGGCAGCGGCCAGCAAGCCCCAGCTGAGCTTCAGCGGCTTTATCTGCCCGCTCAAGAGCTATACCCGCATCTCCAGCGAGTACGGCTGGCGCAAGAACCCGGTCTCCGGCGTCAACAAGCTCCACGCCGGCATCGACTTTGCCGCCCCCGCAGGCACGCCCATCTACGCAGCCGCCAGCGGCTATGTGCAGGTGGCCGGCTGGTCCAGCGGCGGCTATGGCAACTATGTCGTCATCTATCACGGCAAAATGACAGACGGCAACGCCTACTCCACCCTCTACGGCCATATGCGCTCGGTGGCAACGTCGGCGGGCAAGTATGTCAACCAGGGCGACCTCATCGGCTATGTGGGCTCCACCGGCAACTCTACCGGCAACCACCTCCATCTTGAGGTGTGGAAGGGCGGCTCCAAGGCCAATGCGGTCAATCCCCGCGGTTATATTCCGATAAGATAATACAACTGTAATTGAAGTCGAGGGGTCAAAGGAGGCCACAAGGCGAAATGAACGAGCAAAAACGCAAGCGTATCCTTCGGGTGGGCTGTCTGATTCTGGCAGGAGTGTTCCTGCTGTCGGTACTGGGCAGTGTCATCCTGATGTTTTTGGTCTGAACTGGGGGAGGACATTGAATGAACCGCAAAATTTCCGTAGGGATGACCGTGACCATCGTCATTCTGGCAATGACGGTCACTTTTTCCATCACGATGCTGATGGCGATGCGGCTGTTTGACCACACCGTCACCAGCGTGAAGGAAAAGGAGAGCATGTACAACAAGGTGGCCGAGGTAGACCGCTATGTGCGCGCCAACGACTACTACGACATCGACGAGACCATGCTGTACGACCGTCTGACTGCCGGTTATCTGCTGGGTACCGGCGACAAGTACGCCCGCTACTACACCGCCTCGGCCTACACCGACCTGCTCAACGCCCAGAGCGGCAAGCTGATGGGCATTGGCGTGGAGCTGGCCATCGACCAGTCCGGCTACGCCAAGGTCATCAAAGTGTATGACGAGTCTCCTGCCAAGGAGGCCGGCCTCCAGCGGGGCGATTACATCACCACCATCGACGGCGCAGACATCAAAAGTCTGGGCAGCGTGGAGGCTGTCCAGAACAAACTCCGGGGCGAGAGCGGCACGAGCGTCAATGTAGGCTGGCTGGACAGCGAGAACGCCCAGCACACCGCCGACCTGACCCACTCCGGCTTTACGGCCAACAGCGTCGATTCCGCGCTGGTGCAGGGCAATGTGGGCTATATCAAGATTTGGCAGTTCGACAACTCCACCCCCAGTGAGATGGACTTTGCGCTCCGCAGCCTGACCGCCAGCGGCGCCCAGAGCTTCATCTTCGACCTGCGCGACAACGGCGGCGGCATCCTTGATGACGCCATCAGCTGCATCGAACTCGTCGCGCCGGAAGGCGTGCTGGCCTACGCGGAGGATAAGGCAGGCAACCGCACCCTGCTGGGCAGCAGCACCGGCGACTCGGTCATCAGCCAGCCCACCGTCTGCCTCGTGAACGAGAACACCGCCAGCGCGGCAGAACTCTTTGCATCCAGCCTGCGCACCCTGTGCGGCACCCGCCTCGTAGGCAGCACCACGATGGGCAAAGGCACCATCCAGAGCAGCCCCCAGCGCCTCTCGGACGGCAGTGCCGTCGTGGTCACGGTGGCAAAGCTCATCTGCGGCGACGGCTCCTGCTTCGACGGCACCGGCCTGACCGTGGACGTGGAGCGCCCGCTGACTGCCGACGAGCAGGCCAGCTACTATGACTACACCCTCGACACGGACCCGCAGATACAGCGCGCCGTCAGCACTGCACAGCAGCTCACCGGCGTCACCACCGTGGGCGGCGTGAACGACGCTGACATCGCCGCCGACTCCGCCGCAGCCTCTTCGGAGGCCGCAGCCGAGAGCAACGCTTCCAGCGAGGCCGCAGGGGAGGCAGAGGCTTCCTCCGAGGCCGGTGCAGAAGGGGAGCAGGAGGCTGCAAGTGCGCAGTAAACACTTTTTGAAAATAACTTTAGTCGTGTAAATAGCTCAACCTCTCAGTCCGCTTCGCAGACAGCTCCCCTACCGAGGGGAGCCTCTGGCGAAGAGAATAAGCTTTGCGGAATGCCAAGGCCTCCCCTCGATAGGGGAGGTGGCACGCCGCAGGCGTGACGGAGAGGTTTTGCTGTTTTAGCAAGAAACAGAAAGGAAAACCACTATGCCGGAGCTGACCGACCTCTCCGTTATCCGCACCCTGTGCGAAAAATACGATTTCGCGCTCTCCAAGGGCTTTGGACAGAACTTCATCATCAATCCCGGCCTGCCGCCCAAGATCGTGGACGCCAGCGGCGTCGATAAGAGCTGGGGCGTGCTGGAGATCGGCCCCGGCATCGGCGTGCTGACCAAAGAGCTGGCCCAGCGCGCCGCCAAGGTGGTGTCCATCGAGGTGGACGAGCGCCTTCCGCCCCTGCTGGCCGAGACCATGGCGGGTGTGGAGAACTTCAAGCTGGTATTGCAGGACGTTCTGAAAGTAGACCTCCGCGCCCTCATCGAGGAGGAGTTCCCCGGGATGCCGGTGGCTGTCTGCGCCAACCTGCCCTACTACATCACCAGCCCCATCGTCATGAAGCTGCTGGGCGACCGCCTGCCCATCCGGAACCTCACCGTCATGGTGCAGAAGGAGGCCGCCGACCGTCTGGCCGCCGCCCCCGGCACCCGGGCGTCCAGCGCCATCAGCTGCGCCGTGAGCTACTACGCCACCTCAAAGCTGATGTTCACCGCCGCGCCGGGCAGCTTCTACCCGGCCCCGAAGGTCACCAGCGCTGTGGTGCGGATGGACATCCGCACCACTCCCGCCGTACAGGTGGAGGACGAGGACGGCTACTTCGCCCTCATCCGTGCCGCTTTCGGCCAGCGCCGCAAGACCGCCGCCAACGCCATCGCCAGCGGCCTCGGACTGCCGAAAGATAAGGTCATCGCGGCCATCGAGGCGGCGGGCTTCGACGCCCGCATCCGCCCTGAGGCCCTGACCCTCGAGGACTTCGCTGCCGTACAGCGGGAGCTGAAGTAAAATTTTATCAGAATAAAACGCCAAGGCCCCCGCAGTCCGGAACAGAACTGCGGGGGCCTTGGTCGTTATGTGGAAGGAATGGAGGATGGTGATCTGCTTACCTCAGCAGTGCGCTGTGGTCTGCGCCGCCCACGGTGAAGGTGGCGGTGGAGCCGCTGTGGCTGAGGGTGAAAGGCGTGTCGCCCGCACCGAGGGCTGCAACATCGGAGAGGGAAAGGGTAGAAGTGCAGCGTTTTGACGTTCTCGCCGTTCTCTATGAGCTTCACGAGGCCCAGCTTGTTGTTTTTATCCATGAGGTGGATGACCTCGTCCAGCAGCTTTTTGCCGTCGCGGCTTCGGATGGCATTGTCGGTGTCGGGGCCGGTGGCGGACAAAGATATTGACAAGCGGGGAGGTTTCTGGTATTCTACTAAAGTACCCTGTGCAAACGATACTCGCTGGTGTGGCGCAATGGCAGCGCAACTGATTTGTAATCAGTGGGTTGCAGGTTCAACTCCTGTCACCAGCTCCAAAAAGTCCTACGATATACCGCTGAAAAGCGGCGTGTGTCGTGGGGCTTTTGCTTTTATGTCTCCGACTGCATCGCCGCCATTCAGAAAAATCATGCCGCCCGGCGGGGCGCGGGTGTTGAAATCGGCTCATCACGACGCCGCTGTGGTGTTTGGTGGTGTAGCCCTCTCCGTCACCTTCGGTGACACCTCTCCCAGAGGGAGAGGCACTGGCGAGCCGGGTAGGCCCACGCTGAATGAGTGAAGTTTCTTTATCTTGAAAACAGCAGTGCCCTGCTATAGAGGGCAGCAGCTTCGGAACAATATCCTTGTCAAGCTGCTGCTGATCTCTGTAGCAGGGCACTATTTTTTGCGTTATATTAAGCTTTCAGCAGTCAGCTTTGAGCTGTCCGGCCTGCCAATGGCTCCCCCTCTGGGGGAGCTGTCACGCCTGCGGCGTGACTGAGAGGGCTACATACCCCGCCTTCTCGATGCACCTGCGTCCCTCATCGGTGTCCAGCCAGTCGTAGACCTTCCGCTGGGGGCTGTCGGGGGCGGCGTCCGCGTGGACGACTGCGTAGAACTCGTTGCAGAGCGGGTAGCTCTCATCGGCGATGGTGTCATTGCCGGGGGCCACGCCGTCCACGGCCAGCAGGCGGAGGCCGGGCTTCGAGTACATCTGGTCGATGTAGTAGTAGACCGAAAAGCCGATGGCGTTGGCGGAGTTGTTGTACTCGGCGATGCTGTCCACGAGGCCGCCCATGTCGGCGGGGGCAAGCTCGGTGGGCGCGGCCATCAGCTGGCCGTCGCCCTTGTCGATGAGCAGCTTTTTGAAGAGGGTCTGACTGCCCGAGTCCACGCCCCGCTGGAACGCCACGATGGGGGAGTCCGCGCCGCCCACGTCCTTCCAGCTGGTGATGCGGCCCGCATAAATATCCCGCAGCTGCTGCTGGGTCAGGCTCTGGACGGGATTCTCTTCGTTGACGATGAACACCAGCGCGTCCCGGCCGATGGCTTTCTGCTCGAGCTTTGCGTCGGCCTCGGCCAGCTCTTCCTTGACGTACTCGGGGGCCTCGTAGACGATGAGGAGCTGTGCGCCGTAGTCCTCGCTGTCGCTGCGGGACCAGAGGCCGAAGTTCTCCCACGCATAGGCCGTGGTGCTGACGGTGATGCTGGTCTGGGCCTCGAGAAGGTCCATGCCGGTGACATCAGCCTTCATCTGGGCCATCAGGGGGATGCAGGCCGTGGAGCCGTCGAGGCGGGGGAACTCGTCCTCGGTCAGGAAGGGGACGGGCGTGTCCGGGTCGGGGACAGACGCCGCCGGAGAGTCGGCGGGGGAGTCCGCCGTGCCGGTCTTGCAGGCGGTGAGCATCGCAGCCCCGAAGCCGAGGCCCATCACGCGCAGAAAGCTGCGGCGGGAGATCATCTCTTTCATATCAAAAACCTCCGTGTCAGTACAGGTAGCCCCCGCCAGCGTCGTCGCTGGGGGAGGAGAAGATGCTTTCGCGGTAGAGCCACTGGCCGGTGGAGTCCATCAGGCCGTAGTCGAAGCCCTGCCGCGCGATAAAGCAGTCGTCGGGTAGATCGTCGATGCTGTAGCAGCTGCCGAGGCGGCGGAGAAGCAGATTGCCCTCCATGTCCAGCACGTCGGAGAGGTTCGACGAGTCGCTGTTGTCCCGGTGGGCCGTGAGCAGAGGGCCGTTGGCGGTGTTGGTGAGGTAGGAGGCGTAGGTGTACTGCTGGGCCTCACCGGCGGACGACCAGAGCAGCCCATCGCCGCTGTAGGTCTGGATGGCAACGGTGTCGTAGTTCTCGCTGTTGTATTGCAGCAGGGCGTAGCCGTCGGGCAGAGCGGTCAGACTGACATAGTGTCCCTCTTCGACGGGCGTCACCTCTACGTCGGTCAGCAGCGCGCCGGTGGTGCCGTCATAGATTTTAAGGACATTGTTTGCCGTCAGCACAGCGACATTACCGGAGTGGTAGTCCGTGTCGCTCCGCTGGACGGCGGTCTTTTCGCCGCTGGCGAGGTCGATGAGGGTGTAGGGGTTATCCGGGTCATCGCTGCCGAGGAGGGTGACACAGCCGGGCGTGTAGTCCATCACACACCAGTCGAAGCGGCCCAGCTCCACGGCCTCGCCGCTGTTCAAATCGTAGAGGACGGAGCGGCTGTCCTGACGGCTCTGAAGGCAGGCGACGCCCACGCCGCAGGCCGAGACGGCGCTGTCCTCTTCGCCGGTGAGCAGTTCGCCGGTGGTGACGTTGTAAAGGGCTTCGCGGGCGATGCCCCAGTCTGAGCCGCGGAACCAGCTCAAATCGAGCCAGTCGGCAAAGCCGCCGCGGTACGATGCGAGGGAGCTGGCCGTGCAGCCGTCCTCCCGCAGCAGCACATTGCCCTCCCGGTCGGTGATGAGGACATACTGGTGGAGCGGCTGGTCGGGGTCGTCGTAGGCGTAAGTAAGGCCCTCGGGCAGGTCGTAGCAGTTGAAGACGAGGCGCTGGCCGCCCTCGTCCACCACGAGACAGTCGAGCGCTGTTTCGGGTACGGGAAGCTGGGCGCCTGTGGCGAGGTCGTACACCCGAGTGCCGCCGGTGGTGCCGTTCTCGAAAGCCCAGACGTCGGCGGCATCGTTCAGGATGAGCAGCCCGCCCGAGAGGGTGGCGTTCACGGCGTAGGGAAAGGTCATGACGGCATTGCCGTCGGCGTCGTAAAGGGTGGAAGTGCGCTCCTCCGTGCCGGGGGTGGAGTGGGCCACGAGGTAGTGGCCTGTCTCGCCGGTGAGGGTGTCCTTCAGCAGCTGGATGCTGTCGGAGCTGCTGGCTTTGTAGAGCACCCTGCCGCCCCGGAGGATGGTGCCGCCGCCGTTCCCGGCGTAAGAATAGACGTAGTGGAGCGAGTCGTCGCTGAGCCATGCGTCGCTGTAATACTGCGGAGCCTGCGAGGACGCCGTCCCCTCGTGCCGGGGCGACGCCGCAGGCAGCAGCGAACAGCTCGTCAGCAGCCCGCCCGCCAGCACGAGGCAGGCGGCGCGGCGGCTGAGTCGAAGCAGAGTGGTCTTCATAGAAACACCTCACAGTCTCCCAGAATTTGACTTCCCCATCTATAGTATATACGAAAGACCCGGACATTTCATTGCAGAAATGTGTCCGGGTCTGGTTACAGTTTTATGACAAGCTTATTCTTCGTCTCCCTGTTCCTTCAATTCCTTCAGGAAGGGCAGCAGGAACGGCACCGAGATGCAGAAGGTGAGGCCATCGGCGATGGGCTGGCACAGCTCGATGCCGCTCAGGCCCCAGATGTGGGGCAGGGTGAGGATGAGCGGGATGAAGCAGACGCCCTGACGGCAGCAGGCGAGGAAGGTAGCCCGGCCCGACTTGCCGATGGACTGGAACATCATATTCGTCACGATGATGACGGGCTGTAAGAACATGGCGACGCACTGATACCGCAGGGCGGGCAGAGCCACGGCGGTGACCTCGGGGTCGTCGCGGAAGAGGCGGATGAGGGGCTCGGCGTTGAACCAGCAGAGGGCGTTGAGCACCGCCATAAAGACGAAAGCCGTCGAGATGGTGAAGATGGCCGCTTTCCGCACCCGGGCAAAGCGGCGGGCGCCGTAGTTGAAGGCCGCCACAGGCTGCAGGCCCTGTCCGACGCCGATAGCCACCGACAGCACGAACTGGAAGATGCGGGACACGATGCTCATGCCGGCCACGGCAGCGTCGCCGTAGCTGCGGGCGGTGACGTTCAGCAGCATGCTGCCGATGCTGTTCAGGCCCTGACGGCCGAAGCTGGGCGCACCGTTGAAAAAGATCTGCCCGAAGTCCCGGGCGCTGCGGGTGACCTGGGTGATGCGGAATCGGCTGACGGTCTTGCCCCGCAGGAACATGGAAAGCAGGATGCAGAAGCTGATGCTCTGGCTCAGGGCGGTGGCCGCGCCTGCGCCGCCGGTCCCCATGCCGAGGCCGAAGATGAAGACGGGGTCCAGCACGATGTTGAGCACACCGCCGGTGACGAGGCCGATCATGGCGAAGCTGGCCTTGCCCTCGTAGCGGAGGATGTTGTTCATCACGAGGCTCGACATCATGAGCGGGGCCGCGATGAGGATGGGCCGCGCGTAGGCGCAGGCGTGGGGCAGGATGGTGTCGGTGCTGCCCAGCAGCATCATGAAGTCGGGCAGGGCAGCGAGACCGAGAACGGCCAGCACTGCGCCGAAGGTCAGCGCCGTGAAGAAGCTGGTGGAGGCGAACTTTGTGGCCGCATGGGTGTCCTGACTGCCGAGGCTGCGGCTGATGATGCCGCCCGCGCCGTGGCCCAGCATGAAGCCGAGGGCCTGAATAATGGCCATCAGGCTCGACACGACGCCCACCGCGCCCGACGCGCTGGTGGACAGCTGGCCCACAAAGAAGGTGTCGGCCAGATTGTAGATGCTGGTGATGAGCATACTCAGGATGGTGGGGGCCGCGAGGCCGAGAATGAGCTTCGGCACGGGGGTCTGGGTCATTTTCTCGAACTGGAGCCTGCTGCGCTCCAGCTCGGCGGCGTCGGATGCGGTGCGGGGGGAAGACGGCATGAAGTGATACCTCACTTTCGGAAATCAAAGAAAATGCCGCTCTTTGTGCAAAGAACGGGTAAAATGCAGATATATGATAAGTATAGCGCAGATCGGGGGAAATGTCGAGACAGCAGTGCGGGCAGGCACGGTGGAAGCTTTCTCCTCAGATACGGTGACCGGGTTGCGGCTCCCAGCGTCTGCCGCGCTGTCGCTTGCATCCTGCTGGCCGCGGCCCCAACAGCTCCTCCCTGTTTCCGCCGCTGCCTCAAAAAGTTAGGGTATTGAGTGCAAAAGCAGGAGAAAATGGAATGCCTTTTGGCAAATTTGCCAAAGAAAGGTCGAATTGCTTGTAGAAAATCACGTCAAGTGGTATAATTTATGGAAAGAAACAAAAGCGCGAAGACAAAAAACAGCGCAGAGAAGAGTTCCGGGGAGATCCTGCCCCGGGATACGGAGGGAAATCTTATGAAATCTGTGGCACAGACTATCATTGAAGCAGACCGCTTCTACACCATCGCCGCCAAGACCGGCAGCGTCATTCAGGCTGTGGAGAGCGTCAAGGACGGCGGCAACATCCGTCTGGGCAAGTACGAGCACAAGCCCGAGCAGGAGTGGGCTTTCGTCCGCGAGGGCGACGGCGTTTACCGTATCCGCAACCGCGCCTCCGGCAAGCTCATCGACCTGATGATGACCGGCACTGCCAACGGCACCTGGCTCCACCTGTGGGAGGACGTGGGCGGCACTTCCCAGATGTGGAAGATGGAGCCCACCCCGGCCGGCACCGTCCGCCTGCGCTCCATGTGGGCTGCCGGCAAGTGTATCGACACCGTGGGCATGGGTACTGCGGACGGCGCTGTGCTCCAGATCTGGCAGGAGACTGCCGGTGAGGACCAGCTGTGGACCATCTCCGAGGTGAAGGACCGCGCAAAGCACGCCCCCAAGGCGGAGGAAAAGCCCGCTGAGGTCAAGGCCGAGGCCGCTGCTCCCGCCGAGGAAAAGCCGGTTGAGGAAAAGGCTGCACCTGCTGTGAAGAAGACCACCAGAAAGCCTGCGGCAAAGAAGACCGCCGCCAAGACTGCTGCGAAGTCCGCTGCGGCAAAGGCTGAAGCCGCACCCGCCAAGGCCGAGGAAAAGCCCGCCGAGGCCGCTCCTGCTGCAAAGCCTGTCCGCAAGACCGCTGCCCGTAAGAAGACCACGAAGGCCAGCAAGTAAGCTTTTTACATAGAGAGCTTGCCCGGCAGAAGCCCTCTCAGTCACGCCTGCGGCGTGACAGCTCCCCCAGAGGGGGAGCCATTGGCAGGCCGGTCAACTCTGAACTGACCGCTGAAAGCTCAATATAACGCAAAAAAGAGTGCCCTGCTACAGAGGGCAGCAGCTTCGGAACACTGTTCCTTGTCAAGCTGCTACTAGCCTCTGTAGCAGGGCACTCCTGTTTATGATAGATTAAACTTTGTTCATTCAGGCGAAACCTGACCGACACGCCAGAGGCTCCCCCTCTGGGGGAGCTGGCGCGAAGCGCCTGAGAGGGCAAGGATGCTGCCAAACAGCTCTTATACTGCGATACTATCGCTCTGACAAAGAGCCTGCCTATCGCTGTGCGGCGGCTCTTTCGCCACGGGCTTGCCCTCTCCGTCACCTTCGGTGACACCTCTCCCAGAGGGAGAGGCTTTAGTGAGGGTCAGTGCCCCATCTTGCCCTTCTTGAACTTCAGCGCCGCTGCGATGAAGCCCTTGAACAGGGGATGTGCGCGGTTGGGACGGCTCTTGAACTCGGGGTGGAACTGTGCGCCGAGGTGGAAGTCACGGCCCGGCAGCTCCACGGTCTCCACAAGGCGGCCATCGGGGCTGGTGCCGGAGATGACCAGACCGGCGTCCTGCATCTCCTGACGGTAGTCGTTGTTGAACTCGTAGCGGTGGCGGTGGCGCTCCCAGATCTCGCTCTGGCCGTAGCACTCGGCCATCTTGGTGCCGGGCAGGACGGTGCAGGGGTACTTGCCCAGGCGCATGGTGCCGCCCTTGGGGATGTTGCCCTGCTGGTCGGCCATCAGGTCGATGACGTTGTGATGACCCTCGGGGGTGAACTCGCTGGAGTTGGCGTCGGCGTAGCCCAGAACGTGGCGGGCGAACTCCATGACCATGATCTGCATACCGAGGCAGATGCCGAAGTAGGGGACATCGTTCTCGCGGGCGTACTGTGCGGCCTGTATCATGCCTTCGATGCCGCGGTCGCCGAAGCCGCCGGGGACGATGATGCCGTCCACGTCCGCAAAGGCTTCCCTGCAGGCGGCCTGGTCGGGCAGGTCCTCGCTCTCGACCCACTTGATCTCCACCTGACTGTCGTTCTCGAAGCCGGCGTGGTAGAGGCTTTCCATGACGGACAGATAGGCGTCATGCAGCTTGACGTACTTGCCCACGAGGGCGATGGTGCAGGTCTTGCTGCGGGTGGCGATCCGGGCCAGCATCTCTTTCCACTCGGTGAGGTCGGCGGGGGGAACATCCAGATGCAGCTGCTTGACCACCACGTCGTCGAGGCCGCCGGTGTGGAGCATCAGCGGACACTGGTAGAGGCTGGGCATGGTCAGGTTCTCGATGACGCACTCCGGCTTGACGTTGCAGAAGGTGCTGATCTTCCGGCGGATGTCGCTGCCCACGCTGCCGTCGGCGCGGAGGATGATGATGTCGGGGCTGACGCCCATGCCCTGCAGCTCCTTGACGGAGTGCTGTGCGGGCTTGGATTTGTACTCATCGGAGCCGGAGATGTAAGGCACCAGCACCACATGGATGAAGCAGCAGTTCTCCTTGCCCTGCTCGAGGCCCACCTGACGGATGGCCTCGAGGAAGGGCTGGCTCTCGATGTCGCCGGTGGTGCCGCCGATCTCGGTAATGACCACATCGGCCTCGGTGGAAGAGGCCAGATTGTAGATATAGCTCTTGATCTCGTTGGTGATGTGGGGGATGATCTGGACGGTCTGGCCGAGGTAAGCGCCCTGACGCTCCTTGTTCAGCACGTTCCAGTAGACCTTGCCGGTGGTGAGGTTCGAATACTTGTTCAGGTTCTCGTCGATAAAGCGCTCGTAATGGCCCAGGTCCAGGTCGGTCTCGGTGCCGTCGTCGGTGACGAAGACCTCGCCGTGCTGCAGGGGGCTCATGGTACCCGGGTCCACGTTCACGTAGGGGTCCAGCTTCTGGCTGGCCACCTTGAGGCCGCGGCACTTCAGCAGTCGGCCCAGAGAGGCGGCGGTGATGCCTTTGCCCAGACCGGAGACGACGCCGCCGGTCACGAAAATAAACTTTGCCATAATGGTTCTCCTCTAATTTACAGATATTCTTTTCCGTGAATAGCACGATAAGCAAATACTTTCCCTCAGTGGGGGCGCAATACGGATTATTGCGCGGGGTCGTAGGAGTCCAGTATCTCCTGCGCGACCTCGGCGCGGTCGCGCCGGGTGTCCATCGCTTTTTTCTCGATGTAGCGGTGCGCCTCGGCCTCGGTCATGCGGCCCAGCTCGATGAGGCAGCACTTGGCGCGGCTCACCAGCCGCACCTGCGCCAGCTTTTCCTGCATCCGCTGATTCTCCTGCCGCAAAAGCAGGAGGCGGTGGTTGCTGGCGGCGGCCATGTGGATGGCCTGCAAAAAGAAGGTGTTGGAGAAGGGCTTTGTGACCAGCAGAACGCCTTCTTCACTCAGCGGGGTCAGAAGCTGCTCGGCGGCTGCGGCTTTGGCCAGAAATATCACACCGGCATCCGTTTTCTCCACGGCGTCGGCGCACAGCTCGTGGCCGAACTCATCCGGAAGCGGCGAGTTGACCACGATGAGCTCAAAGTCGGATTCCAGCATCCTCCGCCGCGCCTCCGCCGCACTTGGTATGATGATGGGCCGCGCATAGCCCAGCTCCGTCAGGCGTGCGGAGATATATTCGTTGGAGCTTGCGCCCGCGCTTACGATCAGGGCACGTCCCATTCGGCTCACTCCTTTCCTATGTCATTCTGCATCAGATGGCATTGAAGTAGTGGACGCGCTCATATTCGGCGGGGTCGGAGGCGTTCTTGAGCGCCTCGCAGCGGCGCAGAGCCTCGGCATAGTAGCGGCGGCTCAGCTCGTCAGGCAGGAATTTGTGAAGGAACGCGCTGTTCCTGGCCACCTCGACGGCCTCTTCCAGCGAGGCGGGCAGGGTCTCGAGGCCGAGACCGGCGGCTTCGCTCGGGATGAAGAGGTTGCGGTTGACAGGGGCAGACAGCTCCATCCGGTGCTCGATGCCGTCGAGGCCTGCTGCCAGCACGAGGCCGATGGCGAGGTAGGGGTTGCAGGCGGGGTCGGGGCTGCGCAGCTCCATGCGGCAGTTGTCGCCCTTCACCTGCGGGATGCGGACCAGCTGGCTGCGGTTCTGGCGGCTCCAGCTCACATAGCGGGGGGCCTCGTCGCAGCCGAAGCGGAGGTAGCTGTTGGGCAGGGGATTCGTGAAGGCCGTCAGCTCCCGGCTGTGGCGGAGGATGCCTGCCATGAAGCTGCCGGGGATGCTGTCGGGGGCGATGTCGCCCTCAAAGAGGTTCTTGCCGTCCATGGTCAGCGAGAGGTTGATGTGGAGGCCGCTGCCGGCCTGGTCGGGCAGGGGCTTGGGCAGGAAACTGGAGTGGAAGCCGTTGCTGGCTGCCACGGCCCGGACGATCTGCTTGAACAGGAAGATGTTGTCGGCGGTCTTGAGGGGGCCGGCGTAGTGGAAATCGATCTCATTCTGGCCGTGGCCGTTCTCGTGGTGGCTGTGCTGGGGGGCGAGGCCCATCTGCTCCATGGTCAGGCAGATGTCCCGGCGGATGTTCTCGCCGGCGTCCAGCGGCGCTACGTCGAAATAGCCGCCTGCGTCGATGGGGATGCGGGTGGGACGGCCCCGGTCGTCGTTTTCGAAGAGATAGAACTCGCACTCGGTGCCGACGTTGCAGCGCAGGCCCAGCTGCTTGAACCGGCGGTTGATGTCCCGCAGAAAGCCGCGGCAGTTGCCGCCGAAGGGGGTGTTGTCCGGCTTTTCCACGTCGCAGAAGAACTGCATCACCCGGCCCTCAGCCGTGCGCCAGGGCAGGATGGTCATGGTGGACAGGTCGGGCCGGAGCACCAGGTCGCTCTCTTCCACGTGCATGAAGCCCGCGATGGCGCTGCCGTCGAAGCAGACGCCGTCTTCCAGCGCCTTGGGAAGGTCGCTTGCCAGCACGGCGATGTTCTTCTGGAAGCCGAAGATGTCACAGAACGCGAAGCGGACAAATTTTACGTTGTTGTCCTCGACGAAATCGAGGATGTCCTGCTGTGTCGTATAACTCATAGGTGTGTGTCCTCTGAAAAGTATGTCTTCTTAAAAAACGCCCAAAGGCCTGCCTCTGTACAGAGGCAGGTCTTCAGGCTGGTGTAAGAAATAGGAAAAGGAGAATGGCTCAGATAAGCGCCTCAGCCGGTGGTGCTTTATTCTACGCTGGTATGTGAAGATCAGACGTAGTAGAGCATCTTGCTGTAGCTGGGCAGAGGCCAGTAGTCCTCGCCGCAGATGGTCTCGGCGTCGTCGGCGGCGGCGCGGAGGGCGTCCATCTTGGGCAGAACGTCGTCGTGGAAGGCGACGGCCTTTGCGCTCTCGTCGGAGAGAGCCTTTGCGGCATCGACGGCGGCCTGCAGCTCGTCCACAGCGTCGCTCATGGCGTCGGCGTCGGCGGACAGGCGGGTCAGTGCCTTCGTCTCGCTGCGGACGCTCAGGTTCTCGCTGACGGCCAGCTTGGAGGCGGCGGTGTTGGCGACCTCACTCATGTAGGCGTTGACGGCGGGCAGCAGCTGCTTGCGGGCCATCTCCAGCATGGTCAGGGCCTCGATGTTGATGATCTTGGAGTAGTGCTCCATCTCAACTTCGTAGCGGCTCTCCATCTCGACCTTGGTCAGGACGCCGAAGTCCTCCATCAGGGCGATGTTCTTCGGCTCGATGAGGGCGGGCAGAGCGGCGGGGGTGTTCTTCTTGTTGGGCAGGCCGCGCTTTGCAGCTTCCTCTTCCCACTCGGCAGTGTAGCCGTTGCCGTTGAAGATGACGCGGCGGTGGTCGCGGATGGTGCGCTTGACGAGGGCGATGGCGGCGCTGGTAAAGTCGTCGGCCTTCTCCAGCTCGTCAGCGTAGCCCTTCAGCTCCTTGGCAACGGCGGTGTTCAGGATGGTGTTGCAGTCGCTCAGGTTCTCGGCGGAGCCGGGCATACGGAACTCAAACTTGTTGCCGGTGAAGGCAAAGGGAGAAGTACGGTTGCGGTCGGTGGTGTCCTTGCTGAACTTGGGCAGGACATCGACGCCGAGGTCCATCTTCATCTTGACGGGGCCGGCGTAGGGAGAATCGGAAGCGATGGCGTCGATGACGGCTTCCAGCTCTTCGCCCACGAAGATGGAGATGATGGCCGGAGGTGCCTCGTTGGCGCCCAGACGGTGGTCGTTGCCGGGGGTGGCGACGGAGGTACGGAGCAGGTCGGCGTACTCATCGACAGCTTTGATGACGGCGGCGAGGAAGACCAGGAACTGCAGGTTCTCCATGGGGGTGTCGCCCGGGTCCAGCAGGTTCTCGTGGGTGGTGGACATGGACCAGTTGTTGTGCTTGCCGCTGCCGTTGACGCCCTCGAAAGGCTTCTCATGCTGCAGGCAGACCAGACCGTACTTGGGGGCCAGCTTCTTCATCATCTCCATCGTCAGCAGGTTGTGGTCGATGGCGACGTTGGTGGTGTCGAAGATGGGGGCCAGCTCATGCTGGCAGGGAGCTACTTCGTTGTGCTTGGTCTTGGCGGGGATGCCCAGCTTCCACAGCTCTTCGTCCAGCTCCTTCATGAAAGCGGAGACCTCGGGGCGGATGACGCCGAAGTAGTGCTCTTCCAGCTCCTGACCCTTGGCGGACGGTGCGCCGAAGAGGGTGCGGCCGGTGAGGATGAGGTCCTGACGGGCCTCGTAGTCTTCCTTCTTAATAAGGAAGTACTCCTGCTCGGGGCCGACGGTGGTGGAGACATAGTCCACATCCTTGCCGAAGAGCTTCAGGACGCGGACGGCCTGATTGGACAGCGCGTTCATGGAGCGCAGCAGGGGAGTCTTCTTGTCCAGCGCCTCGCCGGTGTAGCTGACGAATGCAGTGGGGATGCAGAGGACGTCGTCTTTCACGAAAGCGAAGCTGGTGGGGTCCCATGCGGTGTAGCCGCGGGCCTCACAGGTGGCGCGCAGGCCGCCGGAGGGGAAGGAAGAGGCGTCGGGCTCGCCGCGCACCAGCTCCTTGCCGTTGAACTCCATGATGGCGGTGCCGTCGCCCACGGGGGAGACGAAGCCGTCATGCTTCTCGCTGGTAATGCCGGTCAGCGGCTGGAACCAGTGGGTGTAGTGGGTGGCACCCAGCTCCATGGCCCAGCGCTTCATGACGCTGGCCACCACGTTGGCCACCTCGATGTCCAGCGGAGCACCCTTGTGCAGGGTGTTCTTGAGGCTCTTATAAGTAGCGCTCGGCAGGCGCTCCTTCATCACATGCTCGTTAAAGACCTTGCTGCCGTAGATCTCCATAACATTTGCTGCCATAAATCCTACTCCTTACTTGAATTGAAATACTTCAGCTGGTCGCGGATTTTTACGCGGAAAGAGGCGGGCTCTCCCGCGAAATATCGAGTTAAACGAAACGACGCTGCGAGTCAGGAGGTGACTCACAGCGTCGTTGCTGTCTATGCGATGATTATAGCCGAACGGGGCGAAAAACGCAATAGACAGATTTGACGATTCTGCACAAACTGACTCCCGATTTTTTGGAGTATTGCGCGGAGGGTATGACTATTGCGAGCAAAGGCTCCCCCTTTGGGGGAGCTGTCACCGGAGGTGACTGAGAGGGCAAGGACGCTGACAGAGAAATACGGACGCTGCGATAGCATCACTCTGACAAAGGCTCTGCTCATCGCTGTGCGGAGACTCTATCGTACCGGGCTTGCCCTCTCCGTCATTGCTTCGCAATGCCACCTCTCCCAAAGGGAGAGGCTTCAGATGACCTGAAACAGGAAAAACTTCAGATAGTTCGTCTCCGGCACGCCCCAGAGGATGGGGTGGTCGGGGGCCTGCTGGCGCACTTCGATCTGGCGCAGCTGGCGGTGAGCGTCCTTTGCGGCGGAGCGCAGCATCTTGATGAACAGCTCCTCGGTGGCGAAGTGAGAGCAGCTTGCCGTGGCGAGGTAGCCGCCCCGGGGCAGGAGCTTCATGGCCCGGTAGTTGATCTCCTTGTAGCCCCGCATGGCGTTTTCCACCGTGCGGCGGGCTTTGGTGAAGGCCGGCGGGTCAAGGATGATGAAATCGTAGGGGTGGCCTTCTTTTTCGAGGCGGGGCAGAAGCTCGAAGGTATCCTCGCAGAGGAAGTCCATGTTGGTCAGGCCGTTGCGCTCCGCGTTCCGCTGGGCCATGGCGATGGCGTCGGCGCTGATGTCCGCTGCCGTGACCCGGGCTGCGCCGCCGCTGGCTGCGTTGAGGGCAAAGCTGCCGGTGTGGGTGAAGCAGTCCAGCACGGTGTGGCCGGCGGCGAGGCGGGCGACTGCCCGGCGGTTGTACTTCTGGTCGAGGAAGAAGCCGGTCTTCTGGCCGTTCTCGAAATCGACGTGGTAGTAGACGCCGTTCTCGCAGATCTCGGTCTGGGTGGAGGCGGGGTGGCTTTCACCCGGTAGCTCGAACCAGCCCTTGCTCTGCTCGAGGCCCTCTTTGGCCCGCAGAGCCTCATCGTTCCGCTCGTAGATGCCGTCGATGGTCTGGCCGTCGGCCCGCAGCACTTCGGCGAGGAGGGGGAAGAGGACGGGCTTCAGCTTCTCCATGCCGACGCTGAGGGTCTGGGTGACGAGGATGTTGTTGAAGCGGTCCACGGTCAGGCCGGGGAACTGGTCGGCCTCGCCGAAGATGACCCGGCAGGCCGAGAGGTCGTCGGGCTCGAGGACGGTCTTGCGGTAGGCCCAGGCGTACTCGACGCGGCGGCGCCAGAAGCTGGCGTCGAAGGTGTCGTTGGCGTTGCGGGAGATGAGGCGGACGCGGATCTTGCTCTTGAGAGAGACAAAGCCGGTGCCGAGGTAAGCGCCCTTCGGGCTCACCACGTCGGCGAGGGTGCCGTTCTCGGGCTCTGTCTCCGGGAACTCGAGGATGTCGTTCTCGTACACCCACGGATGCCCGCCCACGAGGCTGGCCTCGGCTTTTTTGTTTACTTTATAAATAGGATAGCTGCGTTCTGATTTCATACTGTGAACTCCTTCTGTTAAAGGCTCTCCCTTTGGGAGAGCTGGCGCGGAGCGCCTGAGAGGGCAAGCGTGTGACAAAAGAGACGGAATGCAGCGATAGTCAAAAGCCTTTATCAGAGCGATGCTATCGCTGTGTTCAGACATCTCCGTCAGCGTCCTTGCCCTCTCCGTCACCTTCGGTGACACCTCTCCCAAGGGGAGAGGCTTTTGTGACATACTAACTCACCATTTATAATACCATAAAAATATGTTAGAATAAATACAAAAACCACCGAAAGGAAGGAAAACATCATGGAGATCGAGCGCAAGTGGATGGTGAACGGCTGGCCGGAGGGGCTGGCGCTGAAAGAGGAGTTTGCCATGCGGCAGGGCTACATCAGCGTGCGGCCCACCGTCCGCATCCGGGAAGAGGCCCTGACGGGCGGCAAGACCCGCTACGTCCTCTGCTTCAAGTCGGGCGGCGGGCTGGCGAGGGAAGAAATCGAGCGGGACATCGACCCTGCGCTTTTCAATGACCTCGAGACGAAGATCATCGGCAGGCCCCTTATCCCGAAGCTCCGCCGCAGCTACCTGCTGCCGGACGGTGCGGTGCTGGAAGTGAATCATGTGGACGAGGGCCAGCCGACGGAGTTCTGGTACGCCGAGGTGGAGTACCCCACGGTAGAGGCAGCCCGCAGCTGGCAGCCTGCCGCCGTGGGCCTCGCGGACTACCTCAGCGACGAAGTCACCGACCAGCCCGGCCAGAGCATGGGGGCCTATTGGGAGCAGACCCGGGGCTGAACCGACGAAAGTTGTGGAAAAACCTTGAAGATTATGATATGATGGTCGTATCACTCATACTGCGGCCCCGGACGGGCCGGGAAAGAAGGAAACAACTACGAAACGACCCAAATTCACGCTGTCTGTGCAGTACAATTCGCCGGTCATCCTGACATTTTTCCTCCTCTCACTGGGGGTGCTGTTCCTGGGCCAGTACACCGGCGGCTGGACGACCACCCATCTGTTCAGCGTTTACCGTTCCTCGCTGAAAGACCCGCTGTTTTACATCCGGCTCTTCGGCCATGTGCTGGGCCACGGCAGCTGGGACCATTTCCTGAACAATATGCTGCTTCTCCTCGTCGTCGGCCCGCCGATGGAGGAAAAGTACGGCAGCCTGCCCCTGCTCAAAGGCATCCTGCTCACGGCCCTCATCTCGGGCATTCTGCAGTGTGCGTTGTTCCCCCGCACGGCGCTGCTGGGCGCGTCGGGCATCGTCTTCATGCTCATCATGCTGGCATCCCTGTCCGGCTTCTCGGGCGGCATCCCCGTCACCATGCTGCTGGTGGCGGCGCTCTATCTGGGCCAGCAGATCTATGACATCATCTTTGTGCGGGACAACGTGGCCAACTTCATGCACATTGTCGGCGGCGTCTGCGGCACAGTGTTCGGCTACGTCAATGCGGGGCCGCGCAGGAAACGGAAACACTAGCCCTCTCAGGCGCTTCGCGCCAGCTCCCCCAAAGGGGGAGCCCTTGGCATGTCGGTCAAGTTACCACTGGACGAGCAAAGCACGATGTCTCGGGAACGGTAGTGCTCCGCTGTCTAGGCTCACGGCAGCTTGACAAGGAGCGTTGTCCAGAAGTCGCTGCCCTCTGTAGCAAGGCCCGCTCTTTTGCGTCATATCAGACCTTAGGCGTCCAGTCGAAAGCTGCCCGGCACGCCAGTGGCTCCCCCTCTGGGGGAGCTGGCATCGCGCAGCGATGACTGAGAGGGCGGCTAAGAACAAGCAAATTTTATCATTCGCGCGGTTTTGTCGCTTGCTTTTTGATGGGCAGCGCTCTATTATATCATTTGTACAAATATTTCCCTTCGAATTTTCACAAAATCACCAAATGTAGTTTATCGGACGGAGGTTGTTTATGAGACGACTGTACAGCCCATCCCCGGGGATGAAACTGCAAAAAAATCACGACAAAGGAGGACGGACGCTTTGAACGAACACGAAAAACCACAGATAGACTTCATGCACAAGCTTGCGCGCCAGATCGTGGAACGCCGCAATCTTGTGTTCCTGTTTGTCATTCTGGCTGCCATCTTCACGGTGTTCTCGGTGCGGTGGGTCAAGGTCGAGACCGACATGACCACCTACCTGCCCAAGACCTCGGAGACCCGCATGGGCCTCGACATCATGGACGAGCAGTTCACGACCTACGGCTCTGCCGATGTCATGGTGGCCAACATCACGCCCGCTGAGGCCGATGAGCTTTCCGACCGGCTCACCGAGCTCAAGGGCGTCCAGATGCTGGACTACGACGACACGACCGACCATTATAATAAGGACGCGGTGTCGGCCCTTTACTCCATCACCTTCGACTACCCCGAGGACGATGACCAGTGCCTCGAGGCCCTTGATCGGGTGAAGGAATACCTCGCCGACTACGACATCTACGTCTCCACCTCGCTGGGCAACACCCAGCAGGAGACCATTGATGCCGAGGTACGGGTCATCATGGTGTACGTTGCCGTCATCATCGTCATCGTCCTGCTCCTGACGTCCCAGACCTACGCCGAGGTGCCTGTCCTCATCCTCACCTTCGTGGTGGGCATGATCCTGAACATGGGTACAAACTTCATGCTGGGCACCATCTCCTTCGTGTCCAACTCGGTCACGAACATCCTGCAGCTGGCGCTGTCGCTGGACTACGCTATCATCTTCTGCAACCACTTCAAGGAAGAACACCAGACCATGCCTCTGAAGGAGGCCGTCATCGAGTCCCTGAGCAAGAGCATCCCCGAGATCAGCTCCAGCTCCCTGACCACCGTCGGCGGCCTTGTGGCCATGCTGTTCATGCAGTTCCGCATCGGCTCCGATATGGCCGTCTGCCTCATCAAGTCCATCCTCTTTGCGATGCTCTCGGTGTTCGTGGTCATGCCCGGCCTGCTGATGCTCTTCGGACCCTACATGGATAAGACCAAGCACAGGAACTTCGTGCCGGAGATCCCCTTCGTGGGCCGCTTTGCATGGCGCACCCGCAAGGTCATCCCTGTCATCTTCCTGGTGGTCATCCTCATCGGTTACCACTTCTCGAACCTTTGTCCCTACGCCTACGGCTACGATGTCATCAAGGTGCCGAAGATGAACGAATCCCTCATCGCGGACCAGATGATCGAAGAGAACTTCACCAAGTCGAACCTCGTGGCCCTCGTCTACCCCAAGAGCGACGATTACAGCATCGAGAAAAAGATGCTGGAGGAGCTGGAAAGCTATGATGAAATAGACTCCACCAAGGGTCTGTCCAACATCGAGGCCCAGGACGGCTATATGCTGGAAGACAAGCTCACCGCCCGCCAGTTCTCCGAGATGGCCGACCTGGACTACGAGGCCGCCCAGATGATCTACACCGCCTACGCCATCGAGAACGAGGAGTACGGCCAGATCATCGGCAACTTCGCCTCCTATAAAGTGCCGCTGGTGGATATGTTCCTCTACGTCTGCGACGAGGCCGACACCGGCATCGTCTCCCTCTCTCAGGAAGACCTGGACGACCTCCACGACGCCCGCGAACAGATGGAGAGCGCACTGGCCCAGCTGCAGGGCGACGACTACAACCGCGTCCTCATCTACCTGAGCCCATCTCTGGAACCCGGCCAGACTACTTATGAGTTCACCGACACCATCCGCTCCATCGCCCGGAAGTATTACCCGGACGGCGAGCTCTACATGGCCGGTGACGCCACCAACGAGTACGATTTCCAGAAGTCCTTCGCCATCGATAATGTCGTCGTCAACGTCGTGTCCATCTTCATCGTCCTGCTGGTGCTGCTGTTCACCTTCCAGTCCGTCGGTATGCCCATCCTGCTCATCGTGGTCATCCAGGGCGCTATCTGGATCAACTTCTCGTTCCCGTATTTCATGGGGACCAACCTCTACTTCATGGGCTACCTCATCGTCAGCTCCATCCAGATGGGCGCGAACATCGACTACGCCATCGTCATCGCTACCCGTTTCAACGAGCTGAAGGATAAGATGGAGCACAAGCAGGCCATGATCGAGACCATCAACTTCGCGTTCCCGACCATCCTGACTTCCGGCACCATCATGACCGTGTCCGGCATCCTCATCGGCCAGATGACTTCCGACGCCTGCATCGTGGGCATCGGCCAGTGTCTGGGCCGCGGCACCATCATCTCCATCTTCCTCGTCCTCTTCGTCCTGCCTCAGATCCTGCTCATCGGCACCCGCATCGTGGACCGTACCTCCTTTGCCGTGCCGAAGCTGGTGGCCCGCAGCAGCGGCAATGGCCGTATGCGGGTCAACGGCATCGTGCAGGGCGAGATCCACGGCTCTGTGGCCGGTACGATGAACGCCATCGTGGACGGCGACGTCCAGCTGACCGTCATCTCGGGCAACGTCTCTCAGGAACTGGACGACAACGAAAAACAGGAGGTGCAGAATGAAGACCAGTAACCATCTGCTGCGCCGCCTGACGGCTGCGCTTCTGGCCGCTGTGCTGGCGCTGAGCATCGCACTGCCGGTGTTCGCGTCCGACGACGGCGATACCATTTACATCAACAGCGTCTCGGACCTGCTCTCGCTGGCCAGGAACTGTGCCTACGACCAGTGGTCGGTGGGCAAGACGGTTATTTTACAGAAAGACCTCTCCCTCGAGGGGATGCTGTGGGAGCCCATCCCGTCCTTCAGCGGACAGTTCAAGGGCAATGGTCACACCATCTCGGACCTGACCATTACGGGCCAGTATTCCCCGGCGGGCCTCTTCGGCATCGTGGAGGAACAGGGCTCCATCGAGTCCCTGAGCGTCCGCGGCGTCGTGTCTGTCTCTGACTCTGCCGACACCACCACCGGCGGTATCGTAGGCGTCAACCACGGCACCCTCATCAACTGCCAGTTCACCGGCGTCGTCACCGGCGACAGCGAGGTGGGCGGCATCGTGGGCCGCAACGAGTCCGAAGGCACCATCGACCACGGCACGGCCCGCGCCATCGTCACCGGCAAATCTTCCACCGGCGGCATCGCAGGCTACAACCTTGGCGCCATCACCGGCTGCACCAATGTGGGCAGCATCAACACCGAATATCCGGAAGCCTCTCTCGACACCGACGGCTTCACCGCCAAGATGGTGGACTACATCAACAACAAGATGGCCGCCGCCGATAACGACGCCACCAATTCCGTCACCAACGTCGCCACCGACACCGGCGGCATCGCAGGCCGCTCCTCCGGCATGATCCTGACCAGCGTCAACACCGGCACCATCGGCTACGAGCATGTTGGCTACAACGTGGGCGGCATCGTGGGCCGCACCGACGGCCTCGTATCCGGCTGTGTCAACCAGGGCCGTGTTCTGGGCCGCAAGGACGTGGGCGGCATCGCCGGTCAGGCGGAACCCTATCGCGAACTCGACCTCTCCAAGGATACCATCAAGCGTCTCCGTTCGGAGCTGGAGGTCCTGCGCGGCCTTGTCGATGACACCACCGGCGTCGTCGAGAACTCCACCACCAGTATCTCCAACTCCTTCGGCGCCATGACCAGCCAGATGGACACCGCCATTGCAGCGGCCCGTCAGCTGGACGACCAGGCCAGCGACTACGGCGACGAGGTGGCCGACGAGATCGACCGCGCCTCCACTCTGCTGGCTGATACCCTCACCAAACTCGAACCCGTCATGGACACCGGCGAAGATGCCATGACCAAGCTGACCGACGCCACCGGCTCCCTGAAGTGGGCCATGCGCGAGATGGCCGCTGAGATGCTGATGGCATCCAGAGCCCTGGCCAAGACCAGCGACGGTCTGGACAAGGTGAGCGACGCGGCCGAGGATGGCCGTGACGGTATGTCGGCGATCTCTGAGGGTATCAAACAGCTGTTGGAGTCTGTCGATACCGGCGATGACAGCGCTGCCTCGCAGGCCATCTCCACCATCCTGACCGGCTACGACTCCCTGTCCTCGGACAAGAAGTCCGACAAGAACCTCAAGACCGGCATTGAGCTGCTGAAGGTGGCCAACTCCGTGGCCAGCGTCTTCACGCTGGGCAGCGGCATGGCCCCGGCAATGAAGGCCGTCACCGCAGGCATGGGCCTGCTGCGCACGGCGTCCCTCCTGTCCAACGACAGTGACATTGCCCGTGCTACTTCCCAAATCGCAAGTGCCATCGGCACCATCTCTACCATTGCCACCCAGATGGGCGGCATCGTGGGCAGCGCTGCCAAGTCCGTCTCGGCCTCCGACCACCCCGAGCTGGCTGCGGCCCTGACCAAAGCCTCTGACGCGCTGGACGGCATGGGCAGCATCACCGACGACATCATGGACAACATCAAGGACTGGGTCGGCAATAACGGCGGCGGCAGCATCAAGGATGGTCTCGATCAGCTGAGAGATGCTTCCGACAAGCTGAGCGACGCCATGGATGACCTGAGCGACTCCCTCGACCTGCTCAAGACCGACGCCGCCCTCACCAGTGCAACGCTGGCGCATACCTCCGTGGCCATGGGCCAGATGCAGGACGGCCTCGGCGGCCTGACCGATGTGATGGGCCAGACCCGCGACATTCTCCACTGGCTCAACCAGCAGGACCCCATCAAGGTGCCTCGTCCCTCGGCAGAGCTGACCAACACCAAGGACTCCCTCTTTGATGCTGTCAGCGCCCTGACCGACAAGATGGACGACATCAACAGCACCATGCGCACCGCCAGCAACCAGCTGACCGACAAGATGCGCGCCGTGACCGCACAGGTCAGCGTCGTGTCCAACCTGATGCTGGATGCTGTGGAAGAGATCAGCGACCCGGGCAGTAAGACCATCTACGAGGATGAGTCGGAAGACCTCATCGCTTCCCAGTCCGACGGCAAGATCGAGAACAGCATCAACCGCGGCAGCATCGACGCCGACATGAACGTGGGCGGCATCGCCGGTACCATGGGCGTCGAGAACCTGCTGGACCCCGAGGAGGACAACAAGGACGAGGGTACCTCGCTGCTGCGCACCTCCTATACCGTCAGCGCCGTCCTCATCGGCAACATCAACGAGGGCAGCATCACCGCCAAGAAGGACATGGTCGGCGGCATCGTCGGTCAGGAGGAGCTGGGCCTTGTAACGGCCTGCGAGTCCTACGGCGACGTCACCGGCGTCAATCAGGTGGGCGGCATTGCCGGTGCGGCCAGCGCCAAGCTCCGCAGCAACTGGGCAAAATGCGCCCTCAGCGGTGAAAAGTACATCGGCGGCATCGTCGGTCAGGGTACCGACAGCGACCTCACCGACGGCAGCCTCATCGCCATCAACAACCGCGCCATCGTCTCTGTGCTGGAAGGCCAGCAGTACGTGGGTGCTGTCTCCGGCGGACAGGACGGCGACTTCTATGGCAACCTCTTCGTCTCCGACGATCTGCAGGGCATCGACCGCCTGAGCCGCGTCGGTCAGGCAGAGCCGGTCACCTATGAGACCCTGCTGGCTCAGGAGAATGTGCCGGACTCCTTCCGCAAGCTGACCCTGACCTTCAAGGCCGACGGCCACATCATCAAGAAGATCAGCTTTGACTACGGTGCGTCCTTCACTCTGGACGACTACCCCGAGATCCCCCAGAAGAATGGATACTACGCCGAGTGGAGCACACCCGTCCTCGACCAGCTCCACACCGACACTGTGGTCAATGTGGAGTACACGCCCTACATCCCGTCTCTGAGCAGCAGCGTCACCCGTGAGAACGGACGCCCCGTCTTCTTCGTGGACGGCTTCTTCGGCGGTTCCAACGCCGTGCAGGTCACCCAGCAGGACATCACAGCCGATGTCCACGGTGTGACAGAGCAGTGGCTGCTGGAGTTCACCGATGACGGCAATGAGACCCACCAGATCCGTTATCTGACCCCCGGCAAGGCCAAGGGCAAGGTCTACGTCAAGCAGGCCGACGGCAGCTGGCATAAGGTGGAGACGGGCAGCTTCGGCAGCTACACCACCTTCACCACCACCGGCACCGAGGTCGAAGTGGCTTTCGTTCCCGCAAAGCTCCCCGTCTGGGCCTTCTGCGCCGGCGGCGCAGCCCTGCTGGTGCTGCTCCTTCTGCTGGCAAAGCGCATCAAGTCGAAGCGCGGCCCCAAGGGCGAAAAGCCCCGCAGGGAGAAGAAGGGCAAACAGCCCGAGACGGCGGACGCCCCCCGCCGATGAGCTGGATACCCCCATCTCTGAGACGGATATGCAGTAAGCAATAAGAAAAACAGGAGCCTCATCCGAATGGATGGGGCTCCTGCTTTGTTTGTAGGTCAGGCTCGTCTTCGTACAACCTCTCAGTCTCGCTGCCGCTCGACAGCTCCCCTAGTAGGGGAGCCTCTGGCGAAGAGGCGAAGCTTTACGGAATGCCAAAGCCTCCCCTCGTTAGGAGCAACAACGACGACCGCCGCCAGTGGCGGAAACAGGGAGTCGCTGTTGGGGCAGCGGCCAGCAAGACGCAAGCAAAGCGCTGCGGATGCTGGGTACCGCAACCCGGGCAGTGGCACGGCGTCAGCCGTGACGGAGAGGTTATTCCTCCGTCTCCTTCACATCGTTCAGGAACGCCTCTATCTTATCGATCTGGTTCTCCGCCACGGCGCGGCCCGTTTCGTAGACCCGGCGCAGCTGGGCGGGGTCACGCTCCATAGCGCCAATCTCCAGCGGGATGGGCGGGCGGATGACATAGTCTTTGCCGGAGGCCTCCTGCATGGCGATGTAGGAGAGGGCCTCGTTGTACCGCTCGTGACGATCGGCCACCGCTGCCACGAAGGCCGGATAGCGCAGATACCGCGCACGGATGGCGGGCAGCATGGGGTTCTTCTTTTTCACAAAGCCTTTGGGTTGGGTCAGGATGATGAGGTTCCGCTTGTAACCCAGGCTCTCGAAGAAGCGGACGGGGATGGAGTCGGCCACGCCGCCGTCCAGCAGGGAGTAGTGGCCGATCCTGACGGCCTTCGCCGCCAGCGGCATAGACGCCGAGGCCTCCATCCAGCGCACGTCTTCGGCGTCGCCGCTGCGGCACTTGTGGTAGATGGGGTCGCCGGTGCGCAGGTCGGTGCAGACGACAAAGAAGTCCATGGGCGAAGCGCGGAAGGCCTCTTCATCGAAGGGGTCCAGCTTTTCCGGCACCTCGTGGTAGCAGAAATCCTCGCTGTAGAGGTTGCCGGTGCGCAGCAGATTGCGGAAGCTGGCGTAGCGCTTGTCGTTGCAATATTCGGTGTTGTAGCGGATGACGCGGCCGATCTGGTGCGACTTGAAGTTGCAGCCGAACACCGCGCCCGCCGATACGCCGATGGTGCCGTCGGTGGTGAGGCCGTGCTCCATCAGGACATCCAGAACGCCTGCGGTGAACATCCCCCGCATGGCACCGCCCTCTAATACTAACCCTGTCTTCATATACTGACTCCTTTTCCCGGTGCGGCCCTCGTCGGCCGCAGCAAGCCGTTTCCGGTTGCTACCAGTATACTCGATTTTGCGCAGAAAACAAGAGACAACTGCACAAATCGCCCGCCCTGAGACACAGACTGTACCGCAAAAGTCATACTTATAATCGAAAGGGCTGAAAAAAATGGAGAGAACGAGTCAAATTTGGGCAGAAAAAGCCTTGCCAACCGGGAGAGTATCCGGTATACTGATATGAAATATCGACCGTTTTGTGACAGGGAAATTGGGAGGAAGAGACGAACTATGAAAATGCTGGAAGACCGCATCCGCAAAGACGGCATCGTCCGTGAGGGCAACGTGCTCAAGGTGGACAGCTTCATCAACCATCAGATGGACATTCCGCTGTTCCGCGAGATGGCAAAGGAGTGGAAGCGCCTGTTCGACGGCAAACCCATCAACAAGGTGCTCACCATCGAAGCCAGCGGCATCGGCATCGCGGCTGTGGTGGCCAGCGAGTTCAACGTGCCGGTGGTGTTCGCCAAAAAGTCCATGAGCATCAACCTGGACTACGACAACTACGAGACGAAGATCCAGTCCTTCACCCACAAGAAGATCTATAATGTCATCGTCTCCAAGAAGTTCCTCACCCCCGAGGACCACGTCCTCATCATCGACGACTTCCTGGCCAACGGCTGCGCCCTGCTGGGTCTGCTGGAGCTGACTGAGAAGGCCGGTGCCACCGTCGAGGGCATCGGCATCGCCGTCGAGAAGGGCTTCCAGCAGGGCGGCGACCTCATCCGCAGCAAGGGCATCCAGCTGGAGAGCCTCGCTATCGTCGAGTCGATGGACAGCGCCACCGGTGAGATCGTGTTCCGCGATCAGCCGCAGCAGAGCTGAAAAAGTGTTGCACTTTCGCATAAAATATGATATACTGTAAGTGAGAAAAGGCTTCGCAGCCTTGTTCTCCTTCGCTGAAGAAGACGAGTGACGGTTCTGACTCGTCGGTAAAATAAAAACTGACCGAGTGATGATGATGTGTGACGGTTCTGACACATCGGTAAAATAAAAATTGACCGGGCGAAGCGTTCAGGCGGGGTCAGCTGAAAGGCTGACCCCGCTTTTTGGTTGAAAGAGGCAGGACATGGAATTTGAAGTTGCAATCTATCAACTCTCGACAGAGTTCATCCGGGACTACCCGTCCCATCGGTATCCGGAACTGATGTATAAGAAGGGACGGCCCTATAGCTGCCTGCTCATCGACCTGCATCTGGACTATTTCATCTGCGTTCCGTATCGCTCTTCCATCCATCACAAAAACGCTTTTCTGTTCAGCGGGACAGAGCGCTCCCGCCGCACGAAGTCGGGTTTGGACTATTCGAAGATGGTGCTGGTCGAGAAGACGGAATACCTCGATAGCGCGAATGTCGTGGTGGACCAGGACGAATACAACGAGACCATCCGCAACATCAAAAAGATAGCCGGTGAGGTGCTGGATTATCTGGAAGACTACATCCACCATGCAGACGGGAGCCGGACGCTCCACCCAAGAGAGTATGCGCGGAAATATCAGTATTCCACCTTGCCGTATTTCCACGATGTGATGAAGATTTGAGAAAAGACCGCCGTCCAGCGGTCTTTTCTTTTGCCCATTTTTACGCCCCGTCGAAGCTGTCGCCGTCCTCGGGAAGGTCGGCGGAAGTCTCAGCGTCGGAAGCAGGCGTATCCGGGACAGCGGCGCGGGGGACACCTTTATAGACCAGCGTCTGCTCGAGGACCTCGGCGCAGACCGGGGCCGAGAGGCTGCCGCCCGCTGTCGTCCAGCTGTGGGGCTCGTCGAGGCAGACGAGACACAAAAACTGGGGGTCGTCGATGGGAGCCACGGCCACAAAGCTGGCGATGCGGGCCTTCTCGTCGGCGCTGTCCAGTTTCTGGCTGGTGCCGCTCTTGCCGCCTACCCGGTAGCCCGCGATCCGGGCGTTCCGGCCGCCGCCGTAGAGGACGACGGCCTCCATCATCTCCCGCATGGTGCGGGAGGTCTCCTCTTTCAGCACCTGCCGCTTGCAGACGGGGGAGAGGTGGTCGATGACCTCGCCCTCCGGGCCGAGGATGTCCGAGACGACGTAGGGCTGCATCAGCCGCCCGCCGTTGACCACGGCGCAGACCGCCGACGCCATCTCGAGGTAAGAGATCTTGCTGCTCTGCCCGAAGGCGCAGGACGCCAGCTCCACCGGCCCCATCCGGTCGGCGGTGTAGTAGAGGCTCTTTTTCGGCTCGGCGGGCAGGTCGATGCCGGTGGGCGCGCGGAGGCCGAAGGCCGCAAAGTAGTCGCAGAACGCCTCTTTGCCCAGCCTTGCGCCGATTTGGATGAAGCTCTGGTTGCAGGAGTTCTCAAGGGCCTGCGTGACGGTCTGCGCCCCGTGGCGCTTGTGGTTGGCGCAGTGGAAGCGGGTGCCGGCCACCGAGATGCTCTCGCCGCAGTAGAAGCTGGAATTTTTGCTCACAGCCCCGGTGTCCAGCGCCGCCGCGCAGGTGATGAGCTTGAAGACGCTGCCCGGCTCGTAGAGGTCGCTGACGGCCTTGTTCCGCCACTGGGTCTGCTGGGCCAGCTGCAATGCCGCCGCCCGCTCATCGCCGGAAAGCCCCTCCACGGCCTCCCGTGCAGCCTTGTCGGCCAGCACGCGGGGCTGGTTGGGGTCGTAGGCGGGGGTGGTGGACATGGCCAGCACGGCCCCGGTGTTCACGTCCATGACGATGCCCACGGCACGGGCTGCGACGTGGTGCTCCTTTACCGCGTAGCCCAGTGCGTTTTCGAGGTAGTGCTGGATGTTGGCGTCGATGGTGAGCCGCAGGCCGTCCCCCTCGGTGGGGAAGCGCTCGGTCTCATAGCTCTGCTCGAGGGTGTAGCCCCAGGCGTTCACCGCCGTGAGGACGACGCCGTTTTCGCCGGTGAGCAGGTCGTCATACTTCAGTTCGATCCCCGAGACGCCCGCGTTGTCCACATTGGTGAACCCCAGCACCGAGGCCAGAAACTCCCCCTGCGGGTACCAGCGCTTCGAGTCCTGATCGATGCGGATGCCGGTGATGCCGTTTGCCTCGCAGAAGTCCCGCACGGCGTCGGCCATGGCCCGGTCTACCCGGTAGCGCAGGAGGCAGTCGTTGGAGTGACGGTCGCTGAATTTCTCGAGAAGCTTCCCTTCGTCCAGCTCCAGGATCTCTGCCAGCCCCTTGGCCGCGAGGGCGAGTTTATCCTCCGGCATCTCCCGGGGCGAGGCCCGGAGGGTCCAGCAGCTGCTGTTGGCCGCCAGAAGGACGCCGTCGGCGCTATAAACGCGGCCCCGGTCGGCGGGGACGACGGTGTCCCGCAGCTGCTGGCCCAAGGCGCGGTCGGTGTACCAGCCGCCGCCCAGCACCTGCAAAAATAAAAGCCGCACCGCCAGCCCGCAGCAGACCAGACAGAACACCCCCGCCACCAGCCCTGCCCGGGCGCGGAACGCCCGTTCCGGCAGGGTGCGCAGGGCGTCGGCGGGTTTTGGCGATTCGGACATGAGACAGCACCTCCCTTCCTGCCATCATATGCGCGAGGCTCTGTGACTAGCCGTCCGCCCCGGTGCGTACACTAAAGGGAAGGGGGGAGAGGATGAAGAAGAGGATCCTGCGTCCGCTGCCCGGCATGGACCTGCCGTTTCTGATCCTGGTGCTCACGCTGGTGGGCTTCGGGCTGGTGATGCTGGCCAGCGCGTCCAGCGCCGTGGCGCTCTACCGGCGGGGCGACGCCTGGGCCTATCTGCGGCCTCAGCTGCTCTACGCGGCGCTGGGGCTCTGCGGGATGTGGCTGGCCAGCCGGGTGGACTACCATATCTTCCACAAGCTGGCGTGGCCGCTGCTGGGGCTGTCGCTGATATTGCTGGCGGCGGTGCTCTTCATGCCCGAGTACAACGGCTGCAAGCGGTGGCTGGTCATCCCGGGGTTCGGCACCCTGCAGCCCAGCGAGATCGCAAAGTTTGCGGTGGTGCTGGTTTTTTCCCACATCATCGCACTGAACCACGACCGGATGAAGGATTTCAGCGTGGGTGTCCTGCCCTTTGCGTTGGTGCTGGGGGTGGTGGCGGCCCTGATGCTGCTGGAGCCGCACCTGTCCGGCACCGTCCTCATCCTCGGCATCGGCGCGGTGCTGATGTTCGTGGGTGGTACGGGGCTGCGGTGGTTTTTGCTGGCGGGCGCGGGAGGCGTCGGGGCGATCGGTGCGGCGGTGGCCGTCATGCCCGACCTCGTCCCCTACGCCGCCGACCGGCTCCGCTCCTGGCTCGACCCCTTCGCCGACCCGCTGGGTGACGGCCACCAGACCATCCAGAGCCTCTATGCCATCGGCTCCGGCGGGGCCACCGGCCTCGGTCTGGGGGAAAGCCGCCAGAAGCATCTTTTCGTCCCCGAGCCTCAGAACGACTTCATCTTCTCCATCGTCTGCGAGGAACTGGGCTTCGTGGGGGCCTGCGCAGTGGTGGGGCTGTTCGTGCTGCTGCTCTGCCGGGGCATCACCATCGCAGCCCACGCGCCCGACCGGTTCGGAGCGCTGCTGGTGGTGGGATTCGTGGTGCAGGTGGCCCTGCAGGCGGTGCTGAACGTGGCTGTCGTCACCAACACCATCCCCAACACCGGCATCTCGCTGCCCTTTTTCTCCTCCGGAGGCACCAGCCTCATGATGCTGCTGGGGGAGATGGGAGTGGTGCTGGGGGTATCACGCGGGGAGGCATGAGATTCCTTTGTAAATTTTTTGCATCCGGCTTGACTTTGGGATGGAATGGCATATAATGAAAGTGTAAAGAGATAAATAGGTGCATAGTACGTCACCAAAGCGAAAGAAAACCCCCTCACGGAGCGGCCACTCCGAAAGGGGGTCTTCTTTTTAGTGCTTACGGCCCTTCAGCCATCCGTCAAGCCACTTGCAAACATAATGCGAAATTACGTTTGCTGCGACGGACAGGAAAAGAGATAAAATGGATTGCATCGTACATCACCTCCCTCCCGGTAAAATGGGCGGGGTAGGCCGCAGGATAAGTATAACACACTTTTTGTCAAAAAGATATAGGAAACAAACCTCCCCACAAACTGAAATCGTCGTCCAGCGTGACATCCGCCCCTGCTTTTGCATATCGTGGGGTATCTTTTGCGGAATGGGGGCAGCGGATATGACACAGCAGAGCGGGCGGATTTGGGTGATGGGCGGACGGCCGCTGAACGGCACGGCGGCGATACCGGCGGCGAAAAACAGCGTACTTCCGCTCCTTGCGGCGGCACTGCTCTGCCGGGGACCGGTGCGGCTGCGGGCCGTGCCGAGGCTGTCGGACGTGGAATGCAGCCTCGGGCTGCTGCGGGGCGCAGGGTGTGCTGCCTACTGGCAGGGGGCAGACATCGTGGTGGCCGGGATGCCCTCAAACAGCACCCTTCCGGGAGAAACTGCGGCACAAATGCGGGCCTCCATCCTCTTCTGCGCACCGCTGCTGGCGCGGCTGGGCCGGGCCGAGACTTCGCTGCCCGGCGGGTGCAATATCGGCGCCCGTCCCATCGACTTACATCTGGAAGGTCTGGCCCGGATGGGGGCAAAGGAGCTGGACGCCGGGGCGGGAAAGCTGGTGCTGGCCGCGCCGGGGGGCCTCCACGGGGCCGACATCACCCTCCGCTTCCCCAGCGTGGGAGCGACGGAGACCTTGCTGCTGGCCGCTGTCTGCGCCCGAGGCACCACCGTCCTGCGGGGCGCGGCCCGGGAACCGGAGATCTCCGACCTGACCGAATTTCTGAACCGCTGCGGCGGGCGAATCGAGGGTGCGGGGACTTCCACACTGCGCATCGAGGGGCGGCGGGGGCTTTCCGGCTGCGATTTTTCGCCCCTGCCGGACCGCATCTTCGCCTCCACGCTGGCCTGTGCCGCCGCTGCTGCCGGAGGGCGGGTGGAACTCACCGGATGCCCGCCCGCGCTCTATGCACCGGTGCTGGAAATTCTGGAACAAATGGGCTGCACCGTGGAGCGGGGTGCAGACCGGGCCGAGGTGGCCCGTTTCGGGCGGCTGTACGGGGCGGGCCGGGTCTTCACCGGGGTGTACCCGGGTCTCGCCACCGACGCTGCGCCCCTGCTGGCCGCCGCCATGCTCTGCGCCGAGGGAGAGAGCAGCATCGAGGACGTCATCTTCGAGCGGCGGTTCGGCTGCGCGGAGGGCTTCGAGCGGCTGGGCGGGCGGGTAAAACGGTCGGGCCGGGTGCTCTCCGTCGGCCCGCTGCCGGAAAGCGGCCTCCACGGCGCCACCCTCACTGCGCCCGACCTGCGGGGCGGCGCGGCACTGGTGGTGGCGGCTTTGTCGGCACAGGGAAAGAGCTTCGTGGAAGAGACTCGTCATATCGACCGGGGTTATGCCGGTTTGTGGGAAGTTCTGGCCTCTTTAGGGGGACGAATTGGCAGAGAAATGCCACCCCTTGACGCCGCTGTGAAAAAAATACCATCGAAAAAGCAAATTTATCTTGCATTCGGGGCCAAAAGATGATACGATACTGTTATATAGTAGCAGTAATGTTGAGTTCTATCCTGCGCCAAGGCGCGGTCTACGATAAAATCCGATGGAGGACAATGATATGGCACTCATGCTCGACGAAGAAATGGACGAAAACGTAACGACGATAAAGGTCATCGGCGTGGGCGGCGGCGGCGGCAACGCTGTCAACCGCATGGTCAGCGACGGCCTGCAGGGCGTTGAATTTATCGCAATGAACACCGACCAGCAGGCACTGGCCAAGAACCATGCCGCCACCAAGGTGCAGCTGGGCTCCAAGCTCACCAAGGGCCGCGGCGCAGGTGCCGACCCCGAGATCGGCCAGCGCGCTGCCGAGGAGAGCAAGGACGAGATCGCAAACGCTCTGAAGGGCTCCCAGATGGTCTTTATCACCGCCGGTATGGGCGGCGGCACCGGCACCGGTGCTGCTCCTGTGGTGGCCGAAGTGGCACACGATTTGGGCATCCTGACCGTGGGCATCGTCACCAAGCCCTTCTCTTTTGAGGGTAAGCGGAAGATGGGTCTGGCGGAGCAGGGCATCGCAAATCTGCTGATGCACGTGGACAGCCTCATCGTCATCCCCAACGAGCGCCTGAAGATGATCAGTCAGGAGAAGATCACCCTGATGAACGCTTTCCAGGCCGCGGATAACGTGCTGCGTCAGGGCGTCGAGTCCATCTCCGCTCTGATCAATGTGCCGGCCTTCATCAACCTGGACTTCGCCGACGTGCGCTCCATCATGAAGGACGCCGGCTACGCTCACATGGGCGTCGGCAGCGCCAAGGGCGCCGGCAAGGCTGAGAACGCCGCCAAGGCCGCGATCTCCTCTCCGCTGCTGGAGACCAGCATCGCCGGCGCACACGGCGTCATCATCAACATCACTTCCAGCCCCGACATCGGTCTGGAGGATGTCGAGACTGCCGCCGGCCTCATCACCCAGAGCGCACATCCCGATGCGAACATCATCTGGGGTACTGCCTTCGACGAGAACCTCTCCGATGAGATGCGCGTTACCGTCGTGGCCACCGGCTTCGACAACAAGGCCGCTGACGGCCTGCGCAGCACGCTGGGGACTGCTGCCGCCGGTACTGCTCCCGGCGTGACGGCTTCTGCTCCGTCCGCTGTCTTCAGTGCCGAGGTCAACACTCCCTCCGCCGCTTCCGGCAGTGCTTCTGCCGCCAAGCCCGTGGAAGAGGAGAACAGCGACACCAGCTACTACGACGACCTGCTGGCGATCCTGAACAAGCGTAGATAAGCGCAAGAATAGAGAACCCCTTGCGCAGAAAAAGCGGAAGGAGGCTGTACCGTGGAGCAGCAACAGACGAAGCTGCCGCTGGAGTGGCTGAGCAGCCGCCGGACGCCGGAGCTGCATCGGCTGGAACAGCTCTGCCGGGAGACTGCCCGGGAGCATCGCTGCGCCCAGCGCAGACTGCAGGAGGTGGAAGAGGCGATGGCATCCGAACAGGAGAAGTCCTGCCCTGAGGCTCTGCCCGCTGCGTCCGGGCCGACTCAGCTCGAGCAGCTGAGCCGGAAGCTCAACGCGGCCAACGCCGAGCTTCGCCGCTATGAGACACGGATGTTTGCCTACGAGCGCACCATGCTGGCCCTGCGGAAGGAGAACGCCGAGCTGACCGTCCGGTGTGAGGAGCTGCGGAGCGAGCTGGACAAAATATCCACCGCCCCGCTGCAGCTGGATGTTCCGTCCACACTGCCCACTGCCCCGTTCCCGGAGACGGCTGCACAGACACCGCCTGCTGCGGATTGTCAGTCGAAAACAAAGCTGGAACGACTCGGTGACGAGGTCCTGGCCGAGCTTTCGAAGCTGATGCCGTAGGAAAAGTAAGAGTTAAAAAGACCACCTGTCGAAAGACAGGTGGTCTTTTTTGTATCATTCGCCCCGCTGTTCCAGCAGATAGGTCGCCTCGAGGTCGGCGATGTGGAGCTTGACGGCGAGAGGGTACTTCTCGAAGGCCCCCGACAGGGCAAAGCTGCCGCCCCGGACGGCGTCGTCGAAGCCGCCCATGTGCCAGCGGATGGCCACGGCTTCTTCCACCTTCAGCTTCATGAACCGCTCGATGAGGAAGACGCTTTTCTCGCCATGGCCGTAGGGGAACATATCCTCCACGCTGTAGCTGGGGACTTTCTCCCACTGGCCCGTCGCTTCGTTTTTCACGTTGCGGGTGCCTTTTTTGTAGAAGTTGGCCTTGCACAGGTCGTGGAGCAGTGCGCAGATGGCGAAGGTCTCCTCGCTGTCCTCGTCCGGCGTGAAGAAGGTGCCGTGGAGCACGCGGTAGACGTTCAGGCTGTGCGCACACAGCCCGCCCTCGCAGGCCCCATGGAAGCGGGTGGACGCCGGCGCAGAGAAGAAGTCCGTCTTGCTGTCCATCCAGTCCAGCAGCTTCTCGCTGCCGGGCCGGGTGACGTGGGTGCGGAATATCTCCAGAAATTCCTCGCGGTCCGTCATCTTACAGCTCCATATCCTCGAGGATGCCCTTCAGGATGGCCAGCTCGTCGTGGCTCAGGGAGATGCCCTTGCCCATGCGGGTGCCGTCCGGGGACCAGTCGCGGATGTCGTACTTGGGTTCGCCTTCGTTCCAGCTGATGAGGTTGAGCTGGCGCTCCCAGCCGCGGGGACGTTCTCCGAGGACTGCGATGCGCTCAACGATCTCGTATTTGATTTCTGCCATAGTGCATTACCTGCCTTTGCTTTGTTTGCTACCATAATAAAAGAAGCGCGCGAAGATTTCAACAGGTAATTGGAAAATAATTTCTGAATTTTACATCTCTTTCAACCGTAAGGCGCTTCTTCGCGCCACTCTACCAGCTGTAAAACGCCGCTCTGGTCTTCGTCGGGCGCAGGCTCGCGGCTGTGAAGATGCTGCTCGGCCCCGAAAAGCCCGCCGCCGTACTGGGTCATCACCCCCGGCGACCGCCCGGCCAGAAACTCGGCGGCGTTCTTCTGCCGACAGGCGGTCGGGGTGCCGTCGGTCATGGGGATGCCGCAGTCCGGACGGGGCTGCGGGACTTCCGGCGGCGGGAGCTGCACATCCGGGCCGTCCGGCTGCGACGGCGGCTGCTGGGAGCCGCAGCCCGGTTTTGGCGGTTCCGTGACGGGCGGCTGACCGGGTTCCGCGCCCAAAGGCGGGCTGACCACGCTGCTCGTCTCCTCCGGCGGGCCGCTCGGCCCGGGCGCATCCTCAAGCTCATGGCGGATGAAGGGCGTCAGAGATTCCATAAAAAAACACCTCCGCACCTAGGGTGTGCGGAGGCGGGGGAGAATATGCGGGGGAAATTTGCTGTATCTTTTGGTCGAAAAATATGGTATACTTGCCTTGCGGCCTCGTCCGCCCATTTTAAGTGGGAGGGGGGTGAAATGAATGCCGAGTTTCGAAACTCTCGTGCTGTCCGTCGCAGCAAACGTAATTTCGCATTATGTTTGTAAGTGGCTTGACGGATGGTTCTCGGGCCGTAAGCACTAAAAAGAAGACCCCCTTTCGGAGTAGCCGCTCCGTGAGGGGGTTTTCTTTTGCTTTGGGTGAAATGTTATGCTGAGTTTTCTCTCGTACTTTTATTATATGCCATCCCGTGCAAAAGTCAAGCACCGCACAAAAAATTTACAGGTGCAGAGATGCTATCTTTTCCACGCCTTTTCCCACAACTTTTCGACTGTTTTCTCAAAAAGGTTGACTTTTTGAACAAGACAAACTACATTGAGTTGTAGACGCCGAAGGAAAATACAAAGAAGGAAAGGAAGGAAAGAGGATTGACCGAAAAGAAACACCGCAGCGTTATCTTATTTGGCGAGTGGCAGCGCCCGCTGGGGGCGCTGTCGCTGGCGCAGAAGGGGATGCTCCTGGACGCACTGCTGGCCTATCCCGAAGGGAAGCGGCCCGATTTCACCGACCCGATGCTCCGGATGGCGTGGACCTTTATGGAAGGGGGCCTCGACGAGAACGCCCGCAAGTGGGAGGAGACCCGCCAGCGCCGGGCCGAGGCGGGGACAAAGGGGGCCGAGAGCCGCTGGCACAGCGAAGAGCGTGGCAAAAATAGCAAATGCCATGCGCCGATGGCAAAGATGGCTGTATCTGGTTCTGATTCCGTCTCTGATACTGGTTCTGCATCTGAGTCTGAGCCTGATATTGTCCTCCCGGATGGGGAGGCTGACTGCGCTGACGCGCCCCTCCCGCCCCCGGGCGAGCCCGATTTTTGTCCGCCGGACGAGGGTGAAGTCCGAGACTACTTTATCCGGAAGAACGGAACGGAGGCTCAGGCCGACCGGTTCCGGGCGTTCTATGAATCCAACGGCTGGCGGGTGGGCCAGAACCCCATGCGGAACTGGCAGGCAGCGGCCACGGTCTGGATGGCCCGCGACCGGGAGCGGCCGGCTCCCGCCGAGACGTACGTCCCGAAAAACAAGGCGTTCTATGCCACCCGCCCGCCTGAGCAGGCAAAAGACTTTCTGAAAGACGCGGCCCTGAGAAGGCAGGCGATGAGGAAGAGAAAGGAATCGGTCACACAATGACCTCCACCGTGCTCCCCCCGCTGCGGGCCTTTTTTACGACCACCTGTTTGTCGATGCGCTCCTTGAGCGCGGCGACGTGGGAGATGATGCCCACGAGACGGTCGCCCTCGGTGAGGCCGGCGAGGACCCGGATGGCCTGCTCAAGGCTCTCGTCGTCCAGAGAGCCGAAGCCTTCATCGAGGAAGAGGGTGTCCAGCCGGATGCCGCCCGCTGCGCTCTGGACCTCGTCCGAGAGGCCAAGCGCCAGCGCCAGTGAGGCTTTGAAGCTCTCGCCGCCCGAGAGGGTCTTGACGCTGCGGCGGGTGCCGTTGTAGTGGTCGATGACGCCGAGGTCGAGGCCGGACTGGCTGCGCTGGTTCTCGGCACCCACCCGCTCCAGCTCGTACTGCCCGGCGGTCATCTGCATGAGGCGGGTGTTGGCGTGGACGAGGATGGCGTCGAGGTAGTTCATCTGGATGTAAGCCTCGAGGCGGATCTTCTGTTTGCTGCTGAGGGTGCCGCCCGCCGTAGAGGCGAGGGCGTTCACCCACTGCCAGCGGCGTTCCAGCTCCGCCCGGGCGGCGGCGTGCTGACGGTAGAGGTCGGCGGCCTTCCGGTTGGGCAGGAGGCGGGCCGTCAGGGCCTTTTCCTGAGCCGCGAGAGCGGTGCGCCGGGCCGTCAGGGCGTCCCGCTGGGATTCGAGGGCGGGCAGGTCGGCGGCTTCGCCCGTCTCCGTCTGCTGGGCCGTCAGGGCTGTGACTGCGGCCTCGGCAGCGGCGCAGTCCTGCCGGGCCCTGGCCAGAGCCGACGCGGCGGCGTCCATCCCGGCCCGGAGGGCGCAGCGCTCGTTTTCCAGCCCGGCCAGCGCCCGGCGGGCTTCCTCCCGGCCGGCGGCGGGCAGAGCGGCCCGGGCCTCGGCACACTGAGCCTCCAGCGCCTTGGCGGCGGCGGACTGCCGGGCGGCTTCCTCGGCGGAAGCCCGTGCCTCGGCCTCGAGGGCGGAGCGCTGGGCGGTCTTTTTCTGGCGCTCGTCCTCCTGCCGGGCCTTGGCGGCGAGGGCGGCGGCATTCTGCTTCTGAGCCTTGTCGAGGGCTTCCTGTGCGGCGTGCAGGGCCTCGCTTTCTTCGGCCAGAGCCGTCTTTAAGAGCGAGACGGTCAGCTTCACCGGCCCCTCCGGTGAGGTGAATCGCTCGGGCAGCAGGGCCTCGGCGTCCCGGCGGAGGGTGGCTTTGGCCTCCCGGTCTGCGGCCACAGCCTTGGCGGCGGCCGCACTGGCTTCCTGTGCGGCGCGGTCGGCCTCGTCGGCGGACTGTCTGGCCGCGTCCACCCGGGCCTGCGTGGGGGCTTCGGCGGGCAGAACGGCCCGCTTCGGGTGATGGGTGCTGCCGCAGACAGGGCAGGGGGTGCCGTCCGTCAGCCCTTCGGCCAGCAGGCCCGCCTGCGCGTTGAGGAAGGCCCGCTCGAGGTGGTCTCGGAGGGCGTGGGCGCGCTCCTTTGCGCCGTCGGCGAGAAGATAACCCTCCTGGGCCTGCCGTGCGGCCTGCCCTCGGCGCTGCCCCTCGGCGAGGCTCTGGGCCAGCTGCGCGAGGGCTGTCTCCCGCCGGGCCAGCTGTTCGGCCCGGGCCTCAAGGCTCACGTTCTCGGCCTCCGCGCCCCCAAGGGCGGCGAGGCTCTGCTCCAAAGCGGTCAGTTCTCCGTCCAGCTGCCCGAGGGCGGCGCGGCGCTTTTCAGCTCTGGCGTTCTCGAGGGCGGCGGCGTCCCGGGCGGCAGAAAGCTTCTTTTCGAGGCTGTCCAGCCCGTCGAAGGCCGCGAGGTCGGATTTCGCCCGCTCGAGCTTTCCGGCCAGCGCGTCCAGCGCGGCGGCATCCCCGGCGTGGCGGGCCGCTTCGGCCTCGGCGGCGTCCAGAACGGGCCGCAGAGCGTCCTGCCGGGTCTGCGCGGCGGTCAGCTCGAGGCGGAGCCTCTCGGCCTGTTCGGCCCGGCCCAGCGTCTGCTGGAGCTTGTCCAGCTCTGCCTCGGCCTCAGTCCGGGCGGCGGCGGCGGCGCTCAGCGCCTGCTCCTGCCCGGCCAGCAGGGCGTCCAGAAGGGGCAGCACCGCTTCCGGCGACGCCTGCCCGCCCGCCTCGCAGAGGTGGGCCAGCGCGTCCAGAACGGCTCCATCGGCGTCCCCCTCGGCCCAGCTCAGGCCGGAGAGCAGCTGCCCGATGCGGACGCTCTGCTCCTCCCGCTGGCGGGTGAGGGCGGCGTTCTCGGCCTGCAGCCGCTCCTGGAGACGCTGGTAGGGCTGGGTGCGGAACAGCTTGCGGAAGATCTTGCTCCGCTCCTCGGTGGAAGCGTTGAGCAGCCGGGTGAACTGCCCCTGGGCGATCATGGCGATCTGGGAGAACTGGTTGTAATCCAGCCCGATGATGTCCACCACGGCGGCGGTGACGTCTTTGGCCCGGGTGACGGGCGGGCGGCCGTCGGCGTAGGTGAGGCAGGCGTCGGCCTTTTCGGTGGTAAAGCCCTCGCCCCGGGCTTTCGGGCGGAGGTATTCGGGATTGCGGCGGACGGTGCAGCGCTGCCCCCGCACCTCAAATTCCAGCTCCACGAAGGTGGGGGTGCCGGGCTCAGCGTACTTGCTGCGGAGCATGGCCCCCTCCCGGACGCCGCCGCTGGAATGGTCGTAGAGGGCGTAGGTGATGGCGTCGAAGAGGGTGGTCTTGCCCGCGCCGGTGTCGCCGGTGACGAGGTAGAGCCCGCCTCTGCCCAGCTGGGCGAGGTCCAGAACGGTCTCGGCGGCGTAAGGCCCGAAGGCCGACAGGGTCAGTTTCAGGGGCCTCATGCTTCGTCCTCCTTCCAGATGTCCTCGATGAGCGATTGGCAGAACGCCGCCTGTTCGTCGGAGAGGGGCTGGCCGTTCTGGGCTTCGTAAAAGGCCGCAAAATGCTCGAGGGGCGTTTTGCTCTCGGCCCGGGCAGCGGCGTCGGGCGTCTCAGCGGCCCGGGTGCGGCGGTTGTCGTAGTCCAGCCGCATGAGGTTCGGGTAGATGACCCGCAGCCGGGCCAGCGCGTCAGGAACGTCCTGCTCGTCGGTGAGGGTGATGTGGAGGTAGTCGTCCGTCGGCGTGCCGTCGTAGGCCCGGCGGTCGGTGAGCTCCATGTAACTGCCCCACAGCTCCCGCAGGTCGTGCCGGGGGGTGAGAGGCGCGGCCTCGAAGCGGACGCTGCCCTTTTCGCCCAGGGTGACGAAGAGGGCGGCTTTGTGCTGATGGGCCTCGGAGAAGGAATATTTGAGGGGACTGCCTGCGTACCGGACGGTGTCCCGCCCCACCTTCTGGGGACTGTGGAGGTGGCCCAGAGCCACATAGTCGAAGCCCTCGAAGAGGGAGACTTCGATGCTGTCCACCCCGCCCACGCTGGGCTCTTCGCTCTCGCAGACCGCCGCCCCGGCCACGAACTGGTGGGCCACCAGCACGTTCCGGCGGGCGGGGTCGGGTGCGCAGGCGTTCAGCACACAGCCGATGGCGTCGTTGTAGCTCTCGATCTTCTCGTCCGGGAAGACGTGCCGCACGGCGGCGGGCTTCAAAAAGGGCAGGAGCCAGACGTCCACCGGGCCGTATTCGTCCGTCAGGGTGATGGGCGCGGGCGGTGCGGCAAAGACCGGGCTGACGTACACCCGGCTCCCCGCCAGCAGCCGTGCGCCGAAGGCGATGCGGTCTGCCGAGTCGTGGTTGCCGCTGACGGCAAAAACGGGCAGGCCCCGCGCCGCAAGCTCGGTGAGGAACCAGTCCAGCAGCCGCACCGCCTCGGCGGGCGGCACGGGCTTGTCGTAGAGGTCGCCTGCCAGCAGAACGCCGTCTACGGGCCGGGCGTCCAGCAGGGAGAGGATCTGCTCTAAAATGTATCGCTGGTCGTCCAGCATGGAGAATTCGCAGACCCGCTTGCCCAGATGCAGGTCGGAGAGGTGAAGGAAACGCATGGGGACACCGCCTTTCGTTGGGATGATTTTATTATAGGAGAGTTGGGGGCGTTTGTCGAGGGGGTGTAAACTTTCCGCGCACCGCTTGACTTTTGCGCGGGATGGCATATAATAAACTCAGGAATGTGAATACTCCATTGGTTTCACCCCAATGGAAAAGCCCCCAAGGAGCCGCGAACTCCATGGGGGCTTTCTTTTTGAGCGATGTTTCGTAAAAACCTCTCAGTCTGCTTCGCAGACAGCTCCCCTAGTAGGGGAGCCCTTGGCATGTCGGTCAGGTCTATGCTGGACGAGCAAAGCACGATGTCTCGGGAACGGTAGTGCTCCGCTGTCTAGACTCACGACAGCTTGACAAGGTGCGTTGTCCAGAAGCTGCTGCCCTCTGTAGCGAGGCCCACCATTTTTCGCCTCATCGGGCCTTCGGCGTCCAGCTCAGAGTGGCCCGGTATGCCAAGGCCTCCCCTCGATAGGGGAGGTGGCACGCCGAAGGCGTGACGGAGAGGTTTTTCCGTTACGTCACGCGGCAGGGAACATCTTTTCCCAGGTGTCCTTGCCCACGGAGCCGTCGGAGGTCAGGCTGTGGCGGGTCTGGTAGCGCTTGACGGCGGCGGCGGTGCTGGCACCGAACTTGCCGTCGGTGGTGAGCCGCTCGCCATCGGTGTTGAGCTTCTGCTGCACCAGCCGGACACAGCCGCCCGCGCTGCCGCTCCGCAGCACGATGCCGGGGTAGGGAACGGTGAGGCCGTGCTTGGCCGTGTAGCGGGCGTAGAGCACGTTCCAGGTGTTCGCGCCCACTTTGCCGTCCTCTTTGAGGCCGTACCGGAGCTGGAACTCCCGGACAGCCTTCTCGGCGTTTGCGCCGAACTTTCCGTCCACGGTGAGGGCGGCGTGCCAGGTGCAGCTGTCCCGGATGCCGTTGAGCCAGGTCTGCACGAGGGCCACGTCCGGGCCGGAGCTGCCGCGCTGGATGAGCGAGTAGTAAGCAGGAATTGCCATAGTGTTGTCACACTCCTTCCGCGCTCATCCTATGCGGCGTGCCGATGGCCTGTTCACCCGGCCAGCACCACGTCCTCCCGGGGCGCGGTGAGGCCGTCCCACCACTCCACGAACCGGAACCGGACGATATATTCCCCGCAGACAAGGTCATTTTCGGCAGGCGTGTCGTACCCACCGCAGGCTGACCTGCAGAGCCCCGGGTAGAGCACACACCACCAGTTCCGGCCTGCCCGCCGCGTCCCGATGTCCAGCCGCACCGCGTCGTACCGCCCGGCGGGCAGAGCTCCGCCGTCATAGCGCCGGGTGGGGAAGTACATATTCACGAGGCGGGCTTTCACCGGTGCGCGGATGCCGAGAGAGGCCAGTGTCTGGCGGGCCGTCAGCTCGAAGCGGACGAGGCTTTCCGCCGCCCACGCCCGGGCATCGGCCCGGCTGTCTGCCGGGCAGGCTTCGTCGGTGAGGGCCAGCACGGCGTCCCGGACAGCCAGCTTCGCGCTCTGGTCGCGCAGGGAGTCGGTGTCGGCCCGGATGTGGAGCCGCAGGGTGTCGGCGGCAAGCTGGTCGGCGGTGGTGAGCTGGCTCTGCGCCCAGCCTGCCCCCAGCGACAGCAGAAGACAAAACAGCAGCGAGGCGCACAGCGCCCCCATTTCGCGGCGGGATAACATAAAAAACAGGCCCCCTCTTGGAAAGTTTATCCAGAGGATGGGCCTGTTTTTAGAAAATTATTCTTTAATTCTTCAGCGACTGCATCGGGGCGGGGAGTCTGCCGCCGCGGTTGATGAAGACGGAGGGGTCACGCTGGTTGACCGGCATGATGGGGCCGTAGCCCAGCAGGCCGCCGAAGTCCAGCACTTCGCCCGCCTTGCGGCCGATGGCCGGGATGACGCGGACGGCGGTGGTCTTGCTGTTGACCATGCCGATGGCGGCTTCGTCGGCGATGAGGGCGCTGATGACGGCAGGGGTGGTGTCACCGGGGATGATGACCATGTCGATGCCCACAGAGCAGACAGCCGTCATGGCCTCCAGCTTCTCAATGGTGAGACAGCCGCACTCGGCGGCGTGGATCATGCCGTCGTCCTCGCTGACGGGGATGAAAGCGCCCGACAGGCCGCCAACGTGGTTGGAGGCCATGACGCCGCCCTTCTTGACAGCGTCGTTGAGCAGGGCGAGGCAGGCAGTGGTGCCGCAGCAGCCGCAGGTCTCAAGACCCATCTCCTCGAGGATATTGGCCACGCTGTCGCCCACAGCAGGGGTGGGGGCCAGCGACAGGTCGATGATGCCGGCGGGTACGCCCAGCTCTTTGGAGGCGAGGTTTGCCACCAGCTGGCCCACGCGGGTGATCTTGAAGGCGGTGCGCTTCACCAGCTCGGCCACCTGGTCGATGGGGGCATCCTTGGGCAGCCGGGCCAGCGCGGCGCGGACCGCGCCGGGGCCGGAGACGCCGACGTGGATCTCGCAGTCGGGCTCACCGGGACCGTGGAAGGCACCCGCCATAAAGGGATTGTCCTCGGGTGCGTTGCAGAAGACCACCAGCTTTGCTGCGCCGATGCACTGACGGTCGGCGGTAAGCTCGCTGGCCTTCTTGACGGCCTCGCCCATCAGCTTGATGGCGTCCATGTTCAGGCCTGCCTTGGTGGCACCGATGTTCACCGAGCTGCAGACGATGTCCGTCTCGGCCAGTGCGCGGGGGATGGACTCGATGAGGCGCAGGTCGCCCGCCGAGAAGCCCTTGTGGACGAGGGCAGTGTAGCCGCCCACGAAGTTGACGCCCACCTTCTTGCCGGCGGCGTCCAGCGTCTTGGCAAAGTCCACCGGGTCGGCGTCCGGGCAGGCGCCCAGCAGCATGGCGATGGGGGTGACGCTGATGCGCTTGTTGATGATGGGGATGCCGTACTCGGCGCTGATGTGCTCCACAGCCGGAACGAGCCGGGCGGCGCGGGTGGTGATCTTGTGATAAATTTTTTCGCAGGCTTTCCTGGGGTCCGGGTCGATGCAGTCCAGCAGGCTGATGCCCATGGTGACGGTGCGCACGTCCAGATTGTCCTGCGTGAACATCTCGATGGTCTCGAGGATGTCGCCGGTGTTCATCATGCTCATAGCAGTCTCTCCTTAAATGGTGTGCATCGCGTCGAAAACTTCCTGGCGGGTGAGGCTGATCTGCATCCCCATCTCAGCGGCCAGGGCGTCCATCTTCTGGTGCAGCTCCTCGTGGGAGACGCTGCACTTGGAAATGTCCACCAGCATGATCATGGCGAACATGCCCTGCAGGATGCTCTGGGTGACGTCCTCGATGTTGATGTTCAGCTCACAGCAAAGGCCCGAGACGCGGGCGACGACGCCCACGGTGTCGTGGCCGATGACGGTAATGAATGCTTTCATAATTCCTACCCCTTTTTATCATATTTTTGTTGGACGGCTGGCTCTGCCGGGGCAAAACCACAGGCAGACCGGGCCGCCCTGCTGACAATTCCGCTTCCAGTATAGCAGATTTCACGAAAAATGAACACTCTTTTTGGAAAAAAGAGCAGGGGAAAAGGGCAAAAGAATGTCTATCACCGGCAGAACTTGCAAAAACCAGATGCAAACTGCCGGGCAGTGTGCTATACTTATCTATAAATATCGCCACAGGCTGAACAAAGGAGAGACAACGATGGAACAGCTTCTGAAGATCCTTGAAGACAATGCCCGGATGTCGGTGGAGGACATCGCGGCCATGCTGAATAAATCCCCCGCCGAGGTGGCGGCTATGATAGACCTGGCCCGGGCGCAGGGCATCATCAAGGGCTACAAGACCCTCGTGGACTGGGAGAAGGCCGGCGTGAACCGGGTGGAAGCCGTCATCGAGCTGAACGTCAGCCCCAAGAAGAGCCGTGGCTTTGACGAAATTGCCGCCACCATCGCCTCTTTCGACGAGGTGGAGAGCGTGCTGCTGATGAGCGGCGGCTACGACCTGCAGCTGGTCATCAAGGGCCAGACCTTCCAGGAGATCGCCCTCTTTGTGGCAAAGCGGCTGTCGCCGCTGGACGACGTGCTGTCCACGGCCACCCATTTCGTGCTCCGCACCTACAAAAAAGAGGGCCGTCTGTATCAGGACGAAGAAATCGATGAAAGAGAGTGCACCGTGCTGTGATGGATTACGATAAACTGATCGCGCCTGCCGCTGCGGCCATGCGCCCCTCCGGCATCCGCAAATTCTTCGACCTCGCCGCCGAGATGCCCGAGTGCATCAGCCTCGGCGTCGGCGAGCCCGACTTCAAGACCCCCTGGGCCGTCCGTGAGGCGGGCATCGAAAGCCTCGAGCATGGCCGCACCCGCTATACTTCCAACGCGGGTTTGAAAGAGCTGCGGGCCGAGATCGCCCGCTACCTCGACCGCCGGATGGGCCTGAAATACGACCCGGCAAAGGAAGTCCTCGTCACCGTCGGCGGCAGCGAGGCCATCGACATGTGCATCCGCACTCTGGTGCAGCCCGGCGATGAGGTCATCATCCCGGAGCCGTGCTTCGTCTGCTACGAGCCCATCACCACCCTGTCCGGCGGTGTGCCGGTCCATGTGGCCTGCCGTCAGGAGGATGAGTTCCGCCTCCGGGCCGACGCCTTGAAAGCCGCTATCACCCCGAAGACCAAGCTCCTCATCATGCCCTTCCCCAACAACCCTACCGGCGCGGTGATGGAGCAGGAAGACCTGGAGGCCATCGCGGAAGTCCTGCGCGGCACCAACATCATGGTGCTGTCGGATGAGATCTACGCCGAGCTGAACTACGGCCTGCAGAACCACGTTTCCATCGCCACGCTGCCCGGCATGGCCGAGCGGACGGTGGTGGTCAACGGCTTCTCCAAGACCTACGCCATGACGGGCTGGCGGCTGGGCTATGCCTGCGGCCCCGCGCCCATCATCAAGATCATGACCAAGATCCACCAGAGCGCTATCATGAGCGCCCCCACCACCAGCCAGTACGCTGCCATCACGGCCCTCAAGGACTGCGACGGCGAGATCGAGCGGATGCGCAACGAGTATAATATGCGCCGCCGCCTCGTGGTGAAGAGCTTCAACGATATGGGCCTGAGCTGTTTTGAGCCGCGGGGCGCGTTCTATGCTTTCCCCTGCATCAAGTCCAGCGGCATGAGCAGCGAGGAGTTCTGCACAAAGCTTCTGGAGCAGAAGCATGTCGCCATCATCCCGGGCAACGCCTTTGGCGCGTCCGGCGAGGGCTACGCCCGCGTGTCCTACGCCTACAGCGTGGAGCATCTGATGGAGGCCATCCGCCGCATCCGGGAGTTTTTGAACGAGAACTGTAAGTGAGGAGGAAAAAACCATGCGCGATCGTGTGACGGTCCTGGCCCCGGCCAAGCTGAATCTGGCGCTGGACGTGGTGGGCATCCTGCCCGGCGGCTACCATGCGCTGGATATGACCATGCAGGCCATCTCGCTCTACGAGCGAGTGGTCATCCGCCGCAGTCCCTACCTCGATCTGGCCCTGCCCGGCAGCAAGGTCAAGCCCGGCCCGGGCAATACCGCCATCAAGGCGGCGCTGGCTTTCTTCCACTATACGGGCCTGCTGGCGGGTGCAGACATCACCATCTATAAGAGCGTCCCCGTCCGGGCCGGTATGGCTGGCGGCAGCGCCGACGCTGCGGCTGTTCTGGTGGGTCTGAACGAGCTGTACGGCGCCCGTCTGTCCATGAGCGAGCTCTGCGCTCTGGGTGTCGGTATCGGCGCAGACGTACCCTTCGCCCTCATGGGCGGCACCTGCCGGGTGCAGGGCCTCGGCGACCTCATCAAGGCACTGCCGCCCATGCCCGAGTGCTGGTTCACGGTGGTGATGCCCGGCTACGGCATCTCGACGCCGGAGGCTTTTGCGGCCTACGACAAAGTCGGCAGCAGTGTCCACCCCGACTGCGCCGCCCAGGAAGCCGCCATCCGGGCGGGCGACCTGGACGCTGTCTGCGCCGCCGCCGGAAATGCCCTCGAGGAGTGCAGCGGGGCTAAGGACAACGAGGCCATCAAGGCCGCCCTCCGGGAGAACGGAGCCGTCACCGCCCTCATGACCGGCAGCGGCGCGGCGGTCTTCGGCGTGTTCCGCACCGAAGCCGAAGCCAAAGCCGCCGCCGACGCCCTCCGCTCCCGCTGGCCGCAGGTCTATACGGCCCAGCCCGTCAGGGGAGGGGCAGCCCTCTCAGTCACGCCGAAGGCGTGACAGCTCCCCCAGAGGGGGAGCCTCTGGCGTGTCGGTCAGGTTTCGTCTGAATGAACAAAGTTTAATCTATCATAAACAGGAGTGCCCTGCTACAGAGGCTAGCAGCAGCTTGACAAGGATATTGTTCCGAAGCTGCTGCCCTCTGTAGCAGGGCACTATCTTTTACGCGATATTGAGCTTCCGGCGGTCAGCTCAGAGTTGACCGGCCTGCCAAGGGCTCTCCCTTTGGGAGAGCTGGCGCGAAGCGCCTGAGAGGGCAAGGCTGCTGGTGGGGAAGCACAGGTGCAGCGCTCGTTTCGCGCTGACAAAGAGCCTGCCCATCGCTGCGCAGCGGCTCTTTCGTGCCGGGCTTGCCCTCTCCGTCATTGCTTCGCAATGCCACCTCTCCCAGAGGGAGAGGCTTTCGAGCGGCGCTGACCCTATAAAATGCATAACCCTCCTTCCCGTCGGGCATACTGCCCAAAGGAAGGAGGGTCTTTTTGTGCAGACCTTTTATAAAATCTGTCTCATCCTCATGATCGTCGGCGGCATCAACTGGGGTCTTGTGGGCCTGTTCCAGTTCGACTTCGTCGGCTGGCTGCTGGGCGGCAGCGCGTCCATCTGGTCACGCATCGTGTTCACGCTGGTAGGTGTGGCCGCTGTCTGCGGCATCCCGGGCCTGTTCACGGACGAGACCGGGGAATAGAGACAAAAGAAAAAGGCTCTCATGCCGGCAGGAAATACGGCACGAGAGCCTTTTTGAATACCTATAAAGAATCCCGCCCGGTCGTCTGCGGCAATCAAACCTACCCTTGCGGACAGGTGGGTGCTCTGTCTCCGGTTTCGCGCTTCCTCATCGAGCCTTCATGGTCGACCCATGACGGGGAGGTCTGCAATCCACCGACGAACTCCAAGCTCCCGTTGAATGATTAGTAGGATCATATAAACCGCAACAAATCGCGCCGGGCAGGAAGTCTTTGCTGAAAGGTCACTCGATCTCGAACTGGTCGCTCAGACGCTTCTCGAACAGCTTGCTGACTTCCAGCAGGGTCTCATCGTCCTCGACCACGTCGAGATACTCGCCCTCGTCGTCCTCGCCGACGCTCAGGATGACCAGCTGGGCGTCCTCGTCCAGGTCTTCCTCATTCTCGGCGTATTCGACAACGGCCAGGTAATGCACGCCCTTATGGTCCAGAGCGTCGATCACTTCAAACGTGACCTCATTGCCGTCCTCGTCCTCGAGGGTCATCAGGTCGGGCTGATATTCCTCTTCGGTCTCAGCGGCGGACTTGTTCATATCTTCTGCCATAAGTCACGTTCTCCTGTCAAATATCTAAAAAATGGGATAACTGTCACACCCCGCCCGCTCTGCTCCTTCTGAGCTGTGGGTTCCGGGTACGCCTATAGTGTAGCGTTTTTTTGCCCGCTCGTCAAGATGTTTTTCGCATAGAAATCCAATAACAAATTTTCACGCTTTTCCCTCTCGCTTCCCGGGCCGGAATGTGATATACTATAGCGATAGCTTTTGAAAAGCCATCTTTGCTATAATATATGGACAGGGAGGCCCGATCATGAGAGCCTTGAAAAAAATAATGGCGGCACTGGCCCTGACGGCAGTTCTGGCCGGGTGCAGTGCGGACAATATCCTCTCCAGCATCCAGGGCGGGAAGGCCGGCACGGTGCAGACGGTCAGCCGCCCGGCTGTGGAGTCGGCAGAGCTGCAGTTCACCCACCCGGCGGCGGGGGACACCATCGCGGTGTTCGATACCTCGGCAGGCGTGTTCAAAGCAGTGCTCTTTTCCACCGAGGCCCCGCAGGCCGTGCAGAATTTCACGACTTTGGCCCAGCAGGGCTTTTACAACGGCCTGACCGTCACCCGGGTGGAGAAGGACTTCGTGGTGGAGGCCGGGCAGGGCGCGGACGGCAAAGGCACCACCATCTGGAACGGGAACCGTTTCTCCGCCGAGACCACCGATAAGCTCCACCACTATTCCGGCGCACTCTGTGCGGCAGCGGACGCCTCCGGCGACTGCGCCAGCGTCTTCTATGTCATGGAGACCCTGCCGGGCAGCAGTTCGGTGACGCAGGAGCTCATCGACCAGATGAACGCCGCCGGCTGGCGGGCCGACGTGGTGAGCGCCTACCAGACGGCGGGCGGCGCACCCTACCTCGACTACACCGACACCGTCTTCGGGCAGGTGTACGAAGGGATGGAAGTGGTGGACACCATCGCCCAGACCGGCGTGGACGAAACTCAGCGCCCGACGGAGGCTGTCACCATCAACAGCGTGAGCATTGAAACGTATCAGTAAAAAACGAAAGGGACGCGGAAGCGTCCCTTTTGCTATATCTGTCGATTGCGGTATCTTTTTGCCACAATCTATGATATAATGAAACTGCGGTTCATCCCCGTAGTCCTTATGGGAAAGGGGGTGAAGGATGTGGAGTATCTATTTATGTTCTTGGTGTCGGTCTCGGCAAACATCGTAGGACACGTTGTTTGCAAGTGGCTTGACCGGCATGATGATGACCGTAAGCCCAACTAAGTGAAAAGCCCCCTTGGAGGTAGGATCTCCGAGGGGGTTTTTCCTTTTTGGGGTGTTGGACGTGGTATTTATGTTCCTGACTCTAGTATACGCGATTTATCGGAGAAGTCAAGCGCCGCACAGAAAATTTACGACTCACTTGGGAATCTTAGACTTCCCCCGGGTGCTCTTTCCGCCACTGGATGTAGTCGTCCAGGATGACCGTCGCACTCACCGAGTCGAGGATGTTTTTCCGCTTTGCGCCGAAGGTGCCGCTCTCGTCGAGGAGGTCAGCAGCGGCGCAGGTGGTCTGGCGCTCGTCCCACATCCGGACGGGCAGGCCGCTCCAGATCTCAACGGTTTTGGCCAGCTTGCGGCTCTTGCGGGCGCGCTCGCCCTCGGTGCCGTCCATGTTCAGCGGCAGGCCGATGACGATGAGCTCGGCTTCGATCTCCTTTGCCACCTCGCAGACCCTGGCGGCAACTTTGTCCCGGGCCTTGACGGTGATCTGAGGGGTGATGGGGGAAGTCAGAAACTCGGTGCGGTCGCAGGTGGCGAGGCCGGTGCGGCTGTCGCCGTAATCTACTGCTAAAATTTTCATGCAGGTGTCCTCTTTCTGAGATGATTTTTTCTTCATTGTACCACAGAATAGATGTCGCTGCAATTTTGTGGTACAATGATAGCTGATATTAAGTCTGAGCGCGAGGCCCGGTCTTTTGCGCCACAGTGGGCCTCAGGCGTCCAGCACGACCAAAACCGGCTTGCCAATGGCTCCCCCTTTGGGGGAGCTGTCACGCCGCGGCGTGACTGAGAGGGCAAGGACGCGGACAGCGAGACTCAGGCGCAGCGATGGTATCGCCCTGACAAAGGCTTCTGCTTATCGCTGTGCGGTGGTTCTGTCATGCCGGGCTAGCCCTCTCCGTCACCTTCGGTGACACCTCTCCCAAAGGGAGAGGCTTTTGGCTCCCACGATAAAAAACTGACCCAACGGAGAGATTCACCATGTTAAAACTACTTTTAGGCGGCTCCGGCAGCGGAAAGACTACCCTGCTGTACCAGCGCATCCGGGCGCGGGCCGAGGCGGGGGAGAAGAGCATCCTGCTGGTGCCGGAGCAGTTCACCTCGTCCACCGAGGGCCGCATCCACCGGGAGATGGGCGACGCGCTGAGCGGACTGGTGGAGAGCTTTTCCTTCACCAGCCTCGCCGAGCATATCCTGTCGGCGGAGGGCGGCTCTGCCGTCCAGACTCTCAGCGACGCGGGCCGTGCCGTGCTGGTGCGCCGCGCCCTCGAGGAACTGCAGGACAACGTCCATTACTATTACCGCCACCGCCGTTCGGCCGCCTTCTGCCAGATGGCCGCCGAGACCATCGACGAGCTCAAGAGCGCGGGTCTCTCGGGCCAGCAGCTCTATGAGCTGGCGCAGGACTGCGGCACCGACAGCGCCAAGCTCAGCGAACTGGCCCTCATCTTTCAGGGCTACGAGACCCTGCTGGCCGGGACGGGCATGGACCCCTCCGACCGGCTGGAGCTGGCCGCATCCCGCCTCGAGGCCGCGCTGGCCCGGGGCGAACTGCCGGAGTTCCTGCGGGACAGGGCCGTCTTTATCGACGAGTTCGACACCTTCAACGCCCCGAAAAAGCGGCTGATGGGCGCCCTGCTGGCCTCGCTGCCCACCGTGACGGTGGCCCTCTGCGACGACGGCACCCCGCTCGTGCCGGGGGACATGAGCCTTTTCTCCGGCGCGAAGCAGGTGGCGGCGCAGCTGCGCCAGCTGGCCCGCCGGAACGGCACTGCGGTGGCCGTGCCGGAACTGCTGCGCCGGGACGTGCGCCACGCCGACGCCCCCGGCCTCGCCGCTGCGGCCCAGCTGCTGGCCACGGGCCGGTGTGACCCGCCTCCGGCCTGCCCGGAGATAAAGCTTTTCGCCGCTCCCAGCCGGGAGGAAGAAGCCCGCGCCGCCGCTGCCGCCATCCACCGCCTCATGCGGCAGGGCGTCCGCTGCGGGAAGGTGGCGGTGGTCTGCCGCGACATCTCGAAATACCGCGCCGCCGTGAAGTACGAGTTCCGGATGGCGGACATCCCCCTCTACTGCGATGAGCCGACGACTCCCGAGTTCAGCGCCCCGGCCACGGCGGTGCGGTGTCTGCTGGCTCTCGCCCGGGGTGCGGAGCTGACGGAACAGCTCACCACCCTGGCCAAGACCGGCCTCTGCGCCCTCACCGAGGAAGAGGTCTGCGCCCTTGAGAACTACGCCTACACCTGGTCGCCGAATGCGGCGGCGTGGCGTGCGCCCTTCGAGAAGAACCCCCGGGGCTTCGGCGATGCGGAGCCTACCGACGAGGACAGAGAAAACCTCGCCCGGGCCGAAAAGGCCCGCGCCCTTCTCATCACCGCCGCCGACGGCCTGCGCGCGAAGCTCCGCTCTGCCAACGCCGAGCAGATGAGCCGCGCCCTCTACTTCTGCCTGAAGGAGCTGGGCGCGGAGGACGCTCAGGCCGCGCAGGTGGAGGCCATCCGGGCCGAGCGGGGCATCCCCGCCGCCGAGGAAGCCGCCCGGGAGTGGAATGTGGTCATGGGCCTGCTGGACGAGATGGCGAGCCTGCTGGGCGGCCAGAGTGTCACCATCCCCGAGTACGAAGAGCTGTTCGGGCTGCTGCTGCGCTCGTCCGACCTCGGCCACATCCCCCAGACGCTGGACGCCGTGGTGCTGGCCAGCGCAGGCAAGATGCGCCTTGACGCACCGGACTATGTCTTTGTGCTGGGCCTCTCCGAGGGCGAATTCCCCGCCGCGCCCGGCGAGACGGGCCTGCTGACCCACGCCGACCGCGACGCCCTGATGGCGCAGGAGATCGAGCTTCCGGACTGCTTCGAGAACCGGGTGGTGCGGGAACAGGTCTGCTTTTATAAGGCCCTCACCGCCCCGGCCAGAGGCCTCTGGCTCAGCTGGCCGAAGGGGCAGGGCCAGACCCTCTGCGCCGCCCTCGAGCCCATCGTGGACGTGCTGAGACCGGGTGCGCCGGAACTCGATCTGACCGACCTTGCCGCCACTGCCGCCGACGGCCTCGACGTGCTGGGCGGCGGCTGGCCCCTGACGGAGATCGAACGCGCCAGCCTCACCGAGGCTCTTCATGCCCCCGGCGGGGCAGAACCCGAGGGCCTCGCCCTCCTGCGCCGGATGGCGGGCCGCAGCCCCCGTCAGGTCAGCGACCTCGAGGCGCTGGAAACGCTGCTGGGCCGGCGGCTCCGCATCTCGCCCAGTCAGCTCGAAAAATACTACACCTGCCGGTACGGCTATTTTCTGCAGTACGTGCTGGGTCTGCGACCCCGGAAGCGGGCGGAGCTTTCCGCCGACCAGAGCGGCACCCTCATGCACTGGGTACTCCAGATGGCCCTCGATCCTCACCCCGGCCCTGACAACCCCTGCGCTGGCTTACAGCCCTTCCTCGACCTCGACGACGAGGCCATGGCGGCGCTGGCCGGGCTTCTCGTAGAGGAGTACGCAAAGCGCTACCTCCCCGAGGACACGGCCCGCTTCGCCTATCTGCTCTCCCGCCTCAAAAAGAGCATGACGGGTCTGCTGTGCTACCTGCGGGACGAGCAGCGCCAGTCCAGCTTCAAACCGGTGGCCTGTGAGCTGAAGATCGGCCCCGGCGAGGACGCCGTGCGGGGCCAGACCTACCGCCTCTCCGATGGCCGGACGGTGCAGCTCATCGGCACCGTGGACCGCGCCGACGAGTGGATCGAGGACGACGGCACCCGCTGGGTGCGGGTGGTGGACTATAAGACCGGCACGAAAAAGCTCGACCTGCGGGAAGTCTACTGCGGCCTCGACTGTCAGATGCTGCTCTACCTGTTCAGCCTGACCCGGGACGCCGACGGACGCTTCACCGGGGCAGAACCTGCGGGTGTGCTGTACCTGCTGGCCGACCCGGCCCCCGAGACGACCACCCGGGGCAAGGCCGCCCGGAGCATGGAATACAAGCTGGACGGCCTCGTCCGGGACGAGCAGAAGGTCTTCGATGCCATGGACGCCGAGGAGACGGGGCGGTATCTGCCCTTCAGCTTCCGGGGCGGTGTACCCAGCCCCTACCAGAAGGAGAAACGTGCCGACAAGGCTAAGCTCTCCCGCATCCAGCTCCATCTGGACGACCTTGTGACCCAGATGGGCGAACAGCTCTACGGCGGCTGCATCGCCGCCGAGCCGCTGGTCACGGGCCGCAGCCCCTGCCGGTGGTGCGACTACGGCTTCATCTGCTGCCATGAGGACGGCATCGGAGAGCGGGCGCTGGACGCCCCTGCAAAGCCGTTTGAACCGCCAGAAAATTCAGATAAAAAGAAGGAGGAAGACCAGTGAGCGAGACAAAATGGACCCCGGCCCAGCGCGCCGCCATCGACGACCGGGGCGGTGCGCTGCTGGTGAGCGCCGCCGCCGGCAGCGGCAAGACCGCCGTCCTGACGGAGCGGGCCGTCCGGCTCATCACCGACCCGGAACATCCCGTGGACGCCGACCGGCTCCTCATCGTCACCTTCACCAACGCCGCCGCCGCAGAGCTCCGCGCCCGCATCGGGCAGGCGCTGCTCCGCCGCAGTCAGGCAGAGCCGGGCAACACGGCCCTCCGCCGCCAGCGGATGCTGTTGCAGAGAGCCCCCATCTGCACCATCGATGCCTTCTGCCTCGACCTGCTCCACAAGCACTTTCAGGCGCTGGACATCCCGCCGGACTTCACCCCTGCCGACCCCGGCAGCGTGGAGATGCTGCGGAACGCGGCCCTCTCCGAGACGCTGGAAGCGGCCTATCAGGATGCGGACTTCTGCGCCTTCGCCGACCTCTACGGCAAGGGCCGCACCGACAAGGCGGCGGGGGAGGCTGTTTTGCAGGTCTATGACTTCCTCCGCGCCCTGCCGGACTACGATAAAAAGCTGGACGAGATGCTGGCCCCGTGGCAGGACGAGAACGGCTTTGCCCGCACCTGCTGGCATGATATTCTGATGCAGGAGGCTGCCCGCTCTGCCCGGGCCGCGAAGGAGCTGCTCTGCGCCGCACGGAACGACTGCAGGGAGGACTTCGTGACTGCGCAGGCCGACGCCGAGGCCAGCAAAAAGACCCCTGCCGCCAAGGAAAAGGCCGTGGCGGCAGTGAACGAGAAGTTCGCCGAACCCCTCGAGCGGCTGGAAAACTCCGCCGCCCTGCTGGGCGAGGTGGAGCGTCTGGCCGGGGCGGGGGAATGGACGCCCCTCTACGACAGGCTGACGCCCTACGTCCTCGGCATGGAACAGGCTCCCGGCCTCAAAAATATGAAAAAGCGGCTCACCGGTGAGCACAAGGACGCCGTCAAGACCCGGGCCGACGAGGCCGCAAAGCTCTTTGAGAAAATCGAAGACCTCATCAGTTGCAGCCTCGACGAAGCCGAGCTTGACCGGAAAGCCGCCGAACCCTGCCTCCGCGCCCTCTTTGCCGCCGTGCGGGACTTTGACGCCCGCTTTGCGGCCCGGAAGCGGGAGAGAAGACTGCTGGAATTCAGCGATTTCGAGCATCTGGCCCTGCGGCTCCTGCGGGACGCCGACGGCCAGCCCACCGAGCTGTGTCAGGGCATCCGGCAGGGCTACGCCGCCGTCATGGTGGATGAGTATCAGGACACGAATGCCCTGCAGGACGCCCTTTACCGCTGTCTGGCCAGCCCGGCAGGGGATGACCTCTTCCTCGTGGGCGACTTGAAGCAGAGCATCTACCGCTTCCGTCAGGCGGACCCCAGCATCTTCCGGGAAAAGCTGGAGAGCTGGCCCTTCCTGCCCGGCGGCGAGGCCCGCCTCCGGCCCGAAGACGGCAGGCCCGGCGAGAACGCCATGCTGGCGCTGGATGCCAACTTCCGCTCTGCCCCGCAGGTGGTGGCGGGCATCAACTTTATCTTCGAACAGCTCATGACGCCCGCTCTGGGCGACACGGCCTACGGCGACGGCCAGCGCCTCGTCTGCGGCGCACCCGGCGCGTACGAGGGCAGTGTGGAGGCCCACTTCCTGCCCGACGATGCCGCCGAGACAGACGCAAAGTATATCGCCGGCCGCATCGAGGCGATGGTGGCTTCCGGTGAGCCGGTGCGGGACGGCGGCACCACCCGCCCGGTGCAGTACGAGGACTGCTGTGTCCTGCTGGCGGCGAGAGGCGACTTTCCGGCCTACGCCGAGGCCCTGACGGCCCGGGGCATCCCGGTCTACGCCGACGCCCGGGAGAACCTGCTGGACGCGCCCCACATCCGCCCCCTCATCGCCCTGCTGCGGGTCATCGACAACCCCGCGCAGGACATCTATCTCGCTGCCGCCATGCTGGGGCCGATGTTCGGCTTTACGGACGACGACCTCGTCCGCCTCCGGGCCGGGGCGCAGACACCCGACAGGCACACCCGCATCAGCCTCTACGGCGCAGTTTTACAGGCCGTCCAGAGCGGGGCGGAGGATGACTTCACCCTCCGGGTGCAGGCGTTCTACCGGCGTCTGACGGCCCTGCGCCGGATGGCCCGGAGTGTGCCGGTGGAGGAACTGCTGGAAGAAATCTTTGTTTCCACCGGCTACCTCGCCGCCCTCGGTGCCATGGAGAACGGCCAGCGCCGCCGGGAGGACGCGCGGCGTTTCGCCTCCTTCTGCGCAGGGGCGGGCGCGGGCGGCATCTCGGCCCTCGTCCGTGCCATCGACGCGGCCACGCTGGCGGGCTCCACCGGGCAGGAGACTGCCCCCGGCGGGGCGCGGCCCGGCTGCGTCACCATCATGACCATCCACCGCTCCAAGGGCTTGCAGTTCCCGGTGGTGTTCGTGGCCGACACGGCCCGGCAGTTCAACGCCGCCGACACCCGCCAGCCCGTCCTGCTCCACCGCGTCTGGGGCGCGGGCCTCCGTCTCCGTCCCGAGGGCGGCGAGGGGGCCTATAAGACGGCGGCCTACACCGCCCTCTCCACGGTCCATGCCGCCGAGATGCGGAGCGAGCAGATGCGGCTTTTGTACGTGGCCCTCACCCGGGCGCAGGATAAGCTGATCCTGACGGTGCCGCTGGGCATCGGCCGGACGTCCAACCCCTTCGCCAAAGCCGCCGCCTTCCTCGCCGCCGGGGCGGGGGAGACCCTGAACGCTCAGGCGGGCAGCTTCGCCGACTGGCTGCGGGCGGCGCTCCTCGTCCACCCCAACGGCGGACCTCTCCGCCGTCTGGCCGGGAACCTCGAGCTGCCCTTTGCGGACACCAGAAGCACCATCGCCCTCACAGTGCAGGCCGATGTCCTCCCGCCCGAAGAGGCCCCCGCCGAGGCGGAAGAGCCGACCCGGCCCGAGGCCGACCCGGCCCTTGTGGAGACGCTGCGGCAGGGTTTCGGCTGGCGGTATCCGGCGGCAGCGCTGGCGGACATCCCGGCCAAGGTCAGCGTGACCAGCCTCGTCCACGCCGCGGAGCAGACCACCCTCGAACGCCCGGGCTTCCTCTCGAAGGACGGCCTCACCGCCGCCGAGATGGGTACGGCTCTCCATGCCTTCCTCGAGCACGCCGACTTCAGGGCGCTGGCCGCTGTGCGGGACGCAGAGGACGACGCCGTTCTGGATGCCGTCCGCGCCGAGCGGGAGCGTCAGGCGGCGGCGCAGCTCACGCCCCCCGCCATTGCCGGGAAGCTGGATGTCTATAAGATACGCCGCTTTGTGCGCAGCGAGGCGTTCCGCCGCATCTGCGGGGCAGAGGATGTGCTGCGGGAGCTGGCTTTTATCACGTCGCTGCCCGCCGCCGAGGTCATGGCCGCTCAGGGCCGCGCCCTGCCCGACGGCCCTGCCGCCGACGCCGGGGTGCTGGTGCAGGGCATCGCGGACATCGTCCTCGTCTACCCCGACCACCTCGAGCTTCTGGACTACAAGACGGACCGCCGCAAGACCCCTGCCGACTTCGTCCGCGCCTACCGCGCTCAGCTGGAGCTCTATGCCAAGGCCATTGAGAAGCGCTTCGCCCCCCGGCGGGTGACTTATAAAGGGATATATTCGCTGGAGCTGGGGGAGCTGATAGAGGTATAATAAGAAGGCAAAACCTTGCGGAATGCCAAGGCCTCCCCTCGATAGGGGAGGTGGCATCGCGTAAGCGATGACGGAGAGGTTGGATCTGGCGGTGGCCTGCGGGCAGGCTGTCCTTCGTCCAACCTCTCAGTCTGCTTCGCAGACAGCTCCCCTAGTAGGGGAGCCTCTGGCGAAGAGGCAAGGTTTTAAGGTGCAACGGAAAAGCAAACATAAAATTTCAAATTCCCGCATAAAAATGCTTGACAGCCTCCCCGGGGTGTGGTAGAATACTCGAGTAAAGAAAGCAGCTACGGCCTGTGCCGCGCTCGCCTTGAGGGGTAAGGATCCCCGGGCTATACCCTGAACCGATTCGTCTTGAAGACCGAATCGCGCTTTTGAGTGAATTTCGCGCGGCTGTCCCGAAACTGGGGCGGCCGCGTTTTCTATGCCAAAAAACGCAACACTATGGACTATTGTTTGGAGGTGCATTCATTATCGCTACCGCTGGAAAGTCGAAGGAACTGGAGATCAACGGTCAGATCCGTGACCGTGAGGTTCGCCTGATCGGAGCCGACGGCGAGCAGAAGGGCGTGGTCAGCATTCAGGTGGCCATGCGCGCTGCTGAGGACGCCGGACTTGATCTGGTCAAGATCGCCCCGCAGGCTGTCCCGCCTGTGTGCAAGGTGCTGGATTACGGCAAGTACCGCTTTGAACAGCAGAAGAAGGAGAAGGAAGCCAAGAAGAACCAGAAGGTGGTCGAAGTCAAAGAGACCCGCCTCTCGCTCAACATTGACACCAACGACTTCAACACCAAGCTGAACCAGACGGCCAAGTTCCTGGCCGCTGGCCACAAGGTAAAGGCCTCGATCCGTTTCCGCGGCCGTGAGATGGCGCACAGCGCACTCGGTGCTGACGTGCTGAAGCGCTTTGCTGAGGCCCTGCCTCAGGCAAGCATGGATAAGCCGCCGGTCCTCGAGGGCCGCACGATGTCCATTCTGCTGATCCCGAAACCCAATAAGGACTAAT
>OWJE01000074.1_pt1 | contig 81712 bp, 63 predicted proteins | sample 1732931 | NCBI WGS metagenome assembly OWJE01 (sample SAMN05065769, study PRJEB22554) | human gut metagenome | biome: ENVO:2100002; feature: ENVO:00000062; material: ENVO:00002003 | host: Homo sapiens | place: USA | reverse complement strand
AGACGGATGCTGTTCCCTTTTTATCCGCAAAGGTAGTACGGGGCTTGTGGCTTTCTCAAGGTCCTAAGCCTTTGGTTTGTCTGGAAAATCTCCACACCTACGGGTTGTATTTTCCGCCAAAACCTTGTGCAAGCCCGCCCCGCTACCTCTATTTTGCTACAAAAAGGACGAGTTGTTGAGGGCTTGCCCGAAAAATCAGCATACTCCGATCTTTGGACGCATAAAAAAAATGTCGCTATGGATAAGCAAAAAGTAAATACAACATCTTCGATGAACAGCAAAGGATATAGCTCCTCCTCTCATTACCGCATTAACCCTACGGCTGAAAAGAGTGAGCAAGTGTTGGCAATTAAGTTTGTACTATGGGACGTTCCCCCTTTGGAGAGCCTTTGTAATAGCAAAGTATATCTCCTACGTATGAAACTCAATCGTGGCGAACGTATGAGCCGTGAGGAAAAGAATTGGCTATGTGAAGCGGTGAACTCTAATACCTATTTCCGCACAGCCGTTCCCCTACAAGGCTATCGCTTTGACTTCTTTGATGTACTGAAGAAATATCTTGTCAAGCAGTACGGACAATGGACAGAGTATTACGCACCCGACAGAACAAGCCTAAGAGCCTACCTATATGGACGCATCAATCAAATAGTAGAAATTCCCAAGTATTAACAACATCAAAACATATACGACAATGAAAGGAACAGAACATTTCATACGGACAATAGCCGAGTATCTCAATCAGCGTGCTATGACAGACCCCTTGTTTGCCCCTAACTTGATGAAGCCGAACAAGAATATCGAGGAGTGCATCACCTACATTCTTAATGAAGTGCAGAAAAGCGGTTGTAACGGCTTTGATGATGATGAAATCTTTTCTATGGCTGTTCACTACTACGATGAGGACGATATAGAGGTGGGTAAGGCTGTTTCTTGCCGAGTAGCCGTCAATCACATTGTGGAACTCACAGAGGAAGAAAAAGCCGAAGCAAGGCAGGAAGCCATAAAACAGTTTCAGCGTGGGGAACTCGCCAAGATACAGAGCCGTAACGCACGAGTGAAGAAGACTGAGAGTGTAGTAACCCAAGTACAACCATCCTTATTCGATTTTTAAGCCTATGAAACCGAGAAACAAGTTTGAGAAGGCAGTCTTTGCCGAGAGCAGGCACCTTCGCCCGATAACCAAGACACAGAGCAAATGGGCTTTCCGTGAGTGTATAGACCACTTTGCCTACCGCCTGCCCAAAGGTCGTACCACTTGTATGGATTGTGGGCATAGTTGGATAATGAACAAACATAGAGAAACTTGCACTTGCCCTCATTGCAGGGCAAAGTTGCAGGTCAAGGAAACCTATGAGCGCAAGTTGCAGCAGAAGCGGTATTTCACCACGCTTACCGCTTGCGGAGAGTTTCAAGTATTACGTATGTTCCTACTTATTGTGGGTATGGAGAAAGGCAGTAAGGCACAATATCACGCACTTGAAATCGGTCAGTATTGGTGGAACGCAAAAGGACGGCAAGCCATTGTTGCCATTCCACGCACATTGGGCAGATATGTTGATACCTTTTCTTACTATACCCCTATGGCTATCCGTAACGACAATGAAGCCTACCGATATGCAGCCTATTCGCAGATATATCCTAAATTCAAGGTTACAGACACACTCCGCAGGAATGGATTTGAGGATGATTTTCACGATATAGCCCCGACAATACTCATTCCAGCATTGCTTTCTGACAGCTGGGCTGAAACATTGATGAAAGCAGGACGAATGGAGCATTTACGCTATTTCCTCAACAACAAATCGACATTTGACGCTTGTTGGCAGTCCTACAAAGTCGCCACTCGCAACGGCTATGAGATAGAGGATATTTCCCTTTGGTGCGACTATGTGGATATGCTCCGCAGATTGAATAAAGACATACACAGCCCGAAGTATGTTTGCCCCACCGACCTGCATAGGGAACACGACCTAAGACAAAGCGAACTCCGCAGACAAAGGGAAAAGGAAGAAAAGGCGGCGAAACGCAAAAAGGCAATGGAGGAAGAGAAGCGTTTCCACGAACTCAAATCCAAGTTCTTCGGTATCTGTTTCACGGACGGCACAATCCAAGTTCACGTATTGGAGAGTGTGCAGGAACATTTGGAGGAAGGAGTATCAATGCACCATTGCGTGTTCGACAATGCTTACTATCTCAAAGAAAACTCGCTTATCCTTTCGGCAACCATTGAGGGCAGACGGATAGAAACGATTGAGGTCAATCTGGACACGCTCAAAGTGGTGCAAAGTCGTGGAGTGTGCAACAAGAATACGGAGTATCACGAACAGATAGTGAACCTTGTTAATGCTAATCGAGAACTAATAAGCCGAAGAATGAAAGCAACTGCATGAAGTATGAACCATTAAAATATCAGAGATATGAAAACAGAGATAGAAAACATTATCTACAATTGGACGGATGAGATACCGCATATTCTCATCAGGGTTATCAATGCGATAACCCTATCCGACAATGAGGAAGAGTTAAGGACGGCAATAGGCAAAATCGCCGAAGAAACGGAACTTGACAAGTTTTTTCGCCTATGGTTATGGCGCACATCACTTTTGGCTCACACACCGCAAGTTATCCAATGGAGAGCCAAAGGAATACAGATTATTAAAAGTTGAATTTTAAGATTATGAAGAAGAAGGTTTATAGAGTTCGAACGCAATACATCTTCGATGGAGTGTTTGATGTGGTTGCGGGAAGCAAGGAAGACGCACGGCAGAAAGTCCTGCAAAATTGTGGGTTGGTAATGGGTGGTAACATTCACAGCACCTTGCCCGACGAGGAGGTGAGTTGGGCATTTTCTACCCACCCAAAAGTAAAAACAACGCGAATAATCATTCAAAAGGAGTAAGCGACAGCGTACAAGCGGACGGCACATCCGCCGTCCGCTCCTTTCTTTCCATGAGCAATCAGGCGGGGAAAGATAAGGAGCAAAGAAAGCCTATGCCCTGTCTTCAATAACCAACGATACCGAAACAGCATTCTCAATTACTGTTTCGGTATCGTTCTTTTCATTGTTTTATCCTTATGGCACTGCCAACAGCCTTGTCACCAACCTTAACCAGTTCGTATTTTCCCAATCTGACATAAAGTTGCCCGAGTGTCTTGCAGCCGTAACGCTTGATTTTATACTTGGGCATCAGCTTTTTAAGTTCACCACCAATCAGTGAAAGCGTTACGGTATCATCCCCTTTACGTGCCGTCTCGAATGCCTTGTCAAACAAGGCACGGTCTCTGTCTATGAAGTAATCCGGCGTGTTATTATTTGGTTGGACGGGATCTGCCTTGTCCGAAAAGCGGAACTCATGACAGCTGTTTTGCAGTGATGCCGGTGTTTTCTGTTCGCCATAGCCCAACACCAATAGCCCTTCCTCTCTTATTCTCTGGGCAAGCAACGTATAATCGCTGTCGCTGGAAACGATACAGAAACCTTGCACGGTTTTTCCATGCAGCAAATCCATCGCATCGATGACAAGTGCCATATCCGTCGTATTCTTCACCCCGACATAAGAAAGCGCTTCCACCAAACGGAAAGAGAATGTCTTCGCTTCCTCTTTCCATCGTTTCATCGCGGACTTTGTCCAATCGGCATAGATACGCCGAATAATGGGATTGCCGTATGAGGAAACAAAGGAGATGATGTCGCCAAGTTTGTCGGCAGCAACATTATCGCCATCTATGAGAATGGCGAAGGACACTTGTTCCTGCTGTATGGGTAGTTTCTCTGTCATATTACTACAAAGGTAATGCTTTTAATGCTTATCTAAGAAAGAAAAATGGATTTTCTTATCTCTCCGATTAAAAACAAGTTCCCTTGCGCGAAAAGTGCAAAAGGTATATTTATAAAATCAAGGAAGATAAAACAAGGCAAACTCTACCTTTCTTCGTTTTTCCAGCCCTTTCAAGACCTTTCCCTTGTATCTGCAGAACGAAACATACTCACGATAGATATTTCTGTTTCCTGCCTCTATCTTTCGCAGCAACTGGCTCTTGGGATGCCTGTCATAACCGATCAATCTCCCCACGCCCACATTGTAGGCAAGTAAGGTCAATAGCAGCGCATCCTTGCCATAGCCTTTGAAGTGTTCAAAGCATTTCCAAAGGTCGGCACGGAGCAGTGAGTCTGCCTCTCGTTCCGTCATATCCGCCGTGAAGTGCTCTCCTGGTTGCAACTGATGACCATACCCTACATAAGGAAAATCCTTCGGCTTATTATGAAGTCCCTCAAAGTATTTAACAACAACCACACCACGTTCGAAAGGAGACAAGTCTGCCAACCGCACCCTACGCTGGGCAAGGATGGGCTGGCAGAATAAACATAAAATACAGAATAAAGCAAAGTGTTTAGCTGTCCTCATCTTTCAATACTTTGGTAACTGTTGCGGAGGACTTTTCCTTATTTTCCGCCTTTCCGTTGTTGAAACTGAAAGTCAGTTGCTGCATTTTGCCAAAACTATCCTCCACATACACGTCAATCATCTGACGGTCTGTGGAGAGTGAGGTGTAATACAGGCGGAACACATCCTTGGTAAGTGGATAGCGGTCGTTGGGCTTGAAGACAGTACCATTATCATTTCTTAGTAAGCCTTTGCCGTCAGACTGGAAATAACGTATCGTATAGCGAGTGTCGGCAAACTCACCACCTCGTTTGAGCGTGCAACGTATTTCAGCCGTCTGCCCCCTTACGATGTCCTTCTGAACCGGCATTGTCTCCACCGTAAACGGATACGACTGCTGAACATCCAAATCCCTATCACAAGCAGATAGGCAAAACACGGCAAGGGTCAGCACGCCCATTACCCAAATTGTATTCAATATCTTCTTCATCTTTTCTTCTACTTAAAAGTTAAACCTTAGTCCCACTGAAACAGCAGGACGGAAACGATGCACGTCAGTTCCAAAGAGGAAACGCCCCTGCGCCTTTACAAGAAAGAGAACCCTGTCCGTAAGGAACACTTCCACCGAACCATGCACGGCACCACCATAGACAAAGCGGGAGCGGTCGAGCAGTGTCGCCCCATCGGGCAGCAGTTTTTTATCCTCGTTCAGTTCCTCGTAGCCACCCAAAGCGGATATGCCACCATAAAGAAACACGTTCTTACCTCTGTCGGAGAGAACAGGGTGCATATAGCCCACCTGCAAGAGTGCATCCTTGAGTTTTACGTTATAACTTCTGTACGGCATATTCTGCTGTTCATACTCTGCCATAACAAAGGTATAATTCTCACGACTCAGATATCGGGTGAGTGATGCTCCCATACCGAAATTGTCAACTGCAAGGAACTTTTCACCCTTGATAAGCGGAACACTCCCCACGACCTCTACGCCCCTTTGCTTGGGTATCAGTCGCTGTGCCTGCGATGGCAGACTGAAAGCCATAGCCACCGCAACGCAAACCGATAAAATGATTTTCTTCTTCATAATGTCTACCATTTCAGTTTGAGGTTATCAATCTTCTTTGCTATCTGCAGGTCTTCTGCCGTTACATGAAAAGTCAGCGTACGACCGCCATTTCTCTCATAGAGCGTCACTTCAAGCTGCTTGTCCTCTGCAAGAGAAAACTGCTCGAGCGCAAACACAGTGTGTTCACTGCCCATGCCACGCACCTGCATCACCTGATGATAGGCACGAAGTGGCTGCAATACTTGTTCTTGTATGGCGGTGCGCTTTGCCATCTTCTTATCTACCACTTTGAAAGTGATGAAGTCCACCGAGTACGGCATATTCGTACCGTTTTCCATACGAGTGTGGAAATACAGCAAGCCGTTATGGGCATACAAGCCACGAAGCAGGAATTTCATACCGAACTGCTGTGCACCGATATGCTTAATGCAGCGTCTGTCATTCTGATAGATAGACTGCATCATCAGCTTTACTAATACGGGCGACTCATTACCGAGTTCCTTAAAGTAAATATCAGAGCGATTGCTTGGCAGCCTGCCTTCTGTTGTAGAGAGAAAGTCTTTCATCTCGATACTTAACTTTTCCGGTTCATCGGCATATTTTACATTAAAAGCGTAAAATGAGCCGTCCTCACAGATGACACTCATATTGGTCTCCGTCTCAAAGTCCTTCACTGAAGCCTTTACACGTAGTACGTTCTCAGCATCCTCCGCCTTTCCTGCGATGATATTCTGCGAACCTAAGTCTACATAGCGGATGGCAGAAGGGAAGATAAGATGCACGGTCTTGTCAAAGGTTACGTCCAAGCCGTATGGCAGGACGACACGCCCGTTAGGAATGGAACGGCTCATACCTTGAAAAAGCTCTCCCGAAGTAAGCGGACGGCTTGGTGTCAGACCATCATTGTTTTCCTGTGCTGTGGCTGTTGCTCCCACCATAGAAAGCATAGCCATTGATAAAATAATTTTCTTCATTGTTCCTTTTGTTTTGATGTTATTTTTTACTTATCATTTTCGATTGTTTTATTTGGACTGAACCAAGAAAAGGCGGTAGCCACCTTTAAGCGTTACCTTGATGGTGCGAAGTTTCTTCTGAAGCAGCTGACTTGCACCCTGCATCACCCCACGGGCAGCCTCTGAGATAATCTGGTCTTTGGCAGAGGAAGCGAAGGTAAAGGATGTTCCCATTGAACCGCCGATGTTCGCCCCGACTTCCTTAAGCGCATTGATGTCCTCCGAACCTGGTATATAAACACCCTCCTGTCCGTCCGTGTCGTATGCTGAGAGTTTGACGGCTATGATATGGCTGTCTACCTCTATGCTTTTAACAAGGAGGTGCATACGGTTACCTTCAATCTTGGCGACTGCTATGAGTCGGCTCTGTCGTGGAATACGCAAGCCCTGCACTTTGGCACTTTCAAGCAGACGGAGTACGACATTATCGCCCTCTTTGAGCGTCGTTGTCCTGTCCACCACCACTTTGAGCGTATTGCGCATCGTGGGTGCAGCCGCACTTGCGAGCGAATGGAAGCCCAAGTTGCGTGCTTTCGTGCCATACTCCTTGATGAAGTCAGCGTCGCTCATCGGCTGCCCCAGTGAGGATACTACCTGTTTGCGTTCCGCCAAGATTTCCATTGCAGGCAAGTCGGCCGAACCTCCGCTTATATTACTGCCCATACTCTGACCTTTGTTCGTTGCCGTTTGCCCTTTACCCTCGGTAAAGTCATTACCCAAAGATGGTGGAACGGCAGAAGCCTTGGGAAGATACCTCGCTGCCATCTGATAGCTCTTTTCCATCAGTGCAAGCTGCCGTTTCTCTTCATTGTCCTCCTTGCTGTCTTTGGCAGAGAGTTCCTTTTTAAGGTTATCTATCTCCGAGCGCAGGGCTTCACGCTCCTGCTCGTGTGGGTCGGGAGCGTAAAAGGAGTTCAAGAGCCGATTGTTCTCTTCATAGCGATGCATGGAGCTTTCTATCTTTGCCGTAGAAGCAGCTGTCTCTGCACGCTGCGCCTCTGATGGGGCGGTGTTCTGTGCGAAATAGTCCGATAGTCTGCCCATCTCCTCGCGGGTCTGTTCCTCCTCGTGTGCCTTGTCGCCTAATTCATAGGCTTTGAGCTTGTTTTCGGTGAGCTTTTCCGTCGTTGCCTGCGGGATGCTGTCATTGAGTCCCTGCTCCGCAGCGGTCTTGTCCTTGCCCGACGGTGCGAAGATAAACCACATCGAGAGGGCAAACAGCAGTCCCAGTCCTCCGAAGACCAAGCCTTTCTTCATTTGTTCTTTCTGTTTATTATCCATTTTTCTTGATTGTTTGATGATGTTGTAGGTAAAAATTGCCGTGTAACTCATGTAAAGTGCTGTCCGTCCGTATCGGACTGTCCGTCAGCTTTCCCGTGGGGATGGGTAGTTTCTCCTTCTTTGGAGGAAGGAAAAACTGTGCTATCATCCAAAGCGAGCAGAGCAGATAGATGAAGCTCAGTCCATAGACGATTTCCTTTCTCTGCCTTATCGTGAGCCGTTCACACCGATGGCGGAGCCACAGGTGAAAGCGCAGATATTGACGTGAGAGTAAAAAATTTCTTTTCCTTGCCATAGCCTTATCGTTTATAAGTCTGTATGTCCCTGTTCTCCTTGACGAGGAAGTTCTCCATCAGGAAGCCTTGCGGGTTGTTGTCCGAACGGACAGAGTTCTGCAGCGTGCAGGTCGTAACAAGACTGCGCTCTGTAACGTTGCTCTGACGGACGATAAACTCCCGTGCATAAGTAGTTACCGCATAAGGGTAAGTATTAAAGTTGCAGTGGATAGAGTCCACCTCTATGCGCTGATTGACATTGCCCGATATGGCACGGTTATAATAGCCCTTCTCTGCCAAGTCCTTGTAATAGTTGAAAGCCGACTTGTCACACAGTACGAAGGCACGTTCCATATTCTTCTCAATAGCATCCTTGTCAGGCGCAATGGTGAAGAACAGTTCATGGAAACGGCGGACATGCTCCCTTGCCTCTACGGGACGATTACGACTTGCATCCTGACTGAGGGCAAGCATGAGCGACTTTCCCTGGTCAAGCACATAGATTTTCTCCCGCTGCTCCTTAGCGAAGCTGTACGAGGCATAGAGGGCATAAACGCTCACTGCCACGCAGACAATGGCAAAGACAAAGGCGTAGAGCCTTATCTGTCTGAATGAGGTCTCGATATTACCAAGTGATTTGAATTCCATTTTTTTCTTTCCTTTTATAGCTGTTGATGAATTAAGCATTATTGCTCCATTTCTATTTTCCTTTAAGCAGTGCACCCTTGATACGTCCACCGACATTTCCGATGACCGACCCGGCACCTGCTGCGGCATATCGTCCGCCCGTGTAGGCACTTTGTGCACCGCGCTGTGCAGCTTGATTGACATTGCGACCATAAGAGCCGATACCGCCTCCTGCTTCGATAATCCAGCCTGCAACGGTGGGAACGCAGAAGTAACCCACGATACCGATAAGGAAGAAGACGATGTAGTACCACGTCCCCGAATCAGGCAGGTAGTTGGGGTCACTGAGCGCTTCGATGTCCTTCTGTACCATCAGCACCTGTATCTTCGTAAGCAGTGCCGTAAGGATAGAGCTGACAGGCAGCCACAGGTAGACAGAGATATAGCGTGAGAACCAAGCCGTGAGCGAACCCGACAACCCGTCCCACACGGCAATGCCGAAGACTATCGGACCGAGGATGGAAAGGACGATGAGCATGAACGTGCGCAGCGTGTCGATGATAAGTCCTGCGGCATGGAACAGCAGCTCCATGAGGTCGTGCACCATTTTCATCACCCACTGCTTGGTCTGATAGGCAGCACGCTCGGCATACATACCCGCTATCGTCACGGCATCTTCAGGTCCGATGATACCCATCTCCTCTATCTTTTGGTCGAACTTCTCGTTGGATACCAAGTAGGCTGTTTCGGGATTGCGCAGGTAGGCATCCTCCTGCAGACGGTTACGTTTGGCGGTAAGCTCCGCCAAGTTGGTCTCCTGTTGGTGCACCATGCTTTCCGTTCCCTGCACTACGGGCGAGAGAACGGCATTCATCGTACCCAGTACGACTGTCGGGAAGAACATGATGCAGAAACCCAAGACAAAGGGACGGAGAAGGGGAAAGACGTCTATCGCCTCGGCACGGGCTATGGAAGCCCATACCCGAAGGGCAATATAAAAGAGTGCACCCAAGCCTGCAATACCCTTGGCAATGCCTGTCATCTGGGCACAGAGCGGCATCATCTCTTCATAGGTGGAGCGTAGTAGCTCATGTAAACTGGCAAAATCCATAAGCAAAAGTATTTTATGAAAGTTCTTTCAAGTTCTTTTTTTGTCTGTGGATTTACCAATACCTGCTTGCCGTATTGCCGTAGAGTGCCTTGACGGAGGCAAGGTTGTTCTTCTCCCTTGCACGCACGTAGCTCACGGAAATGTTCTTTCTTGTGTAGTACGACACGAGCGAACGGTTTTCCCTCAGTGTGGTATAAATACGGTCGATGGCCTGCATGCGCTCGTGGTCGTTCATCGAGAGGACACCCGACTTGACGATGGACTTTAGTTCCTTGAGACTCTCCCCACTCTGCTCCAAGAGCTTGGCATAGCCCGAAGCCATCGCAGCGAGTTCCGAAGGGCGGAAGTTCTTGTCCGAGAGCATTTTCTTATACGAGGTAACATAAATCTCCGAGATGTCGCCCACCATCAGGATACACTCCTTGACCTTGTAGGCATCGCCGATGAGGTTGTTCACCTTCTTCAGCGCATCGTAATACTTCTTGGTGTCGTTGTAGAGTTTCTCCACTTCCTTGAACCCGTCCAAGGTGTTCTTCACCGTCTTGGAGGCGGTGGCAATCTCCTTGACCGAATTGACGATGTTGCCGGCGAAGTTACCGGGATCGGTTACTACCCACTGTGCGTGGGCTTTTCCGCTGAATAAAAGGACGGTGCCCATCAGCAGCATTAAAATTCTTGTTTTCATTGTTCTTTTTGTTTATGATGTGAATACTATGTTTGTCTGAATGTCCACTAAGGGATGTCTATTCAACTTGCTGTTATAGTGATAAGTTGGACAAGTTAGTCCAAGTATTTGGACACAACTGTCTAATTGATTGGACACGTTTGTCCAATTGTTTATCCACGTTTGGAGAATTATTTGTCTACGTTTGGCTAAACCAATACATCCTTTATATGTCTTGTCCGATTAACGGTTTCGTGCAGCCCGTTTCTCTTGTGCAAGCTGACGAATAGCCGTTTCGATGTCCCCACCGAGCTGTGCAGCCCTGTTCATCACCTCCACCTTCTCGGTTTCCTCCGTGGTGTAGGTCAGATATTCCTCCATGCTCACTTCCGTAGCATAGACAGCACTCTGCATACCGCCCAGCCCTATCCACACCTCCTTGTAGAGTCGGTTCGGGTCATTGTTCTGGTTGATGGAGAGAATCTGGCTCTTTTCCTTTTCCGAAAGACCGAGCATCGCCTGTATGCCGTCGAACTTGGTCATGTACTTGCGCTGGTCAAGCAGTATCTTGCAGTCGGAGTTGTTGATGATACTTTCCTTGACAATGGGTGATTGGATGATGTCGTCCACCTCCTGCGTTACGACAATGGCCTCCCCGAAATACTTTCTGACGGTCTTATACAAATACTTGATGTAGTCCGCCATGTTTGCCGAAGCTATGGCTTTCCACGCTTCCTCGATGAGTATCATTTTCCTGATGCCTTTGAGTCTTCGCATCTTGTTGATGAAGGCTTCCATAATGATAATCGTTACCACAGGAAAGAGGTCCTTGTTGTCCTTCACTTGGTCAATTTCAAAGACGATGAAGCGTTTAGAGAGCAGGTCGATGTTCTTGTCCGAGTTCAATAGGAAATCATATCGACCGCCTTTGTAGTATTGCTTCAATGTCGTTAAGAGGTTGTTGATGTTGAAGTCCGAGATCGTTACCTTGATGTCACGCTTTTCCATATCCTTTCGGTACACGTCCCGCAGATACTCATAGAAGGTGTTGAAACAGGGCGTAACGCTATGGTCAGCACATATCAGCTCGATATAGGAGTTTACGGCAGAACCAAGTTCGCCTGCCTCGGTCTTTGTGATATGCTCATCGGCACTCTTCCAGAGCGTGAGCAGCAGCGTACAGATGCTTTCTCGCTTCTCCACATCGAAGAAGTAATCATCCGTATAGAAAGGGTTGAAGGATATCGGACTTTCATTGGTATAGGTGAAATATATGCCGTCCTCACCCTTGGTCTTGCGGTGGATAAGTTCACACAAGCCTTGATATGAGTTACCCGTATCAACCAAGAGGACATGCGCCCCCTGCTCGTAATACTGGCGTACCATGTGGTTGGTGAAAAAAGACTTACCGCTACCCGAAGGTCCCAAGATAAACTTGTTACGGTTGGTGATAACTCCCTTTTTCATCGGCAAATCCGATATGTCCAGATGAACAGGTTTCCCTGAAAGGCGGTCTGCCATCTTGATACCGAAGGGAGAGAGCGAATCCTTGTAGTTCGTCTCTGCCGTAAAGAAACAGAGGGCAGGCTCGATGAAAGTATAAAATGACTCTTCTGCAGGAAAGTCTGCCGCATTGCCGGGTATGCCCGTCCAGTAGAGCGTTGCCGCATCAATGGTATTGTGGCGAGGGTGGCATTCCATAAGAGCAAGTGCAGAGCCCACGTCATTCTTGATCTGGCGAAGTTCTTCCTTATCGCTGCTCCATGCCAGCACGTTGAAGTGGGCACGGATGGAGGTCAGTCCCTGTGAATGGGCAATATTGAGATACTCCTGTATCCATTCCTCGTTGATTTGGTTGCTACGGCTGTAGCGTGCCAGCGAGTGCATATTCCTTGCCTGCTTCTCGAATCGTTCCAAGTTGGCATCGCTGTCTTCGATAAAGAGGTACTGGTTATAAATGTGGTTACACGGCAGCATCAAGCCCACAGGCGAGGCAAAGGAAAGGCGGCAGTCACTTCTGTCGGTGGATAACCGCTCATATCGACTGTCCGTGCTGACCGTTGTCGGTAGGTCATCCGTATCGGAAAGTGTATGCAGACACAGCTGATTGTCGCCCACACGCACAAGGTCTGCGCCCAAGCGGATGTCCTCCAAAGACGCATGCCCTTCTTCAGATAGAGAGAAATACCTGTCGAGCAGTCCGCCCTTTTCATTTGTGCCTACCAACTCGTCTTCTGTCATGCGGACAATCCTTATCTGCTCGGTATCATTGATGATGCGCTCGAACTGGTCTACGGCTTCCATAAACTTCATCACCTCCTCCTTGTTGGTGATTTCCTTGGGAATGAGGTGTCCACGGCAGAGTGAAGAGAAATTACTCTGCTGTGCCATACGCTGCTTGTTCGTCTTGGTAAGGAAGAGATAGACCGAGTGGTGGAGATACGGACGTTCATTGAAATGCCGTTCAGAGGAACGGGCAAGGAAGCTCAGTCCGCCATCAGCGAGCTTTCCTTGATAGTCCTCCTTGATGAACCAGTCCTGCTTGTGTACGATGCTGTAATTGGGTAGCACCTTGATTGCCTTATGCCAGGCAGAGTGCATTGCTTCGTATTCTGTAGAAGTGACGGTAAAGAGTTCGGGTAGCTCCACACGGAAAGCAACCGTAATGTCTGCATCCTTGCTCACCAGACAGCCCTGCTCTATGGAGAGCAGTGGAAACTTAGATTCCAAGGTGGTTATCTTGCTTTTATTTCTCATTTCTTCGCTTTCTTTGGTTGAAGGTTACGGATAAGGTGGCAGACCGTACGGCGGTTCACAAGGTAGCGCGGGTGCATACGCACTGCTCCTTTCTTCATCAGTCCGTACTGCCCGTACTTTCTGTTCATGGTGAACGTTTGCCACACCACTATGGTGGCACCCACTACACCTATGACAAGACAGGCTATCTGACTGATGCCGCAGAGATAGAGAATGACCACGAGAATGAAGACTGCCAGCAGCCCTCCTGCAAAGAGGAAGAGGTACTGTGCCTTCAAGCCCTTGAACTCTACCGTCCGGCCTACACCCTTGTTGATTTCAAATGCTGCCATCGCCTTACAGGAAGAAACTTCTCAGGATAGTGGCAGCCACAATCAAGAAGATACACGCACCGAACCAAGAGGCTGCGGTCTTGCTCGTATCGGGGTCACCACTTGAGAACTTGTTGTACACTTTTATTCCTCCAATCAACCCCACTACCGCCCCTACGGCATAAATGAGCTTCGTGCCTGGATCAAAGTAACTTGTCACCATCTTGGTGGCTTCGTTGATACCGGCAATGCCGTTGCCCTGTGCGTACGCTCCTGCGGTAGTGGCAGCTATCAGGAGCAGCATTGTGATTTTCTTTTTGTTGTTCATTGTTCTTTTTATTTTAAGTTGTTAAATGAATTGTTTTCTTTTGGGTAGAGATGGTAAGGGGTGGCTCGGTTTTATCGTATGACTGATATTGGTTGATTGTTTTACTTTTGAGCCACCCCTCGATCACGGTACAATATGAACAAACACTATTTTTACAGATAGTATGAAAGTGGATGCTCGTCACCTTCCGAAACATCGCTGTTGCTACTCTCTACGTTTGAGTTCGTTTCAAAGTCAGAAGAAGAGCTAATATTACTTTCCTCTAATTCCGCTTCCTCCGTTTTGCGAATGGCAGCAAGTAGCTTTTGATGGTCTTTCTCCTGCTTGAGCGTTGCCTCCTTGATATAGTCCATAAGCTGCGTGCCCCGTATGCTTTGCAGCATATTCTGCACCTCTGCTTCGTTTTCCTCATCAAGCGCATCGTCATTCTTGTGCCAGCCGGTAATACGGACTACTTCCCTTGCAAGAATAGCGGAGGGTGAGACTTCGGGTAAAGCAGCGTCAGCGATTTGCAGCTCTTCACGAACGATGCTGTCCTCCTCCGGCTCATCCATCGTATAGTCAACCTGCAGCTCGTTGTCCTCTTCCGTGCCTTCCGCATCTTCTGTTTCTTCGGGCACCGGTGAGTTTTCCGCTGCAAAGGTATTGGGGTTTTCGGCTGGATTTTCAGTTGATGAAGTATCGGGAATAGCTGGGATATTTTGAGAATTTGTCGTAATCTCTTTAGAGATTTCGGCATAGCGTTCTCTATACGACTTGCTCTTGCCGACAAGCATTTGCCGTGCCTGCTCGATTTGGTCTTGGGTAACAGAAAGCGTACTCTGTTTTTGTTCCTGCTCATTTTTCTTTTCACAAGCTTTCTCCAATCTGTGGCACGCTAAGCGGAACTGCTGCCATAGGAAGAGTATTCCAATGAGCACCCATACCGCTATCAGAAGCAAGAGTATGTTGAATAGTATCGTTTGCATAATGGTGATTTTTATATGTCGTTGGTTCTTTGTTCAAAAGTCTATTGCCACCTTGCGCCGATGCTTTGCCGTGGCATTGTTGAGCAGTTCCTTATGCTCACGGAGGTGCTCACGGAGAATGTTATCGATGTAGGATGCCATCGACACCCGCTCTCCCAAGTCCTGCAAGATGTTTCTCAGTACCTGGAGCGTATCCACACTCATCGTGAAGTTGGTTCGCTCTCGTAGGCGGACGGATTGCAAATAGCGTGTGCGGTAGTCGTCTAAGGAAATCATGGATGTTCCCGTACTTTTCTCATTTCCTCTCTCGTGGCTTTTATACAAGGTCTTGTCCTGCTTATCTTCCAAGACTGGCATAACCTCCCTTGCCGGATGCTGTTTTTCCTTTTGATTGGCACTGACCTCTGTTTTCATATCCTCCTCCTCATCAGGTGGGTCAAAATCTACCGTTTCCTTGGGTGGGATCTTCATCACCCCGTCTTCTGTCATCTCCTTGAGTTTGGCTTCCAGCTTTTGTCGTTGTTCCTGTATCTTTGCCATAGCGCTGTCTTATTTAAGTTGAATATGGGTAAGTAATTCTTCTGTCAGCTCATCTATGCCGGTTCCGGTCCGTAAGGCTTTATTGGGAGGCAGATAAGTGGAGCGGAATACACCTCGGAATCCGTATTGCTCCAGTTCATGGCTGAAGCGGTGGGTGGCATAGATATGCTGGTCAAGTAGCGTGTAATCTTCGTTCTTGATATACTTGCTGTAGTATTCTATGAGCGTATTCTTTACTCTCCGGTCTACCTTGTTCCAAAGGAGAATGATTTCCTTAATGCGGGCACTTGACATGGACACGCCCAAGTCGTTTATCGCTTTGATATAGGTGAGACAGGCAACCATAGACTGCACGTCCGGCTCTAAGGGTGAAAGGATATAGTCCATATCCAGCGAGAGTTGCAGAAGGTCACTGGTGCCCGCATGACCGGGAAAGTCGAAGATGACCAAATCGAACTTCTCCGACGGATGTTTTCTGATATAATCGTTTGCCTTTGCAATGGCATCCTTAGGATCTGCCTTAAGTATGCGATAGGCTGTACGCCCCAAAGAGGAAAAGTACTGCTTCATCTGCCTGGAAAGCTGTGGGTCGCTCTCAATGCAAGCCTTTTCCCTTTCACGGAGTTTATAGAAAGAGTCCTGCGAGAGGTCGCAGTCCACAGCAAAAAGATGGATACCTTTTTCATAGTAAAGGATGCTGCTGACAATTTCTGCCAAAGTACTTTTACCTACACCTCCTTTTTGAGAGGATAAGCCCAGAAATATGGGTGATGCTTGTATCTGTTCCATATAATAGATGTTTTAATCGTTTGAACTGTTATTTGAACGGCAGGTCGTTTGACCAATCGTCTGAACGGGTAATCGTTTTTCCTATCTGTCGATATGCCGAACTATCTGTCGTTTTGTTTGTCGATTTGTCGGTATGCCGATTGTTCTGTCTGACAGTGGATTGAACGATTAAAATATCGTCCGTCTCATCGTTCATCTGATAGGACTATCGACCTATTGTCCGCTCGATCTGTCTGCAAAATAAACGCTTTTTCGATAGATATTTCCATGCCTGTGAAGTATAGGGAAATGAAAGGAAAAAGAGTGAATATCATTGATAATGAGATATTTGAAAATCCGCCGTAACTTTGCAGGCGAGAATAATACATGGAGGTAATATCCCGAAGCAGACACCCCAAAAGGGTGGATACTTCAATCGTATCAACTCTTGATATTGGCAAGGTGTGTCTTTGTCCGACAAACTCCGTTTCTGCCGACAAAGACCCTTGCCCCGAAGGGGAGAGAATTACTCCAAAGTCGTAATTAGATAAGGATAAAAACAATGAACGAAAAGATAGAACGATGGGACAGATGGGATACCCGTCTTCCCAAGCCCAAAGACCAGCAGCGAGCGATTGATTTGTTCCATAAATCAGGTGCGGAAACCAAGTCGGATTTCGTGCGTGGACGTATTCTTGGGGAGAGTTTCAAGGTGATCACGGTGGATAAATCTGCCGTGGAATATTACCGAAAGCTCTCAGAACTGACGGCGCAAATCCATAAGATTGGCGTGCTGTATAACCAAGCCGTGCGTGCCATCAACAGCTATCACAGCGTAAAAACCGCACAGATTATGCTTGAAAAATTAGAAAATTTGTCGGCTCAAATTATCACCTTACAGGAGCAGGCTATCAGTCTGACCATAGACTACCGCAAGAAATGATTGCCAAGATTTCTGCCACGGAAAACCTTGGAGGGGCACTCGGCTATAACTTCAAAAAGGTGGAGAAAGGGGAAGCAAGCATTCTCCTTGCCGCTGAGTTGTATCAGGACAGAGAGGGACGTTATACGATGGAGGACGTGCTTGCCGACATGGAGGCATTGATACCAGAGAAATGCCGAACAAAAAAGATGGTCTTCCATTGCTCCCTCAATCCGCATCCGGACGATAAATTCTCCGATGAGCAACTCGTGCAGGTAGCCAGGGAGTATATGGAGGCACTCGGCTACGGCAATCAACCTTATATCGTGTTCAAGCACAGCGACATCGCCCGTGAGCATATACACATCGTATCACTTCGGGTGGACAGTCGTGGGCAGAAGATTAATGATAAGTTTGAGAAACGGCGGAGCAAGAAGATTACCGATGCCTTGGAAAGAAAATTTGGTCTCATTCCAAGTTCAAAGGTTACTGAGAAGGCAGTAGCAGAAACGCCCAAGGTGGATACCATAAAAGGGAATATCAAGGAACAGGTGGCAAATGTTGTCCGCATGGTGCTGAAACATTATAAGTTCTGTTCATTAGGAGAACTGAACGCCATTCTGAGCAAATATAACCTTGCTGTAGAGGAAGTCAAAACAGAGTTTCGAGGAAAGAAATATGACGGACTGGTCTATGTTCCGACTGATGACAAGGGAGGCAAAGTAAGCACACCCATCAACGCATCGGACATCGGTCGTGGTGTGGGCTATACTGCCGTACAGAACAGGATGCAGAAGTCGAAACAAACCGTCAAACCACTGATACCAACCATCAGGAACAAAGTGTTACAAGCTATGCGCACCTCTCCAAAGACAGAGGAAGAACTTCGGCAACGATTGAAGGAACAAGGCTTGTGTGTGGTAATCCGAAAGAATGGCAATGGAAGAATCTATGGCATCACTTTCATTGATGACGAAGTGGGCATTGCGCTCAACGGTTCACGATTGGGCAAGGGATATGCCGCTAATGTATTCAATAGCTATTTCTCCAATCCTGCTCATAATCCGTTCTTGGACAAGACGCTGTATGGCAGTCCGTCTGTCCGTTTGGAACAATCGGCAACCGTCCAACCGTTACAATCCAATGCAGAAGAAGGGGATAACCTTATCGATGAACTCATAGAGAATATGGTGAGTGACTCTTTCGTATCTACAGGCAACGATGATTGGAAGGAAGCAACATGGCAGCGTAAACTGCGCAAACAAAGTAAGGTAAAACTTAGACGAAGAAAACATTAAATAAACGAGCATTTCCATCTCCCCTCCTTTCGGAGGGGCGGGGGAGGCTTCAAAACATTACGATTATGGCACAAGAAGATGATTTAAGGGCATTGGGAAAAGTTATGGACTTTATGCGGGGCATATCGGTGATATTCCTCCTTATCAACTGTTATTGGTTCTGCTACGAGGCATTTCAGCAGTGGCACTTCACACTTGGTATCATCAATAAGATACTGATAAATTTCCAGCGAACGACGGGATTGTTTTCTTCCATCCTTTGGACGAAACTTTTTTGTGTGGTATTTCTTGCTCTTTCATGTTTGGGAACGAAAGGCGTGAAGGAGGAGAAAATCACGTGGCCGAAGATTTGGACAGTGCTTTTCTCAGGCTTTGTATTCTTCTTTCTCAACTGGTGGCTGTTGGCTTTACCGATAGGAAAAATTGGGGTGGCTTCGCTCTATATCTTCACGCTCTCCGTTGGCTATATCTGCCTGCTGATGGGTGGTGTATGGATGAGCAGATTACTTAAAAACAATCTGATGGATGATGTGTTCAACACGGAAAACGAGAGCTTCATGCAGGAAACGCGATTGATGGAGAATGAATACTCTGTCAATCTTCCTACACGCTTCTACTATAAGAAGAAGTGGAATAAAGGTTGGATCAATGTCGTTAATCCCTTCCGTGCTTCGATGGTGCTCGGCACACCGGGTTCTGGTAAGTCGTATGCTATCGTGAACAATTACATCAAGCAGCAGATTGAAAAGGGCTTTGCTATGTATATCTATGATTATAAGTTCCCTGACCTTTCAGAGATAGCCTATAATCACCTGCTCCATCATTTGGATGCCTATAAGGTAAAGCCGCAATTCTTTGTGATTAACTTTGACGACCCTCGAAGAAGCCACCGTTGCAATCCCATCAATCCAGCCTTTATGACGGATATATCGGATGCCTATGAGAGTGCCTATACGATCATGCTCAATCTCAACCGCTCGTGGATTCAGAAACAGGGAGACTTCTTCGTGGAGTCGCCGATTATCTTGCTGGCTGCCATCATCTGGTTTCTGAAAATCTATGAGGACGGGAAGTATTGCACCTTTCCTCATGCCATTGAGTTCCTGAACCGTCCCTACGCACAGATATTTCCGATACTCACTTCCTACGATGAGCTTGCCAACTACCTATCTCCTTTTATGGACGCTTGGGAGGGTGGAGCGCAGGACCAGTTGCAGGGACAGATTGCCAGTGCCAAGATACCGCTTTCACGCATGATTTCGCCAACTCTTTATTGGGTGATGACGGGTGATGATTTCTCGCTCGACATCAACAACCCCAATGAGCCGAAAGTCCTTGTTGTAGGCAATAATCCCGATAGACAGAACATCTATTCGGCGGCACTTGGACTTTACAACAGTCGTATTGTGAAGCTCATTAACAAGAAGAAGCAACTCAAATCTTCAGTGATTATCGATGAGTTGCCGACTATCTACTTTCGTGGGCTTGACAACCTCATAGCTACTGCACGAAGCAATAAGGTTGCCGTATGTTTGGGTTTTCAGGACTTCTCACAACTTACCCGTGACTATGGCGACAAGGAAAGCAAAGTGATTCAGAATACGGTTGGCAATGTGTTTTCCGGGCAGGTAGTCGGTGAGACGGCTAAGACGCTTTCCGAACGGTTTGGTAAGGTGCTTCAGCAACGCCAGTCTATGACCATCAACCGCAATGACAAGTCCACCTCTATCTCCACACAGATGGACTGCCTTATTCCAGCATCGAAAATCAGTAACCTTACACAAGGTATGTTCGTGGGTGCAGTGTCAGACAACTTTGACGAGCGTATCGACCAAAAGATTTTCCATGCTGAAATAGTGGTGGATAGTGCCAAAGTCTCTGCCGAAATGAAGCAATACCAGTCCATTCCTGAAATTAATGCGTTTCTAAACAAAGATGGCTCCAATAATCTCAAAGAGACCATCGAAGCCAACTATAAATGTGTGAAACGGGAAATAATCGTTTTGATAGAAAAAGAAATAAAAAGGATAAAAGAAGATCCTTCTCTTTGCCATCTTATAAAAGAATGAAACGCAATATCTTTATGTCATTCAAAAGCTATATTTCGCTTTCAGCCATACCTCCGAGTTCTGGCGATACATTGCAAACTTGCCTTTGTCGGCATGAAAAAAGTCGTAACCGGCGGTGAATTCTATTTGGTCGTTCAAGGTGTAGGATGCCGAGAAACGGTTGAAAACTCCGCCATTGGACACGTCAACGTAGTCAAAGGTGGAGAGCTTGAGACTGTTGCGCATCAGTTCCTTGGAGATACGTGCTGTGGCAAGTGCGGCATGGCGATAGACGGAAAGACCGTCAAGGCTGCCTGCCGTGTATTTATGGCAGCACTGTGCGCTGAAGTTCCAATCGTTGTCCGGATACCAGTCCACACCGACAAGGGCATTGTATGTGTTTCGGCATACCACGTCTTTTCCAACGGCTCCGCTTTGCGCTTCGCCGAAATAGCAGGCAGCCTCTGTGCGGAGGACAAACTGCCCGACGGGCAGCGAGCAGTCGGCGCCGAGCATCGTCATGCGGCGGTATTCCCCCTTGACCAGAAGTTGCTTTCCATCCTCGGACAAGGCAAGCGAGAGGGCAGGCATCTTGTTCCATGTGCGCAGTGCGCTCAGGGAGAAATCAATACCGCTGAGGTTGACAGTTATCCGTCCGCCGTACTCTATGATGTTGCGAAGCCTTTTCTCAGGTCTGCCGCTTTCCATATCTAAGGTATATGGAAGGACTGCCAAGGACAGGCTCAGCGCCCACGGATTGCGCCGGTCGGTGGGCAGGACGAAGAAGTCGCCCACGTCTCGTTGAATCGCCAGCCCACCTCGGGACAAAACTGCAACGTGGTGGCTTTGGTCTCGGTGTTGTTCCAATATATGACGGAACCGCCGGCAAATAGTCCGCCTTCGTGGTCGTCCTCGTGGAAAGGCGAAACGGACAATTCCTGTGCCCATCCAATGAATGAAGAAAGCAATAAAAAGAAAGTGAATATTTGTTTCTTCATTTTTGAAAAACTATTATGATAGATAAAAGAAGTGTAGATGCACATTTACATTGAAAACATACTACAAATCTATTCTATACTTTTTGCCATCAGGGATTTGCCATTTGAAGCCTTACAATTCGTGCAAACGTGCCATTTTTATTTAGCAGTTCTTCAGGCATACCCTGCTCACAAATTCTTCCACCATCAAGTACAACTATATGGTCTGCATTACGTACAGTACGCATACGGTGGGCTATGATAATAACGGTCTTATTACGTACAAGCTCGGAAATAGCTGCTTGTATCTTTGTTTCGTTTTCAGCATCAAGACTGGCTGTAGCTTCGTCCAGCAAAATAATGGGAGCATCCTTTAGGAGAGCACGTGCAATAGAAATACGTTGCCGTTCTCCTCCAGAAAGAGTTTCTCCATTCTCTGCTATAATAGTGTTATATCCCTGTGGCATTCGGCTAATAAAATCATCGCACTGTGCCAGTCGTGCCACATGTCGTACCTCCTCATCAGTGGCATTGCGCTTGCCGATACGAATATTATCTGCAATCGAAGTGTTGAATAACACTACCTCTTGAAAAACTATAGCATAGTTTGTTAGCAAAGTTTCAGGATCTATCTTTGTTATGTCCTTTCCTCCAAGTGTTATTCGCCCTGCATCAACATCCCAAAAACGTGCTGCAAGTTTTGCTGTAGTACTCTTGCCGCCGCCAGAAGGACCAACAAGAGCTGTTACCTTACCTTGACGAGCTGTGAAGGAGATATCGTGCAGAATCTGCTTCCCAGATTCGTATGAAAAATCAACATTCTTAAAAGTTATGTCATAATTTCTAATTTTTACGTCCTTAGTTCCATCAAGTATAGGCATAGCCTCTATCTCTTTCATTCTCCTGATACGAACATCCAGAAAAGTCAGAATGGCAAGATTGCTACAAACCTCAATTATAGGATTATATATCATAGATGAAACAAGAATAAAAGCGAGATAAACATAAAGGGAAAGCTCTCCTCTTTGCATCAGCCATGCTCCCAAAAGAATAACAGAAGGCATTCCCAATTGTAGTAGCATTGCTGATATGTTTACAAAAGAGCCTGCGACTAATTCACCATTAATCAATTCTTTTTCATAGGCTCTCAATTTACTATTAAACTGTCTATTATATTCGTCCTCTCCATTATATGATTTTATTTCTTGTATGCATTCCAGACCTTCTTGTATCTGTTCTGTCACAGAACGCTTCACTTCGTACTGACATGAAAAGGTCTTTCTCAGTTTGTGCATGGACTTCAATAATACGAATATAGATAGTGGTACAACCCATAAAGTTGCAGAAGCCAACCGCCAGTCAAAGAAAAATAAGGCTATACCTGTGACAAGAATGGTTATTGCAGCAGCAAAAAGTTGTGGTATGCTATGTGAAAAAGTCTGTTCAAGATGTGCGCAATCCTCTAAAATGGTAGATGTGAGATCAGAAAGATTGCGTTCACCCCAAAAGGAGAGTGGTAATTTACGTAATTTCTCTGCAAGCATGATACGACGGTGTGCGCTTTCCCGATATATAGATGTGTATGTACTATCATACTGCCAACGACTGAAGATAAACATAATACCTATAGCTACTATTGCTATGATTATGTAAAACAACAATGAATGACGTTGACTTTGATACTGAGTATTAAGACATTCCATCAGAAAGAAAAACATGAAACTGGGTGGCAGCATCAGTGCGAGGTTGAACAAAGTGGAGAAAGCGATGCCTTTTTGTAGGTCTTTAGCTCCTTTCTCTGACAGGGCAAAACGATTTTGAAAATATTTGATCATTACTTTATGCTTTTAACTGGTTACAGTTTCCACGAAACAGATTGTTGATATTCATGCCACATACGATGGTATTGCCTTTTCTGACTCAATAGTTCGTCGTGCGTACCCTGTTCGACAATCTCACCATTGTCCACTACCACTATGTTATCGGCATCCTGCACGGTTGTCAGCCGATGAGCTATCATCAGCACGGTCTTTCCATGTGTCAGATGTACCAATGCCTTGCGAATAAGATATTCATTTTCTGGGTCGGCAAAGGCGGTTGCCTCGTCGAGTACCACGATGGGCGCGTCTTTCAGAATGGCTCGTGCAAGGACGATGCGTTGCTGTTCACCCCCCGAAAGATAAGTACCCTCTGCGCCAATGATGGTCTCCAATCCCTTCGGCAGGCGGTCGATGATCTCGCGGCTCTGAGAAAGGTCGATGGCGCGGTTTATCTGTTCCATCGTTGCCTCGGGATTGCCGTAGCGTAGGTTTTCGATGAGCGAGGTTTTGAACAGATGGGTGTTTTGGAAGACGAACGACACATTTCGCATCAGTTCTTTCTTGGCTACTTGTCGCACATCAATGCCTCCTATCTTGACACTTCCCTTGCAAACATCCCAAAAGCGAGGTATCAGTCGGGCGATGGTCGTTTTCCCGCCACCAGAGGCTCCGACAAGTGCCACGGTCTTGCCCTGCGGAATGTTCAGGGTTATATTTTTTATGACATCTTTCTCAGCACTATTGTATCTGAAGGTTACGTTGTCAAAACAAATGTCAAACTTCTCAATCTTTCTTGGAGTGTGACTGTCTGCAAGTGGCATTGCATCGGTCAGGTTTTCCAATCTTTCCACCGCCTCGTTAGCGAGGAACAGGTTTTGCGAAAGATACATCATTTTCATCACGTTGGAAGAGATGACTGGGGCAATGAGCACATAGAGGAATATGTCAGCAATGATGACGGACATCTCTCCACCATGTCCTATTAAGATAATGCCTGTAGGAACAAGAACGAAGGCAAACGCATTGATAGCAATGGTATAGAACGACATGGGCGTGCGCCACACAAGCGTGTACTTGATGACAAGGTCGCGATAACTGATGATGCTGTCGTAGAAATGCTTGAAAGAGAAAACCGTCTGCTGAAACACTTTAACAACTGGAATGCCTCTGACATATTCAACAGCATCTGCACTCATTTTTTCCTGTGCATCTAGATAAAGTCTCTGAAATTGATTGTTTTTTGGATTAGTCATATAGCTCATGATACCAAAGGCACAAAGAATAGGTATCAAGGTTGCGATACCCAACTGCCAGTCAACTACAATCAAGAGGACGATTACTCCAATAGGAGACACTATACTACCTGCCACATCAGGCAAAATATGAGCCACAAAGGTGTGTATCAGCCCCGAATCTTCATCTATGATTTTACGCATGCGTCCTGTGTTTTGTGCATCGAAGAATCCCAAAGGAACACACATTAGTTTTCGCATTGCCATCTCTCTCATATTTGTCTCTATACGAAAAGCTACAAGGTGAGACAGCATTAAGGCTAAGAAATAGAATAATACGTTTAATAAAGATAACGTAACAGTAGCTATAGCATAGCCCAATACATTGGTATCGGTAAGAGTACCGTTTTCAGTCAGTAATGTGCGTACAACTAGCCATACTAGAATAAAGGGAACAAGAGAGAACAACCCGTTTATAGCTGATAGTCCTATAGAACAGGGTAGTAAAATCTTATATCCTCCCATATAGTTTTTTAAACGTTTTAGTGTACTTATCATATTGATAGTTTATATAAAGAACCAAGAAATGTTTGCGAATAGTAATAATAACAAAAGGCACAAGACCAATGTCAATCTTCTATCAAGAAGAGATGGTGTCGTTTTTCTGTAAGCCAATAGTTCTTTCCTAAAATATGGCATTAATGAAAACTTAACTTGCACCTTTATCATATATAAGTCTATTAATATATAAATTGGGAATACACATAAAGTATATATACTTCCAGTAAATAAAATCAAAGAAAAATGACATAGAATATCTCCTATTATCATAGGATGTCTTACTCTCCCGTAAATACCGTCTGTCAAAAGTTTCTTTGGGGCATAAAAAGATTCTTTAGTTGCCGTGAAATTTTTAGAAACAGATTTATTGCCCCAAAAGATAAAGAAATATACAAAGACACTTAATGTGATGATAATATAAACAGAACTGGGGATGTTAAAATCTCCATCAATCCAATCATAAATACCATGTATTCTCGGTTGCTTTACAAATGGAAGGACATACCATATCAAAGCTGGATATGTACTTGCATAATAAAGCTTCTTGGGTACGGATGATTTAATACCTTGCTTATGATTATTGTACCCTGTATTGAAGGCATAATAATATACCCATAAACCTGTCAAAGAAATAATGACAAGTGTAAGTTGTAATGTAATATATAGATCCATCATTCTTTAATTATTATTTGGTTTCTAATTTTTGCTTATTTTTAATTTCAAATTCCTTATTTCCTATCAAATTATTTTTAGAAAACATTTTTACGGCAATAATTCCTGCGAAATTATTCCACTTAATAAATGTGTCCATACACTGAAACCCCGTGTCTGATAATAATCGAAGGTTCTCTGATAAAGTTAAAGGCATCAGTACCCCCCTTAAACTTTGAGACTTCTTTATTACTTGTTGTTCGTTCAACCCACTGTCTTGTTTAAAATCCCAGTATAGGTCTGTCCAAATATCTTCAAACATAGAGTTTTCCGCTCTTATTTTTTCAACCAATATGAAAGCTCCACCTTCAACTAAGCCCTTATAGATCCTTTGTAGCACCTGTTTTCTTTTCCAAAGAGGCAAGAATTGCAGGGTATATAAAGAAAGGATTAGGTCAACATTTGAAAACTCATTTATATCAGCAATATCTTGTTGCAAGAATTGCACAGTTTCACTGTTACATTTTTTTCTCGCAATCTCAATCATAGCCTGACTTTCCTCGACTCCAATATATCTTACATTTTTCTTTCTGTGGTGCTTTTGAAGAAGAAGAGATATGGTCTCTCCTGTAGATGCCCCTAAATCATAAATAGTACTGTTATCACGGACAAACCATTCACTCATCTCTACAACTTCTTTTTGTACTTCTTCATACAAGGGAACACTTTTTCTAACATGTGTGTCAAAATTTTTTGAAACCTGTTCGTCAAACTTCCACTCACCAGGAACAGATGTTATCAGCTCATCAACATAACCTTTGTTATTTTTCATTTTTTTTCAATTTAAAAAGACTGTAGGAACTTGAGAAAGTTATAAGAATATTTATAGCAATATATGTGATTCCAACAGGAGTGTACAGTTTATTAGGATTAAAGCTAATAAGGCTGTAAGCAAAGAATATAAAGAAGAAGATTGCTACTAACTTTGCCATATGCGCAAAATTTGATATTCTATTGCTTAAATAGTATATAATTACAGATGAGAAGGCACAGAAACCGCTAACCAGTCCAAATATATACTTATCAAGGGATGAAGCAGAATCATACGGCATGCGGAATAGTAAATCCCAAATTTCTTTTGGATAAAATATATTACAGAGGTTTAAGACCAGCAAAAAAGATAATATGCGAAACAAGACCGTTATTGGAAATAAAAGTCTTTTATTTACTCTCTTTGTCTTAATACTGAGATTAAGTAAAAACATAGAGCTTCCGATGAATAGCCAAATGAAAGGTTCATAAATTGAACACCAATAAATCAGTCCTGTACGACACTTCAAAACATACATAAAGCACCCCATAAAAGCTATTAAACAAGTTCCTATACTAAGAATCTCTTTATACTTCTCTACGTCTTTTTTCAGGAGCAGGAAGTAAAGGAAAAAGAAACTAAAAAACAAAGATTGTTGTGTGAATAAAAACCGCGTCATATATGATGGGGTGCCGTTAAAACCTATATAAGAATATATCTTTTGCAAGGGAAAGAACCCCCATGGAATCCCCGTTATACAGGCCATAACACAAATCCAAAGCAAAAAATTTAGAAATCTTTTTTTATTGTTATATTTCATCACAGGTATAATTTATTCCATATTCACTAATCTCTCTTATGAACGAGTCACATTCAATGGCATCACATAAGTAATTCACCCCTGAATTTAATTTATTTCGCAATAAGTTCTTAACGACAATGATGGAAGGCAATGAAGTGTATTTTAAATTGTCATTTGTAAGCATACAAAAATTTTTCTTAGTACTGCTCTTCTCAGCAGACATAGAACATACAACAGCCCCCCATTTACCTTCCTTTTTAACTAGTCTTTTATAATCTTTCTCCAATAATTTAGCAGCCTGCCCCAGTCTCTTTTTGTAAAAAATACTAATCCACATAAATTTAAGCATTGAAATAAAATCGTTTACCATCACATAGGTAGAAAACTCCTTCACATGATTGTGTGTGGACGCAACTTTGACTAATTGGTTGTCGAATATTGGAATACATATTTTTCTTTGTAGAAGAAAAGAAAATGATTTAAGAATATCCTTGTGTAAAGGGGAACGTCTATATCTTTTTCCATAGGAAAAGAAAGAAGTACTGAAACCTGTTATGGAAGTTTTTGCCATATCATAGGTTGAACTATACGACCAATTATCCACAGCACCAAAGAACATTCTAAATTTCATTGGGTTAACATTCAAATGTTGTTCTATGATATATTTGGCAAAGACGCCCGATAATCCTGGCATCCAACCTGCTCCTATAACAAAACATAGTCCTTTGGCTTTTACAATATCTTCGTATGGTTTCATTTGTTCCATAAGAGAATCATACCCCCCAATATCAATGTAATGGCATTCACTATTTAGAGCTTGTAGTGCTATAATGTTTCCCATCAAAGAAGAAGGACCAGCAGCATTGATTACAACAAAACATCGAGAGCAGAAACTCTTTAACTCGTTTTCATTGTTATAATCTAAATGGCAATATTTTGTTCTTTCTGTAGAAGATATTGACGTAGGAACTCTCTCGCTTGTCCTATAACTTATCAAAATATGTTGGTCGGACAATTCGGAAAGTAAATAATTCACGATAAGACCTCCTACTGATCCATTACCTCCTATTACACCAATGTATTTGATTTTATTATTCATGTTTATTTTCCATAAATATTTCTAACCCATGATCACACAAAAAATCATATATTGGCAACATTTTCTTTTCCAAATGTTCAAAGGAAAATACTCCTGGTGTCAGGCGTACCCATCCATTAATGACAGAAAGTACCATTGCAGCGCAAAAGATTCCCGTCAATCGAAATGAGGAATCTGAACGTAAAATACAATTCTTTTGATACCTTTCATTTCTAACTGTCAAGTTTACTATGACCATTCTTTCTTTTTTACTACTTTCAGTCAATTTGTGTTGATTATTTTTTGTTATTTGGCAAAGAATTCTTCTTGCAAAGGAACTGTGCCTCAATAATGGCAAAAGACCTTTAGGGAAGCCTTGCAGACAAAAAGCGCTATCAAATGTTTTTAACTGTTTGAAAGACAAAGCCTGTGGTAAAGACAGTACTTCAGAACTCGTAAAAAACAGTAGTGGTAAATCCTCATGAGAAGCATCAAACGAAAAGTTTTTTTGATGGAAATGTCTCGACGAAGATTTTTTTATACAACCGTCTGAAAGAACAAGTGCATCTCTGCTGAAACTTTCAAAGAAATTGTCTATGGAAGCTTTACCAGATACAACTCCTGCTCCAAAGAAAATCCTACTATATGCTTCTGTAGCAAATCCTTCAAGTTGCTCAGCCAAAAACTCCAACATAAAAGTTGTAAGTCCTGGGCATAGCCCCATTCCTGATAATATCGTTCCGTGATAAGGATTGATAAATTCTTTCTTGAAATTCATCAAACGCTCATAATGTAAGATATTATCATTTATGTCAATACATACAATCTTACTTTCAAGACATATTCTATAAATATCCAAATTGATTTTATGGAACGGACCAGCTGCTATAACAACTATGTCAAAGGACTTGATGATTTTTTCTAAAGCTAAGGAGTCAAATATGTCCAACTGAATGAAATTGGCTACATTGCCAAATTCACTAGAATAATTTCGGGCTGCAATGGATAAACTGCATAAAGTTCTGTATTCAGACAATACATTTAGGATGGCCATACCAGCTATACCTGTCCCACCAATAATTAAGACTTTCTTTTGCCACATAGTATTATATCTTCTTTCTTATAAAAAACCAGCAAATAAAGTAATAAGAAGTAATGCCAAGACTAAACATACAAGGTTGCATCTTCCTAAAAAAAGAAGGAGATAGCCATGCCATGACAGATGATATTACCATAAGTACAACGGGATTTAGCAGGATAGTCCATCGTGACACAACTGCCTTAGATGATAAATTACATAAGCCAACCAAAATCCAGCCCAAAGGCAATAATATAAACATAAACGGGAAAAAAGGAGTTAAAGTTGAAACGACAGGTTCCCATTCAGACCCGATTATGTCTGCATTTCCTATATTATATATTAAAGCATAGCAATAATGAAAAAACGTCATCATAATCATAGAATATGCAATCACTCCTGAACAAATCATTGCCATAGCACGATTGACCTTATACATGGTCAAATAAACAAGATAGAGACCTATTATCCAAAAGGGAAAAGCAAAAATACATACATAAGACGATAAAGTAATGGACACTCCGTCTAATACCAACAATCTTGACACGAATTGTTCCGTTTCCGTTGATCGCATCTGGACAAGATAGTCACAGACCGTAATAAACACACCACTTATAATACTTGAGACGGCGATTGTATCTAATATTTTTTCCTTCATTTTGTATTCTCTATAAATAAAGTGTCAAAAAGAAAAAGATTCTCATCCTGTTATTTTTTATAGATAGGAAAACAATTTCCTTGTCGAAATATTTTACTTTCGACAAGGAAATATATTCTATTTCAGACTACTAATCATATATGGTGCACCAGAAGTTTTTACTTTTATATTTTCATAGCTTCCATCATTCAAATGATAGACAGAGTAGCCCATTCCTTGCTCAGTTGACATACCGAAGATGATGTCATTGCCCGACTTGCAAATGGATGCCGCCCAGCCTGTAGTTCCTGAGAAGTTCATCTTCTTGCAAGTCTTATCATAGAGATTAATCTCAAAAGGCTGGAACGATTTATCATGAACGTAATCTGGTGGGTTGCTTGCTGCCCCAGGAATATTTAGGTATCCATAAACCTTTCCGTTTCCACCATATACCTTATTATAGGCATATGAAGTTTTACCTCCTTTTACACCATCCAGATTTACATCTGCAAGGGTAAAGCAATAAGACTTGTCAAACTCCTGTTCTCCCTTCTTAATGCGCAAGAAGCCTTCCTTTGCCCCCTTCTGATAACCGAACATTCCTACGCAATAGAAATAGATATCACCCTTCTCGTCCACAAACGGATCACCAGCAGGTGTTCCACTGGACGACATCGTGACGCGACTGTCACTAATAAGTTTGATAGGCTTGTCTGTTTTCGTGTCAATTAATGCAACATAGGCTCCAGTTTCGCAAGAATAAGCAGACTTCATTTGATTCAGTGACACATATAAAATTCCATCTCTGATAACAGAGGCACACGGTTCAGGATTATTGTCACCAGAGGACTTTCCCAAGGAATAGTCGGATAAGTCTATTTCTCCTGTCTTCGTCATTGAGGATGGGTCAATAATCCACACCTTTCCTATACCAAGGCAAGAAACATATGCCTTCTTATTGGATGCGAACGTGATGTACGTTGCCTTAGCACCACTTGGAAATACCATAGTCGTGCCCTCTTGGACGAGCTTGCCATCTTTTGGTGCATATTTGTAGAGGTGTTCCGTGTCAGTCACATATACCTTGCCACCATGCACAAATGAAAATGCACCCTTGGCAAACACCAAAGCATTGTCCGTATTGAGCGAACCAGCTGTCAAGTCTTTGAACAGACTGACATATGTGTTCTCTCCAATATTCACGCTATGCACAAATCCTGCCTCGGACTTTGCTGGTGGCGTTGGAGGAACATCTGGAGTGTCTTTACTACATGAGGAAAGACCTGATAACACAAGCAGCGCCGTGGCTGCGACTAAGAAATAATGTTTCATTTTGACTATAAATTTTTGAAATGAATAATAAGAATTTACATACTCATAGCTCCTCCTGAGACTTTGTCTCGGAACAGATTAAAACGCAATTTAGCCTTAAAGGTTCTGCCTTGCAGTGGCATTTTGAATTCCATGTAGTTCTCTTTGTCAAAAATATTTTCGACCTCGAAACTCAGAGAAACATTGTTATGCCAAAATGACTGTTGAAGCCCTATGGTAAACACATCGTTGGAAGGAATGATCCATTTCTTTCGTTGGTCGGGCAGTGTGCTCATTTGCCAGCCCCAATCGAATTCTCCGACATGAGAGACATCTACATAAACTCTGGACAACTCTTTCTTTCCCAACAAACCTTCAACGTGATATTCCATGCCATAGTTGTAATAGAATGAAGGTATGTTGGGAACATGCTTGTCATACGTAGGATTATCCGAACCTTTCTCATCGTTTAACCATTTTTGACGGTCTCGAATGTCCTGCAATGTAAGATTAAAGTATGCATAGACGTTTGGGGTTATATCTACCTTTAAGTCAGTATCGAAACCAAGCGTACTTGTCTTTCCTAAGTTTATGTATATGGAACGGATGTCAGCGGGGAAAAGTCTTATCATATTCTTCATATACATATAATAAAAATTTGTTTCCCATTGCACACGAGTAAGCCCCAATAGATTTCTCTTGTCCATGATGACCCCAATGTTCAAATTATCTCCAACTTCTGGCTGAAGATTTACAGAAGGTTTGATACTCATTCCGTTTCCGAACAATTCTCCCGTATCAGGAATTCTTACATTGTGTGAAAACGAGATTTTTCCCCTCACACCTTTCCACAATTCATAGCTAAGCCCTTCGCTAAAGCCATAATACGTTTTGTTCACGTTGGTCTGTTGGGGAGCGAATACGCTTTCTGTCTTGTCTTTTGACAAAGCATCGCTTGTTCTATAGATTTTTGACTTCAGATAATAGATGCTTATTGTCAAGGAATTCTGAAAGCGATTATTAGAAGAAGCAAACAAATAACTTAGTCCGATGTTGTTTGAAGTCATTTTGCTGGGAAATGAACTGGGGTCGAAGCCAAGGTATTCATTCATACGATCGTCCTTAGGTCTATAGTCCGAGAATACGAATTGATCATTCAGATTGAAAGTATGTCGTCCAAGTGTATATTTCAAGTTAAATTTATTTCGCAACTCAAATTGCCGGTCATGGGACTCGTTGAAAAGATTATCCTCTGTCTCCCCATTAGCTGGCGTGACCGTCCCATTCCATTGCGTTCTTGTAGTTGCCGTATCCGTCATGTTAGAACGTATGATGGGAACAACAAGTGTGTTTTTCAGCTCCAAATCTTTGAAAATGAAATTTTTCTTCTCCATATTCAAAGTAGGCATAATATTAAGACTTTTTGTATAGGCATATCGAGAGTCAAAGTTGAGAGACTGTATGCCTTTCTTATTCCTGTAAAAAGCACATTCCAAATCCAGTTTGTCGAAGTATTGCTTTCTAAAACCTATGCCCACATGATAGAATTCTGCGTCATAATAGTCATTGTTTCGTCTCACCTTTCTGTATTCAGAAGCAGGTAGATTAGTCTCAAACACTGGCCATGACATCATATAATTGTTCTTGGATTTGTTCCTGAAGAAAGCAATATTGAATAATATTCCAGATTTTGCAAAAAGTTTCTGGGCACTTGCAAGTGTCTTGAATGTCCCGAATGATGCCAATTCCTGCGTAAAACCTACTAGGTCACATTCATCCTCTCGTGTCACTATGTTGATAGCACCACCAAGTCCATCACCGCCATATTCTGCAGGAACGATTCCTTTGTACACCTCTATGTACTTAATTACATCAATCGGAATATCGTTAATATCAAAGGAACCGTCAGGGCTATTTAAAGGAAATCCATTGATGTAGACAGCGACTCGCTTACCCTCCAGCCCATGTACAGATATGCGAGAGGCACTTCCTAATCCGCCTGACTTTCTCACCTTGATGCCAGACGTTCTTGTGAGAATTTCTTCTATACCGCTTGAACGTCCCCTCAACTTGGCTCCATCCACGACCGTTACAGCCATAGGACTTTGACGAATACGGTTAATTTCTGCCTTTTGTGCGGAACCTCTTACCACAACTTCGTTAAGTTCATGTGAATTTTCTTTCAGTGTGAAGTTCAAGGTGGATTCCCCTTTTACATTCACAGTCTGTATAATCGTGTTATAACCCATGAAAGAGACCCTTATTGTATACTTCCCACTTTGAGGAAATTTTATGTGATAAAGCCCATTTTGGTCAGTAAAAACACCGATATTATTATTTTTTATATATATAGCGGCATTGACGATGGGGGTTCCATCTTTCTCACTCACAACACGTCCTGATAAGGAATGCTGTGCAAGGCCTATCAATGGGATTAAGACTCCTTCTATTAATAAAAGTAGCCTTTTTACTTGCTGACGTAACATATATTAACGATATATGATTTATAATAAATACAAGATAAATATAACTTTGAATAAGTTTCTTGAAAATGGATACTATCTATATCCTTCAGTGTATACATATTGGTATCTATTGTGCTCAGCGCTTTCAGAATGGCCTCTTTTCGTGAAAAAATCACAACCCCAGACAGGACACCTTCCTCTATTGACTTTATTTCCTCTTCATTGCAAAAAAGAGAGTATTCTTCTTTTGCCAACAGAAAGTTCCTTTCTTCTATATCTATGCCGACACTTTGATACACATCACTCTTTCCTACGATGGCCACAGCTATAGTGTCTTTATGAGAAATGGATCCTACAGCACCTTTGCCCCATATTGGTATCCCATATCTTCCTCTTAATATAGGGATGTCTTCTAACCCCAAGGTTCTTACAGCATTGTGCGCTGCGATACGCCCCATAATAAAAGTCCTTTGTTTCACTGGAGACCATTTGGCTTTAATCAGAGAGGTTTCTTCCAGCAGCACTTTCTCCTCTGTTAGAAAATCCTTTTTCTCCTCCACCAATTTGACGGCAATGGTGGAGGTAGATAATAAAGTTGTATCAAACATTTTTCTCTATGTATTTTATCACGAGGTTTGCCAATTCTACATGATATTTTGTAATAAGCACATGTCCACCTGGCAACTCATTGTAATTAACTTGTTGAAAATAATTTTCCCAGAGCTGTTGATTACTCCTTATTGTAGGTTCGTCTTCTTTACCGACAACAGAACAGAGAGTCGTCCTCAATTTGAAATCAAGAAAACGGTAATTGACCATTGCTACTGTATTCATCCTAAGTTCATGCAGATACTCATGCTTCTCCTTTTCTGTTAATGTCGAAATTAGTTCTTCATTGAGTAAATCCTTTGTACGTGAATAATCAAGCAGTTTATTGTCCTCATTTGAGAAGAAATCCATCAGAATATCACGCAAGGTTGGTGGAGTTCCTCCTATCATAATGATACCACGCAATGGAATATTTGCTTTCTCAAACCTTTTGCATAAGTCATAGGCAATATAGCAGCTGTAAGAGTAACCCATAATAAACAAAGGAATACCATCATTAAACTTTCGCAATTCTCCAAACAGTAATTCTCCAACCTCATCTACAGTAGCTTTTATCTCTCGGTCATCACCATGTCCTGGATATTGTACAGTATAAATATTAACATTGCTGACAAAATCCTTTGCAAAAGTATTGTACATTCCTGGAGTCCCTGCTGCATATGGTAAGCACACGAGTCTTGCAATAGGAGTCTCTACATTCTTCACACATATGACATTCTCTGTTGTGTCATTATCCTCATTTAAAGATAAAAGTTCCGCTATTGTTGGTTTTTCGAATAAGTCCTTAAGTTTGACTTCCTTTAAGCCAAAATTCTTGAGTTCCTTTATTAGTCTAATAGAGCGTATTGAATCCCCACCAATATCCCAAAAGTTATCATAAATGCTAACTTCCGATATTCCCAATACTTTTTGCCAAATAGAAACTATCTGTTTTTCTTTCTCGTTTCTTGGTCCAACAATGTTTCTGGCAAGTTTGTTCTTCTGCTCTCTGGCAATATTTGGCAATTGTTTCTTGTCAGTCTTCCCATTCTCTGAGATGGGTAATTGTTCTAATCTCATCATAGATTTAGGAATCATATAATGAGGTAATCGTGCTTGTAATACCTTCATTATGTTTTTAGGATCTATATCACGATGTTCTTTAGACACATAAAATACGACTATGGTATCCTCTCCACTGTCATCCTTTTGGATTTCGGCGCATACATCTACAATGTTTGGAACATGAAGTAGAGCATTCTCAATGTCTCCTAATTCTATTCTGTATCCTCTCATATTTATTTGAAAGTCTCTTCGTCCAACAAAGACAAGATTCCCCTGCTCGGTCATTTTCACCACATCACCGGTATTATATACAACACCTTCATGACTAATAGGATTGATAACAAATGCCGCCTTTGTTTTTTCAATTTTGCCCAAATATCCACAAGACACACCTTGTCCTCCGATATGGAGCGTACCGGGCACATTGGGAAGAGTCTGCTTCATATCATCATTCAAGACGTAAACCTGTGTGTTGTAAATAGGTTTACCTATGGGCACAGTGTCAAGATGGCATCGTCCATCTGCTTCTACAGGAATTCTATAAAATGTAGATGCTACCGTCGTTTCTGTCGGTCCATATTCATTGATAAATTGATGTAAAGGATAACGTTCCAACCATCTGTTGATGTCCGAAACGTTGACAATCTCTGCACCAAGAAGTATGGTCATTTGCTCTGAAAGTTTTACAGGACGCTCCAAAAAGTCCATTGCATTCACAAGCATAGAAAAATGAGAGGGCGTGACGTTCAATACATTAATTTTTTCTTTCTCAAGGAAATAAAGAAGTGTCTCAACGTTCTTAGTCTCATCATCGGAAAGAATATGTAAAGAGCCACCTGTTACAAATGGCAACCAATTCGACGTAACAGTCATATCAAATGAATATGATGTTATTAGAGCGAACCTGCTATCTGAATTAATGTTGAAAGCATCCTTCTCGTAATTGAAGAAATTAGATACATTTCTATGTCGTAACATCGTACCTTTGGGCTGTCCAGTAGAGCCTGATGTATAGATTATATAAATCAAGTCTTCTGATGTATTGCATAACTTGATGTTTTTGGTTGGAAATGTCATGATGTCTTCCTTCGTATGTCGGCAATATGCACTGGGTAAGGAAACATGAGTATCCTCTAACAAAACACAATGTTTTATTTTTTCCGTGTATGCTTGGTTTATTATCTTTGCATGTGAACCTTGAGTTATGAGTACATTTGCCCCACAATCATCTATCATATACTTTATTCTGTCTGACGGATATGATGGATCTATGGGAACATATGCACCGCCAGCAAGTAAAATGCCCAATTGTACAATGGGTAACTCAATTGTTCTGCTCAATAAGAGAACTACATGTGAATGTCTATCTACACCAAGTGAACGTAAAAAGTGAGCCACCTGATTAGCTCTTTTCCAAAAATCCTCATAGCAGAGAGACTTGTTTTGACACGAAATAGCTTCTCTTGTTGGGTATTTGCATACTGTCTGATAAACTTGCTCATGTATAGGTTTTTTAGAATATTCATGCTCTGTATTGTTGTTGTCTTTCAACATCTGTAAATAGGGAACAGGCAGAATATCTGAAGCTACTATACTCTCGAATTCAGAAGTATTTATAGCATCAACAAGTTGATAAACCATTTTGGTATATTGTTGGGATAGAAGCAATATATATTGCTGATCGAATAATTCCATAAGATAGTTCCAGTCCAAGCACCACTTGTCTTCCCAAGTGTACAGAACCAAATCTATATATGTGCCAGGAGCACCTGTCTGCACCTTTGGGGGGTCGATACTGAAGTTCTTAGTCGAATGACTAATTCCCTTAGGAAGCATATTTATAGAATTGCTGAAAATTATAGGACTCAGCGAACCTTGTTTAAGACCTTCCTGTTCTGCAATCCTTCTTGATAATTCTATAGAAGAAATTGGATATTTCAGCATAGTACGTACATAGCGTTCAATGTTTCGTGCTATGGAAACTATGGGTTCTTGTGGATGAGTGTGTATGCGAACAGGAAATATATCCAAGAAACTTCCAATAACACTCTTAGAAGTAGGAAGATGCTGTTCCCTGTTGAATACAGGCATATTAATGATGATGTCATTTTGACCAGACCATAAATTCATCAGCTTAAAATAGCAAGCCATGAGTAAGGAATTTAAACAAATACCTGCTGTATTGTGGATATGGTTTAACAACCTGTTCATTTTTGCCCCATCTAACTCTGTATGCAATGTTCGAAAATGTACATTTTTTACTATAGAGGGATGTTGCTTCGTTGGGAGTATAATCTTTTCTGGTAAGTCCTTAAAGACTTTCAGGGCAAAATCCATTGCATTCTGATAACGCCAAGTTTTTCTTCTACCTCTCTCAATGAAAACATAATCAAAGAAAGATAAGCCCTTTTCGTTCTCTGCAATTACTTTTTCTCCACTTAGAAGTTTGTCATAATTAGACAACAGCTCTTGTAAAAAATGGAAAAAACTATATCCATCAATAATTTGATGGTCTATATGGAACAAAACCTCATGTTCGTTATTCCCTGTTTTGTAAACATTACAATAGAATAGGGGGAATTTCTTAAGGTCGAACCTGTAATCATGACTCTCTATGTCTTTTTGAGCAAAGAAATCTTCTTGCGACTCTTTACTCATATTAGTTATATCCTCATATCCACACTCGAAGGTTGAATATTTCGACAATGTGACCATTTCTGGCTCGTTGGATTCTTCATAAAGGATGGAATGTAATAAAGGATGATGACTAATTATATCGTTCAATGCTTTATTCCAACACTCCAATTCAAACATTCCTCTGAACTTTGTTCTACATATAATATAACAACTAAGTCCAGTTGGTTCATTTCGAATAAAACTTTTACTATGATAAAACAGTGTTTCCTGGAAGTCCATCAATGGGAAAGGCTTACCTTCAGATACGACATAATGCTCTTTTACGACCTTTGCAATATCGCGTATATTTGTTTCCTCTTTAATATCATCGAATGTTATCTTGTTAAAGACTTCGGTTAATCGTTGCATAAGATGATATACTTGTGCAAAGGAATGAGCTTTATTTATCAGATTGTCAGTATATTGCAATTGCAAGAATGAAATATTCAATTCCTCGCAGCAAAATTCCTTAATTAATAATTCGTACTCGTTAAGAGGAGTTTCTATTTTACTTGAAAGATGTACTTCCAAATATTTGCTTTGAGCATTGATACAAGAATACTGGTAAAAGAAGCTATTCTCTAATTTGACATTGAAAGCCTTCTCTATTTTTGAGACCGCTATCATACTTCTGATGGAATCACCTCCCAGACTAAAGAAATTATCATCTGGCAGTATGTTTTCTATATGTAGAATTTCTTCCCATATAGTCTTCAGTATTAACTCATAATTTTTCGTTGCATTATCCATAAGATTAATTATAAATTTGTTATACATTCCTTTTTCAAAAGACAAAGCCATGGATCTCCGCTTTATCTTAGAACTTGAAGTTCTCTGTATATTTCCTTTCTTTATGTGGATAGAATATGCTGGGGCAAAGCCTGCAATGTTCGCAATAAAGCCGTTTACCTTCTTCACTAATTGTTGAACATCAGTCTCAGCCACATCTTTATACAGTGTAAAGAAATGCAATACTACTTCTCTTTCTATTCTCGTTGAATAGTAAGAAGTCAATACGGATTTTTCGATTTCCCCGGTGAATTTTTTTATAATAGAATCCTCCAAATCGAACGGATGGTAATTCTGCCCATTTACTATGATTACCTCCTTTTTGCGTCCAACAATATATAAAATATTGTTGGTATCAAAGAATCCAAGGTCTCCCGTACATAGCCATCCTTCTTTGAAAACTGCATCTGTTGACTTTTTGTCATTATAATATCCCATCATGACGCAATCTCCCTTTACTTGAATTTCTCCTATCTGCATATTTCCCTGCGATATACCATCTTTCTCGATTCTCACCTGAAAACATGGAAGTACGGTTCCAGCACTTGTAAACTCGCAAAAAGGAGCGTCATTATTACAAGGTTTGATTATCCCATCGTAGAAAGCATCCCTTTCAATTTTTATGGTTCTGTTTCCGTATCCGTGTGTACACGCCGAAACAATTAATGTTGTTTCAGCCATTCCATATGATGGGATATAGGCCTCTTTACGAAGACCAAGTTTAAATAACGGTTCTAATCTTGAAAACAAATTAGGCGGTACCATTTCTGCTCCAACAGACAAGGTCTTTATATGGGATAGGTCAATACCTTTTAATTCTTGCTCTTTGTCTTTAACCTTTTTAGAGAGAAGTTCCAAGCCAGACGGAGTTGTTCCACCACAAACGGTAATATCATATTGTTCAATCTTTTGAATGAAAACAACAGGGTCTCTTAAAAAAGAAAAAGGCTCTACTTTAACTTCTGTGATACAATTGTACACGCAAACAAGGTGATTACCAAATAGCCCATAATCATGGAAATATGGCATCCAGTGAATCAGTTTGTCTTCTCTTGTAATATGATCTGCAAAAGTTTTTGCTTTGATGTTTGCTATAATCTTGTCAAAACTCAGCATCACCCCTCTAGGATTTCCAGTACTTCCAGATGAGAATTGTATCACACACAACTCGTCTTTTCTAATATTGGGTGAACATACCTCACCATCACTTACCAACTCCATCTGCCCAAAGATATTTTCTATATAAATGGCATTATTATTTTCGTAAGCATTGCATAGATTGAAATCATTTGAGATTAAGATGGGATTTCCTAGAATCTCTTTGGCATTTTTAAATCGGTCGTAATCGACCGTTTCCTTGTTATTCAATCGAACAGAAGGCATAAGTACGGGTACACAATTAGCGAATACGCATCCCCAAAATAGCATTATAAAGTCTTCCGACTTAGCTACCGAAATTATTATCTTGCTCTTTGGCTGTATGGCATAGTAGCTATTTAGTACATGTGCTATCTTCCTTGATTTCTCTGCTAATTCGGCATAAGAAATAAAAACATCCTCAACATTATTATTCACCACAAATATTCCTTTTTGTGGTGTTTTTTGGGCGGCATTTTTCAACAAATCACACAAGCTCTTCATATTAAAACATATATAATTTTTAACTTGACAAAATTACGATAAAGTAGATTTGCTTACAATACCTTAAAATGGGGATTTTTCCTTTTTAAAAGGGTATTTACATATACCTACACATACCTATTATAGGTACTATAAAGTTCCTGAAGCTAAGTATCCATCCTACACATTCCCTTTTATTCCTTTCATTTCCCGTATGATCCATACCCGCAATTCCTATATATTCTTTGCCATAATTTTGCTGTTCGATAATGATTTACTCATCTTAAAACAATGATTTATGGAATCAAACAACAATGACAACTATGTGCTGGTCTTGGAAGACCGCACGGAGGTAAAGAACGAAAAGGAAGCAGGAAAACTCTCCGTAGTTTCTGGTATTGACGACAAGGGAAACCTTAAAACCACTGAAGCCATCGCCGCCAATCAGGCAGCGTTCTTGAAGTTCAACAACAAGGACGGACTTCTCAAAAACTTCATGACCAACTTCCTCAAACAGTTCAACAATCCGACTCATTTTGGGTTGTACAAGGTCGTGGCAGACAATGTGGAGCAAGGCGTGGACAACCTGCGCACCATGCTACAAAGCCGTGAAAAGCCCGAAAGCAAACAGCAACTGGCAGAGATAGGAGTGCCCTTTGAGGATCACCTGCCCCAGCAGAAGAATGCTACTGCAATCGATGAGTCGAAGATTGATTGGAAGCAACTCGATAATCTCGGACTTACCCGTGAGCGATTGGAGCAGAGTGGAGAATTGGAAAAGATGCTCAATTGGCAGAAGAGCAATCTCTTGACGATTGCCGTACCTATTGGCGACACGACCATCTACACCGAAGCACGCCTTGCTTTCCGCACGGACGATAACGGCAATATCGGTTTGGCTATTCATCCTTTGAGAAAAGAACCACAGCTTGATTTTCCCTATATGGGTTACAAGTTCTCTCCCGAAGAAAAGGAGCAACTCCTTGCTACGGGTAATCTTGGCAAGACCATTGAGGTAACACCTAAGAACGGAGAGCCTTTCTCTGCCTACGTCTCCATCGACCCGCAGACCAATGAGATTATAGCCCTGCGCGCCGACCGTGTGAACATCCCCAAGGAAATCAAGGGTGTTACTCTTTCCGATGCACAATACAAAGAACTTGTGGAAGGTAAAGCCGTGAAAGTGGAAGGAATGACTGCCAAGAGTGGTAAGATATTCAATGCCACCCTGCAGGTCAATGCCGAGCGAAAGGGCATTGAGTTCATCTTCGACAATAACCGTGGATTTAAGGAACGGCAGCAGCAGACACAGCAGCAAGGTGTACCTCATAAGCTCTGCGGCTTGGAGCTGTCAGATAAACAGCGCGAAGCCTTGGATAGCGGTCGTACACTATATCTAAAGAATATGGTGGATAAACAAGGGCAACCTTTCAACGCGTACGTTCGTATGGACAAGGAACAGAATAGACCACGTTTTTACAAGTGGAATCCTGACAAGAAGCAGGAAACCGGCAAAGAAAAGGTCGTAGCTGTGGCGGAAGAACACAAAACACAGGTAGCCGTGAATAACCACGGCAAGACCAACGAAGCTACCAAGCATGTGAAAGAGCCACTCAAAACGGGACAGACACAACCTACTGCCGAGCAGAAGCAAAAGAAGGACGAAAACAAGCAGAAGAAGTCCCGTGGACGTAAGATGTAACCCTTAATTCTATTATCGACTATGACAACTTGTATTATCGCCGAGAAACCCTCGGTAGCCAGAGATATTGCCCGCATCGTAGGGGCAAAGAGTAAACAAGAAGGATATATGGAAGGCAGCGGCTACCTCGTCACTTGGGCAATGGGACACCTCATAGCCCTTGCCATGCCCGAAGCCTACGGTTTTTCTGCCTATAAAGCTGAAGACCTGCCCATTCGTCCCAATCCATTTCAGTTAGTGGTACGACAAGTACGTAAGGATAAGGAGTATGTATCAGACCCAGCAGCACTAAAACAGCTCAAGGTGATACGCTCCAGCTTTGGCAAGGCAGACCGCATCATCGTTGCTACCGATGCAGGACGTGAAGGTGAACTCATCTTCAGATACATCTATTCCTATCTCAATTGCCATAAGCCTTTCGACCGCTTGTGGATTTCCTCCCTCACCGATAAAGCCATCCGTGAGGGACTTTCCAACCTCAAACCGGGAAGCAGTTACGACAATCTCTATTATTCCGCCAAAGCAAGAAGCGAAGCCGACTGGCTGGTGGGTATCAATGCAAGCCGTGCATTGTCTATCGCCCGCAGGGGAGGCTATTCCTTGGGACGGGTACAGACCCCGACATTGTCTATGGTCTGCCGTCGGTACATAGAGAACCGTAATTTTTCTTCCATACCCTACTGGAAATTATCCGTTCTTACAGAAAAAGAGGGCTTGTCGATAAAAGCCGTTGGCTGTAAAGACTATGAAAATGAAGCATCGGCACAGACTGCCCTCGCCCTGCTTCGCAGTCAGAGCCGGCTTAAAGTAGAGTCGGTCACAAGACAGGTGGGGCATACCGCGCCACCACTCTTGTACGACCTTACTGCCTTGCAGAAAGATGCCAACAGACGTCACGGCTTTTCAGCGGACAAAACCCTCTCGATAGCCCAAAGTCTCTATGAGAAAAAAATCACGACCTATCCCCGCACTGGCAGCCGATACATCAGCGAGGATGTCTTCGAGGAAGTACCCGCCCTGCTGCGCAAGATAAGAGAAACACTTCCGACTCCGCTTAACCGCCATTCTGTGGACAATACCAAAGTTACCGACCACCACGCCATCATCCCGACTGGTGAAACACCATCAGGATTGTCGGCAGATGAAGCGACCGTCTACCAGATGGTGAGCAATCGCTTTGTCGAAGCCTTTTCCCCCGATTCCGAGGAAGAGCGTATGCAGGTGCGGTTTACTGACGGCACCAACACCTTTACTTGGAAGGCGTGTAGGCAGATTTCCTTGGGTTGGAAAGCCGTACAGAAAAGTAAAGAAGTGGAAACTGAGAAGGAAGAAGATGGTAAAGAACAGATTTTGTCTTCATTGCCTAGCCTAACGGAGGGAGAGGTTTTGCCACTTGTTTCTGCTGAAATAACCGAGCATAAGACCAAACCTAAACCGCTCTACACAGAAGCGACACTGCTTTCTGCGATGGAGAACGCCGGAAAAGAGGTTGAAGATGCTGAAAGTAAGAAAGCGATGGCAGAATGTGGTATCGGCACACCTGCCACCCGTGCCAACATCATCGAGACGCTTATTCTCCGTGATTATATCCGAAGGGACAAGAAAGCCATCATACCGACAGAAAAAGGCCTGGCTGTCTATGAGATTGTCAAGGACAAGAAGATAGCCAATGCAGAGATGACAGGCAGTTGGGAACTTGCCCTTGCTGCTATTGAAGCAGGAAAGATGCCATCTGAAAGGTTCGCACAGGGCATCAATTCATACGTGGGGACAATCTGCGAGGAACTCCTCTCACTTTCTTCAGAGCAGAAGTCCTATCCTGTTTACCGCTGCCCAAAATGCGGACAGCAGAGTGTCGGTATCTATGCCAAGGTAGCCAAGTGCAGGCATGAAACCTGTGGTTTCCACGTGTTTCGTGAAGTCTGCGGCATACATCTCTCTGAAGATAACATCCGTGACTTGATAAGCTCCGGTCGTACGTCTACCCTTAAAGGGCTGACCAGCAAGGCAGGCAAGAAATTCAATGCCCGACTGGTTTTGAAGGATGATTATACCACCACCTTTGAGTTTGAACAAAACAAAAAACGGAAATAGCATGTTACTTCATTTCTGATACTAAAATCCGGAATTACGGTCAAGTTTTGGTATCAGAGTGATTATTCCCATAATAGAATAAGTTATACCTTATGGCATACAATAAGAAAGAAGTCCTGCAAGCCAACACGGAAGCCATCCGTGTGGTCTTGCGCCTGGAGAAAGAACGCCGCGAAGCCACCGAAACTGAGAAAAGTATCTTGCGGAACTATCAGGGCTTCGGTGGCTTAAAATGTGTACTCAACCGCACAGACAATCCCGATGACATACGCTATTGGAGCAAGTCGGAGCAGAATCTCTTTGAACCAACCCAACAGCTCAAGCAGATGATTTATCGAGAAGCCGTAGATGCCAACACCGCCAAGCGGTATTGGGAGAGCATCAAGGCAAGCGTACTGACCTCCTTCTATACTGATACCCGTATCGTTACCGCCATTGCCGATGCTCTCACTTCTGTAAATGTACCCATACGTCGATGTTTGGATCCTTCGGCTGGCATGGGAGTATTTGCTGAGACCTTTGCAAGGCAAGCGGGAGTTGTAGATGCAATGGAAAAAGACCTGCTTACTGCCCGCATCTCACAAGCCCTGCACCCTTATGGTAAAGGCAACGTGTTCGTTAGAAACGAACCTTTTGAAGCTGTTGGAGAGCTGGAAGACAAGGACAAATACGACCTTATTACAAGTAACATTCCTTTCGGGGATTTCATGGTCTATGACCGAGAGTACAGTAGAGGCAAGGATACACTAAAGCGTGAGTCCACACGTGCCATTCACAATTACTTCTTCGTGAAAGGTCTGGACTGCATCAAGGAAGGTGGCTTACTGGCATTCATCACCTCACAGGGTGTATTGGACAGTCCTCGCAATGAAGCCATACGCCGTTACCTCATGCAGAACAGCCGCCTTATCTCTGCCCTCCGCCTACCATCGGGTATGTTTTCAGACAATGCAGGAACGGACGTGGGCAGTGACCTCATCGTCCTGCAGAAGCAGACGGGTAAAGAAATCAGCGAGGGCATTGAGCAGCAGTTCGTAGAAACCGTTTCTGTTCCCAAGGAAGAAGGCTCTTCTGTCGTCTTCAAGCACAACTCTCTTTTTGTAGGAGAATGGAAGGACATTTCTCATCGCACCGTTGCCACAGAGCGCATAATGGGTACAGACCCTTATGGAAGACCGGCATGGGAGTATCGGTTCTCAGGAGGGATTGAAGAAATGGCAGAAAGTCTCCGAACACAACTCTCTCTTGAAATGGGACAACGTATCGACCGTAAACTATATGAAACAGGTATACCGATGACAGAGGTAGAGCGAGAGGCGGAAGCAGAGAAACAGCTTCGCAAGTTGGGTATTACCATAAGTCGGAAAGAAGAAACAGAGAAGACAAAGACTGAAGACAAGGGTATAAACGATGCCTATAACCTCATGCCCGACAGTATCAGGAAGCAACTGCCTAAACTCTATTCGACGGAAAAGGAACTCATTGGCGATAAGATAGCCTATGCACGCTATTTCTTCCCTATGGGAGCATATACTGCCTATCTCTTGGAATATGATCCCAAGAGCCGTATTGGCTTCGGTGCCGTGACGATGGGTTACGGCTGGGAGCTTGGCAATATGTCCCTCGATGAGATGGAAGGCGTGAAAGTAAGAGGACTGGGGATTGAACGTGATCTGTACTTCTCTCCTAAGAAACTGCACGAAATTGCAGAGTTGGAAGAAATCGTCAGGGAACAATATACCAAAGAAGAAGTGGTGGCAGAGGAAATCAAGGAAGAAGCGGTAACAAATACAGAAGACACGGTTAAGAAGACTGTGAACGGTACTTCTGGAATCAAGATATCCAAGGAAGAGTTGGAAACTGAAACAGAAATTAATGTCGGGCAAGTCATAGAACCGGACGATTTTACCATTACCAAGGCACAGGCAACAGAAAATACCGTTTCCAATGGAGAGACTACTCCATTGCAACCACCATCATCGGAGTCTGTACTACAGCAATCTGTGTCAGAGCAACCGTCCATAAACGTTGAACCTGCGCCCGAAGGCGTACCCGCCCTGACGCTTCATCATCAATACGAGCAGGAACCGCAGGAAATCCGTACGGATATTGAAGCCCCAAGAGAAATGAACGGACAGACGATATTCTTTGACGACGATCATCATCCGGTGGTGGACCATAACATGGAAGATATCGGACAACCGGAGCAACTGTCACTGTTTGCCCCGGAGGAATACAGCCTTTGGACAAGAGAGGTCAGCCGTGTGAACAATGAAATCAAGGATAATTCAGGAACTTCACAGGCGCACCGTCCTATAACACAAACTGTTCCCCAGAAACCATCGGAGTCCAAGATGCAAAAGGCAGCGACCATTCTTCAACGGCGTACCCGTAGTAGCAGGAAAAAGGCTTCTTCCTCTCCACGTGAGCCGTCACTTTTCGACTTCATGAACGAAGCCGAGGAGCGCAAGCCAAAACCGATAGCGGAAGTCAGAAAGGAGTTTGACGCTTCACCACACCCTTTTCTCTCTTCGCCGGACTCTCATCTGAGAGACGGCTCCATTGTCGTGCAGAAAGGGCAGGTGGGGTTTCTTTCTGACTTAAAGCGACATCCGACTTTTAACCCGATGGACTTGCCGTATGCGCAGCTTTCCCGACTAAAAAGCTATATTGAGATACGGGAGTGCTATCATCGTCTCTATGACTACGAGGCAGAGAACCATGCAGAAGACAGGGAAGACCGCAGCAGGCTCAACCACCTATATAATGACTATGTTGCACGCTGGGGCTACTTCAATCAGAAGGCGAACACCGACATCATCAAGATGGATGCTACAGGCGTGGAAATGCTGTTCTTGGAACGCTCTGAGAACGGCAGGTACGTCAAGGCGGACATCTTTGACCATCCTACGGCATTTTCCACCACGGAACTGACCGTTGCCGCAGACCCGATGGAGGCACTGGGTGCATCGCTCAACAAGTACGGCACGGTGGAACTTGACTACATGAGTTCGCTTTTACCTGATATGGAAGAAAACGACATTATTTCTTCCTTGGAAGGTCGCATCTATTTCAATCCCGAAGAGAATGCCTACGAGGTTGCGGACAAGTTCATTTCGGGCAATGTAATAGAGAAGGCGGAGCGTATCGAGTCATGGCTCTTGGACCATCCCGACCACGAAGAGGCAAAACAGAGCCTTGCCGCCCTGCGTGCAGCCACGCCAACACCCATTCCTTTTGCAGACCTTGACTTCAATCTCGGTGAACGCTGGATACCTGCCAAGGTCTATGGCAGGTTCGCTTCGGAGTTCTTCGGGACGGACATTGGCGTATCCTACCATTCCAACATGGACGAGTACAGCATTGTCTGCGACCGAAAGAATGCCAATATCTGGCACAAGTATGCCGTACAGGGTGAGTTCCGCCGTTATGACGGTATCAATCTCCTGAAGCACGCCCTGCACAATACCATTCCCGACATCAACAAGAGCAAGGAGGTGGCGGATAAGGTTACGGGAGAAATCAAGACCATCAAGGTGCGTGACGGACACGCCATACAGATGGCAAATGCCAAGATTGAGGAAATCAGACAGGGCTTTGTCGATTGGCTCGGACGCACACCAGACACGTTCAAGCAGCAGCTCTCCGACCGTTACAACCGTCTTTTCAATTGTTTCGTGCGACCCAACTTTGACGGTACGCACCAGACGTTTCCCGACCTTGACCTCAAACGATTGGGTATTGCCGACCTCTACAAAAGTCAGAAGGATGCCGTGTGGATGCTCAAAACCAATGGTGGCGGCATCTGCGACCACGAGGTGGGAGCGGGAAAGACACTTATCATGTGTACAGCTGCCTACGAGATGAAGCGATTGGGACTGGCAAACAAGCCGATGATTATCGGACTGAAAGCAAACGTCTTCGACATTGCCGATACTTTTAGGAAAGCTTATCCCAATGCTAAGGTACTCTATCCCGGCAAGAACGATTTTAATAAGCAGAACCGCCAACGTATCTTCAACGACATCAAGAACAACGACTGGGACTGTATCATCCTCACGCACGAACAGTTCGGTATGATACCGCAAGCTTTGGAGATACAGGAAGCGATTATGCAGAAGGAACTGGACTCCGTGGAAGAAAATCTCGAAGTGTTGCGGCAACAAGGAAGAGACATCTCCCGTGGTATGCTCAAAGGACTGGAAAAACGCAAGCAGACGCTTGAAGCCAAGTTGCAGAACATACAGGACAGCATCGCCGAAAGAAAGGACGATGCCGTGGACTTCAAGATGATGGGTATCGACCATTTGTTCGTGGATGAGAGCCACCAATTTAAGAACCTGATGTTCAACACACGCCATGACCGTGTGTCGGGGTTGGGCAATCCTGATGGCTCACAGCGTGCCTTAAACATGCTCTTTGCCATTCGCACCATACAGGAGCGGTCGGGCAAGGACTTGGGCGCAACCTTCCTTTCAGGCACAACTATTTCCAACAGTCTGACGGAACTTTATCTGCTTTTCAAGTATCTGCGCCCGCAAGCCTTGGAAAGGCAAGGCATCAATAGTTTTGACGCATGGGCTGCTGTCTTTGCCAAGAAGTCCACCGACTATGAGTTTTCCATCACGAATGAGATTATTCAGAAGGAACGCTTCAGAACATTTATCAAGGTTCCGGAGCTGGCTGCGTTTTATGCGGAAGTATGGGAGTAGAAAGCAGAAAATGGCATAAAACTCATATCTGACTGAAATACAGCGGATATTGCTTGTTTCTTCTTAGGGTTGCATCATAGAAAACAGGCAGAAAAGAGAGTGAAAAGGAGGGAGTTCAGTTACCAAATCGTTCGAAAAACGATGAAAGGAAAAGGACGGCTGAAAGTGGTAACTAAAACGGAGTTTTCTCTTTCATTATCAATGTTTTGCATCGTTCAAAGTTCCTCAAAGAAGTGTAATTTTGCAAGTAAAAAACAATGGAAAAAGAAAAATTCAAGCTGCTTTTCTACCTCAAGAGAGGTACGCAGGACAAAAACGGAAAAAGTCCCATCATGGGACGCATCAGCGCAGGACGCTCTATGGTACAGTTCAGTTGCAAATGCTCGTGTACTCCTCGTTTGTGGGACAGTCGCAAGAACCGACTGCTGGGCAAGAGTGCCGAAGCCGTATCGGTAAACAAGGAACTTGACCGCCTTCAGGTGAGCATACACAAGGTTTATGAGTCTCTTTCGGGTAGCTCCGATGCCCCCATTACGGCAGAGAGAGTACGGGAACTTGTATTCGGACTAAATAGCGAATCCCAAGAACTGCTGCACCATACAGACGAGTATATCGACCGCTTCCGTGAGCGCGTGGGCATAGACCGCAGCGAGCGGAGGCTGAAATGTCTGCTGCTCTTCCGCAAGCATCTGGCAAACTTCGTCAGGTATCGCTACCATGTGGAGGATATTCCCGTACAGAAAGTGGACACAGTCCTCATCAAAGACTTGGAGGACTACTTCGCCAAAGAAAAGGGATTCAAGCTCAACACTTCGGCTGGTTATCTCTCCATGCTGGCTTCCTTGCTCAAAGACCTGCATAAACGGCACATCATTGACACCTATCCCTTCATCAACCATTCCATTCGTTGGGAAGTGGGCACTCCACGTTACATCACAAGGGAGGAGGTAAGCCGTATCGCAGCCTTGGGAGAAGATAAATTGCAAGGCTATGAAAAAGTGTCGAGGGATATGTTCCTTTTCTCCTGCCTGACGGGGCTTTCCTATACCGACGTGTATCACTTGACGGAGCAGCACATCTTTCACGAAGCGGGAATGACTTGGATACGCAAGCCGAGAATGAAGACGGGCAACGTGTGCCACATTCCCCTACTTTCCGAAGCCACTGCCATTATCGAGCGTTATCGGGGCATTCACACGAGGGCTTTCCGACACGAACCGCCCAAGGGGTATCTGCTGCCCATACCCGGATGCGACACGGTAAACATACACCTCAAAAAGATAGCACGGCTTTGCGGTATTCAGAAAACGCTGACCTATCACATGGCACGGCATACCTTCGCATCGCAGATGACACTGTCGGAGGGCGTGTCCATTGAGAGCGTTTCCAAAATGCTCGGACACAGTCAAATCAAAACCACGCAAGTGTATGCGGAGACATCTCCCGAGCGTGTCTTTCTGGACATAGAGAAAATACTTCCACAACTCGCACATTATCAACTGACCAACTAAAACCGCAGAACAATGAAAAGTACATTTTCCATACTATTCTACACGGACAGAAGCAAGACCAATGAACACGGAGTATGCGTAATCCGTTGCCGTATCACCTGCAACGGTACGTCCTCATCGTTTTCCACGCAGTTGCAAACTTCCCCCGATGAGTGGCTTGCCCGAAAAGGGCGCGTCAAGGCGACAGCAGGTAATTCAAGCGGCATCAATCTGCAACTGAACTCAATCGAAGAGTGCTTGCATTCACTCTATGAACGTACATTAAGGGAAGAAAACTATATCACGGCGGAATACCTCAAGGAGCGTTATATGCAGCAAAGTCGCCCCATGCCGACACTTGCGGAGTTATATCAATCCGTTTGTGAATACAAGGAGGAATTGCAGGGCAGAACCTTAAGCAAGGCAACCGTCAGGGCTTTTAAGGATAGCTACAAGAGTTTTGTTCATTTCCTGCAAGTAAGGGACAGGGCAGACTGTATGCCCACAGAGGTGGACAAGACTTTGCTAGAGGACTATCGCCTTTTTATGCTTCGGGACTTGGGAAACAAGGAAAGCAGTGTCGGCAACCGCCTACGCCACTTGCATCAGGTCATTCGCAAGGCATTGCAGGAGCGATACGTTCGTGAAGACCCTTTTGAACTCATAGACATAGAAACGCCTACCTACGAGCGCAATGCACTTACAGCGGACGACCTGCAAAAACTCTTGGCTTACCGTCCGCACCGCTCGACAGACAACCATTGCAGACTTATTTTCCTCTTGGGATGTTTTACGGGGCTGGCATTTTCCGATTTGAAGAAACTCAGAATGGATGATGTCTATAAGCTCGGTGATGGACGCAGATATATCTCCCTCTGCCGAACAAAGACACAGAACAGAAGTATTGTCCCGTTGCTGCCCGTTGCCGAGAAAATACTCGCCATTGTGAGCCACGGACGAAGGGAGGGGCTTTTCTTTCGAGAGTTTCCCAGCAACAGTAATTTCAATAGAACTATTCAGGAGATATGTATTAAGGCAGGACTGCCACCGCATACCCAAGCGACCTCGCACACCGCACGGCACACCTTTGCCACGACCATCTGTCTGGAGAACGGACTTCCGATAGAGACGGTGAGCAAGATGCTGGGGCATCGCTTTATCTCCACGACCGAGATTTATGCACGGGTGACCAAGAGCAAGATTGCCAAGGAAATGCAACCCCTGATGGGTAGTGAGCATACAAGGGTACTGCGTAAAGCCTTACGGCTGTGTCCGTCAAGAACACCGAAAAAGTCAAGTCCCATAATTGGGATGTAACAGCCGTAATGAATGATTCAAAAAAAAAGAAGTCCAACTTTTTAACAAGAAGAACAATGAAACAGAAGAACAAAAAGGAACTTTCCTACTTTCGATTGAAGTTAAGAAGTTACATACCCCAATTCGGGATAAGCAGTTCTTCTTTTTCCTCAAAAAAGTTTCAATAAAAGCCTAAAAAGAGGATTGTTTTTTGTATGTTTACTGTTGATAATCAATCATATAACAAAATAACAATCCTCATGAAACTTGTCAGCAAAGTTACGGAAATCTATTGTATTGCAGATGATTTCTGCAAAGAATATCATTCAGAATTGAACAAAACCTCTCTTTCTTTCTCATCCTCCTCTGCCAATAATCCAAAACATCGCAAGAGAAAAGGGCGAATGAGTGATGCTGAAATGATCACAATTCTTATTTTGTTCCACAGCAATACTTTTCGGAATTTCAAACATTTCTATCTCTTCTATGTTTGCCGAGAACTAAAAAAAGAGTTCCCCGATCTGCTCTCATATACACGCTTTGTTGAGCGTATGCCTCGTGTTGCAATACCCTTATTGCTCTTTCTCAAACTGGGATTAATGGGAGAGTGTACCGGAATAACCTTTATCGATTCCACACGTATTCCAGTGTGTGAAAATAAGAGACAATCCCGTAATCGCGTATTCAAAGGGTACGCTCAAAAAGGAAAAAGTACTATGGGATGGTACTATGGCTTCAAACTTCATCTTTTGTGTAATGAACGAGGTGAACTACTCAATTTTGCTCTAACCCGAGCCAATGTAGATGATCGTAACCCAAAAGTATTCAATGATTTGACGAAGGATTTATTTGGAAAATTATATGCCGATAAAGGTTATATTTCTCAATCACTGTTTGCTTCACTCTTCGATAGGGGAGTTCACATCGTCACGGGAATACGCACTAATATGAAGAACCGCTTAATGGATGTGCACGACAAAATCATGCTCCGCAAAAGAAGCATTATCGAAACCATTAACGATATGCTCAAGAACGTGGCACAGATTGTTCATACCCGCCACAGAAGTATCTCAAACTTTATTGTCAACCTTTTGGCAGGAATGGCGGCTTATGCTTTCTACGATACAAAACCCTCTATCAATATGGAGTTTGAGATGGAGGGAGAAACAGAAGTGAAACAGCTCACGCTTTTCTAAATTTACTTGCGTGAAACAATAAATCTTCGGCCTAAAACAAGGTCGAAAGAATCGTTGTGGACTATAATCTGAGTAAAAAGGAGGGGACCTTAAACCGAATTGGGGTTACATGAGTGAACATTACCCCGAGCGATTGGGAGACAAGGAGTTTTTCACGGCAAGAGCCGACATGGCACTGACCGCCTACTGCGATGCCGTGGCGCAAGGTTTTAACCATTTAGAAGCAGAAAGAATAGCAAGTGAAGTGCTTTTCAGTGGACTGCATTTCTCAAAGTACGATACCCTTGTTTCTATCTTGGAGAACGAGTTTGAGAGGGAACTTCCTGCACCGCTCCCAGAGAGGCTTTCGCTTTTATTGTTGTCGAACAAGGCTATTCAAGCCACATTCGACAAATTCGGTTTGACGGACACATTGGCTTCTGACGAGCAATACGGCCGTCTTTACACCGAACTGACAGGCACGATAGTGCTGCTCATCGAGAGCAACAACCTGCCAATGGTCAAACAGACGGAGGAAGCAAGCCCAAAGGCGTTGTAAGCAAAGGCGCACGCAAAGTTCCTGATACCGTTTCTTATCGTGCAAAGGTACAACGGCAGCCTATCTGCCCTGACAAGGTCGAGTCCTGCGGATGAAGAGAAGAATCTCCACCGCAGGATTTTTCTGTTTCAAGGTGGTATTGCCATTTTCTATATCCATGCGGTCGTATTCATCTCTCCCAACCTTGCAGGGCAGGGCTGCCGTAGAGAGTATAGGCACGACAAGAATACGGCATACTCAGGCTCTTTGGACGCAAGGCATAACAACTAACAACAGATAGGACTGACGATAATACGGACTATCTATTGTTTGTACAATTTGTTGTCATGACTATCTGTTGTCAAAACTATATATCGTCAAAATAATCTATCGATAAAACTATCTATCGACACTTCGACATCTCGATTTGTCGAACTATCGAATTATCGATAAAACAACAAGATAATAAAAGGAACGGGCCGGCACCTCATCTCATTACCGCAATAACACAGACGGATTTCCTTTGTTTTTCTATTGCTTTCTTTCTATTTCCCTGCTTATCCTCATTTCTTGCAGCGATGCTTCCGAGGGTTTACTTTTGCACCCGAGAAGTACGGCAATGGACTGCATAACAGTTTGTTTGCTGAGTAACAATAAAGTAATCAAAACAAAATTAAGGCAATGAAACTCATTATCATCGACCGCAAAGCGTGGGAGCGACATCGCTCCGAATTTGCAGACTTTATCCATCGTGTGGAGAAACTCATCGGCAATCCTCCCGAGACCGAGCAATGGCTCGACAACGAAGCCGTGTGCAAGCGTTTGGGTATCAGCAAGCGTACCCTACAATCATACAGAGATACGGGTAAAATTCCTTATTCAATGATTGGACATAAGTGCTATTACAAGGAGAGTGACATCATGGAGATACTTAACTCAAAAAATGAATAAACTATGGCAGAGAACGAAATCATTACACAGCAAGACCCTCAGATGCAGATGTTTGCACAACTGATGGAGGGCATCTTAAAGAAACTGGAGCGTTATTGCGCCACTGCCCGTCCGATGTTGGGCGGAGAGGTTTACCTCACTGGCGAGGAGGTTTGCAGCCAATTACGGCTCAGCACACGTACGCTCCAAGAGTACAGAAACTCAGGAACGCTTCCTTTCTACAAAATCGGAGGGAAGATACTCTACAAGCAGAGCGACATACAAGCCATGCTTGAAAAACGCTATAACCCGATACCCAAGAAATTATGGCAAGAATAGATGAAAAAAGGAAACAACGCTTGGAACAAGCCATTAGAGATATGGGAAATTATGGCGTTAAGCTCCGCAAGCCCGAAGAGTTACCCGATTTTGACCAGCCCTCCGATTATGAAGAGGAAAAGAGAAGGTTTGAGCCTGTTGATAAAGTTGAGGAACAAAATGACAAGGAGAGTAACGAGGATTTTTCTCAACCGTCCTATCAAGAAACAGCGTTGTCGCCAACAGAAAGGGCTACTTCTACCGAAGAATTTCATCAAAGAATGGGAAAAACAAAGGACAGAAAGCAATTATCCGAGTTTCAGGGGAAATATCTCCAGCCCTTTCGCAACAGCCACCGCAAAGCCGTGTATGTATCAGAGGAAACCCAACGAAAGTTAGACTTCGTGGTGCGGAGAATCGGTGAGCATGGAGCGAGCGTTTCGGGATATGTCGAACAGGTACTGCGGGAACACCTCGACCAATACAAGGAAGATGTGGAAAGATGGAGGAAACTCTGAATTACTGCATTCCTCGAATGCAAGCCTACGCCGAGTTACTGTATTCAATGAATGCAGTAACACAGCAGGGGCTTATAATCCCATTTTCTACATCAGCAAGGTGTGTCTTTGTACCACAAATTACCATTTGTACCACAAAGACCCTTGCCCCGAAAGGGAATTAAATCACTCCGAAGTCGTGACTTATTGTTTTACAAAATAGTACTTTCCTTTTCTAATATAACGCTCGTCCTCATATCTGCCAAAGTGATAGATAAACTTCTGTTGAGGTCTATCAGTATATCTAAGTGTAAGTTGATCATTATTTAATACATATATACCTTTTAAAATCTCTATAGAATCTTTGATTGAGTTATAATCATGAAACTCAAAAGTAGAGTCATTTTTGAAAACAATTCGTATATCAGCTGCATGTGGTATTATCCAAATACCTTGTAAATACTTGAATGCTGTAGATTTCTCTGTTTTTATGACTCTTACTTGATTTTTTTGTACAATACACTTCTTGTTAGGTGCTGATGTACAACTTACGGTGATGAAGCCAATTAGAATTAACATTTTCATTCTCATTTCTAGTATACTCCATGATTAAACAATTCAACCTCTTTTTTCCTTCTCCCTATTATTTCGCTTGGACGTCTCCAACGGAGCATCAGTGTCCCATCATAGTGCCCTTTATTTAGTTCTTTCAAAAACTCGGAAGAAGGAAATCCTCTTCCAACTCCGATATTAAATGCAAATGAGCAAATGGCATCATATTCATTTTGTGATAGAGGTACTTTTACTAAAGCGCGAATTTTAGGCTCAAATGTTTCTTTTAAATCTTTCATTAAAAGTTTTTTTGCATCGTTTTTCGTAAATCTTGTCCATGCCCTTCTATCAGCATCTGTTACTTTGCTTTTATGAAGTAAGTGTCCAACTCCAATTGTTGCAAATCCTTTAGAGTCATTATATGGATGCGTTATCATTCCTTCTCTTGCTATCAAGAAATTTATGCCTTGTTGACTAATAGACAATTCAGAAACATTTCTCCTTTGTGAAGAATTTGGAATACTTTGTGAAGATTTACTTTTACCATAAACAACGACATCTGACAAATGAAACGTTCCGTCGAAAATTTCTTGCCCTTCCTTTAAAGACAGAATTCCATTGGAATTTATTGTCACACCATTAGCAAGTAATATAGCAAGTGCTTGATCGGTAGAATACCCTGTGTATTTGGCATATGAAGCAGCATTATCACCTCTAAATTGCCATTGCTGTTTCTTTCCCAATTCCCATCAGGATCTATTAATAAAATGGGATTACCTAGACAGTAAGTGTAGCTTGAAACAAATGGTTTCGCCTCTATTAATGCATCAGGAGTATTCCATATACTTATCACAGGATTCATGTATCTTGCACCATAATAATACAAGCCTGTCTCAGAATCCATCTCCTTGCCGTTGAACTTGTATGGCATATCCTCGCTACTACTATGCTCATCGGCAAGTAGCTCACCATACGGCAGGTAAGCATCATATTGGGTGATGTTACCCTTGTCATAGGTGATATAAGAAGTTGAGCCAAGATGATCGCTGTGATAGAAGAAGGTTTCCTCCTTGGTTGTGTCATTAGGGATATAGCCATAGCCCGCCTGCGGGTCATCGGGGTTTGTCGGGTCGTTCCAAGAGATGGGTGCGCCCGGCTCGGTGTTGGGCGTGTCGTTGTGTTTCGGTGTCTGCACCCAGCCTTCGGGCACAGTGTGGTCGCCAAGGTTGGTGATGACCGTGTTATAGCCCACACCTGTGTTTTCAGGGTCTCCGTAGGCACCTTTCTCGGTAGGTACGCCCGGAGCAACGCCCAGCTGCTTGTAGTATTCCTCCTTCTGCGCCTCTATCTGGTTCATGCGCTCGGCATAGTCCTGCTGGCCGGCAGTGACATAGCTGCCGTTGGTGCCATACACATTGTTAAATGTGCCTGTGCCGATTCTTGACGCTACGCGCTGACTTCCGATGAAGAAGTATCCTATTTACACTTAGCCTTGTCCGTCCACTGTAGAGCTCATCACCCGCAGGCGCACATGCCACTTGTTATAAAAGAGAAAAAGTCCATACCCAAGGTGAATGGGTATAGAAGGATTGAAGGACAGCATCGTTGTGGGTATGCACATGGCAGAGCCCACCAGTATGGCTTTACGGATTCAAATTACCTCCCCCTGTGCCCTGTGACGGTTTGCTTCCGCCAATGGACTTTCTTGTCACGCGGAACTCCACCGACTTGGCTGCGTCTTTGATTTTACTTCAAATTCTATCATGACCTGTAAGTTTTAGTTATCATTCTAATAACGTACCGTTCAGCGGTTTATTGTCCCGGCTTTCAACACCCTTATATGGGTAATGCCCGATACTCTAATATGGGTAATAGGCAACACCCTTGTATGGGGGCGGTATATCTATGTAAGGGTAATCGATAACTTCAAACAATACTCGCATATTTAGTGCAGACGACAGAATTTTTTATTGCCCTATAGCCCATCCCCCCATATTCCCTTGCAATACTATCTATTCCTAGCAGTTACACCTATCCGTTGTATTACTCTATCTTTAAAGGTATAATAACCAAAAAGTTTGCCGTTCTCATAACGTGCTATTTTTGAAATATTTGTTTTGTCAGTTACGATTCTAAGAGACTCGAAGGGACATCTTATTATCTCCCAGTTTCCTAAGCCATCATTATCATAGATAATAAAGAGCATAGAAGCTCCATACGTGGAACCTTTTACATACATTTCCATAGCATAAACCTTATTATTAGGTTCAAAATAATATGATTTCAAAGAGATTTTCCCCTTTTCAAAATCAATATTGCCCGCTCCTGAAATAGTTCCTATTTCCGAAAAATTTTTACCATAACATCTAATTGTTGAAAACATGACATAATTATTGATAGTATCTTGATAGACATTTAAAAAGGAGGCTTTATTTTCCCCCAAAGGAAATATTTGGACACATTGAAGCGAGTTGTTCTTTAAAATACTATTTGATACCTTTTGAGCATGGATAACGGTTATATTAAATGACATAATGAATAACCATATGTATTTTGAAATATTCATTGTTTCTGACCTTTCTTTTTCGTTTCTTTGTAATTATACATCCTAATGTATGAAGTCCTAACTCCATCTACGTATATTTCCTTTAACTTGCTAAAGTCCCATTTAGGAAGGGTAGGATTACCTTTCTTATCTTTTGTCATTGATCTTGGACTATAATATAATAAAGCCGATTTACTAATCCCCCGTTTACTTCCATTAGAGACCTTGATAGCATTAGATAGACTTTTAACCCACGCATTATGATTCAGTTTGTCTAACTCACCTTTATGTTTTCCACTTTGGATTTTAAGCGTCTTACTAGGATTAGTATAGAAAATCCGATTATTATCATTCTTATTTAATGAAGAGAACTGCCATGGTTGTACTATAACACCCTCTATAGTATTTGGAAATTTATCAGACTTAACTCTATTCATAACTATATCCATTCCTGCTAGTTGCTCCGTAGAATTTCCTCCTCTAAATTCGGCATAACCAATTCTAGCTAATTGCCCAATATCATCATTTAAATTAATTTCGGATATTGAAGTCTGTTTACCAAGTTTTCCTTGAAGATAATCATTCATATTAAAATCACCGGTCACAAAATAAGCTTTCCCATTATTTTTATTATCGTAACCTAAATAATTTCCTGATTTTGTGAAATAATCTCCTTCGCCCGTAGGATCAATCATAACTAAAGGATTGGCATGGCAATACAAATAAGAAGAAATATTTTCATAATCCTCCGTTAGTGGATCCACTCCATACCACAGACTCGTCACAGGGTTCATGTATCTTGCGCCATAGTAATACAATCCCGTCTCGGCATCCATCTCCTTGCCATTGAACTTATACGGCATGTCCTCACTGCTACTATGTTCGTCGACAAGTAACTCGCCATAAGGTAAATAAGAGTCGTATTGAGTTATATTTCCTTTATCATCTGTTATATAAGAAGTAGAACCCAAGTAGTCACTATGATAAAAGAAAGTCTCTTCACGATTAGTGTCATTAGGGATATAGCCGTAGCCAGCCTGCGGGTCATCGGGACTTGTCGGGTCGTTCCAGCTTACAGGTGGACCAGGGTTGGTATTCGGTGTGGTGTTCGGCTTCGGAGTCTGAATCCAACCCTGTGGCACATCGTGGTTGCCGAGTGTGTCAATGATAGAGTTATATCCTCGTTTTGTATTCTCTGGGTCACCATACGCACCCTTCATTGTAGGTACACCTGGGGCAATGCCCTGCTGCTTGTAGTATGCCTCTTTCTGCTTCTGTATCTGATTCATACGCTCAGCATAGTCCTGCTGACCAGCCGTTACGTATGAGCCGTTGCGTCCATAGACGTTATTGAACAGACCTGTTCCAATCCTTGAAGCAACTCGTTTGTCACCAATGAAGTAATGCTTTGTAAAGCGATTCTTGTTGATGCTGATTATCGAAGCAGGGTAGAGCGTGAAGTTGTCCGTCTCGTGGAAGGTAATACCCTGCGGTGCACCATTGATATACACACCCTCCATCGTACCATAACTCTTCATGATGCGTTCACCAGCAGCGTTGTAAGTGTAACGGCTTGTCTTACCATTGTCAGAGAGAACCATCAACCGATTGTCCTCATCCCAGTACATCTCACGGGTAGTGTTCGTTGAGTCATTCGTTACCAGCGTTGGATTACCGTTGGCATCGTAGGTGTAATGATCATGACCAATCTGCGTTGGAGCCGTCGGGTGGTTGCTGTCCTCATACTTATAAGCAAAGTTATAAGACTTGGCAGTTGTCGTTGAGTCCACCTTCTGCACCTTTGTCAGCGGCTCACTCATCCGTCCGAACGACATCACCATATCATACGATGCACGCTTAGCCTTACCACTTGCATGAACAAGGCGGTTCAGCTCGTCATACTCATACGTATGCGAACTCCTTCCTCCTAACTTCGCTTTATTGATGTTCATCAGCGAGGTTGGGTTGGCAGCATTCGTGATACCGAGGATATTGTCCACGGCATCATAGCGATACCTGTTTTCCATCACAGTCTGACCGTCCGCTGTAAGGTTCATCACCTGCAGACGTTCACGCTGCCTGTCGTAGGCATAGGTAGTCTCCGTGCCATTACCGAGTTTCGTATAGACCGTATGACCCTCCTTGTCGTAACCTATCCTGTCAACAATAACGCTCTGACGTCCCTGTTTATTGCTCGTCATGCTCTCCACCTGTCCGGCAGCATTGTAGTGATAGGTTACCACTTCACCGTCAGGATAAGTCATCGTCTGCACACGGTTCCAGCTGTCATAGGTAGCACCATAGACATAAGTCCTTATATCCGCCACGCTCGCCATGACCGTACGGACGGTCTTCGTCACCTCACCCTGTCTGCCATAGTAATAGGCTTCACCGCCACTCGCATCCTCAACGAGGGCAAGACGACCAGCGCGGTTATACTTATCGCCAGCCTTACCATAGGTATAGGTAACACGGTTAAAGAGGTTTTCTGGATAAAGCACCTCATGGAGTCGCTCGAAGTCGTAGGTGTAAGAGATGTAACCCTTGTCAGATATCGACTTCCTAAGCTCTGCCGTGAGCTTCGTCAGGAGGTTGCCTGCCGCATCATAGGTCATATCCGTTTCACCAGCATCAGGATGGTTCACCATCAGTTTGCGACCAAGCAAGTCATAGGCATACTTCGTCTCCCTGCCGTTAGGATGCTGAACCGTCATCACCTGTCCGACAGGGTCATAGCTGTACTTCACCGTGATATCCTCACCACGGGCATGCTGCACCGTTTCACGGTTGCGCCCCTTGGCATCCGTATAGCTCTCCGCATGTCGTCCCAGAGCATCCGTGACCGTTGTCTGAAGCATCGGTTCACCGTCATGGCTGCCGATAGAGTAAGCCGTACGTGTCACACTGCCATCAGCAAGCGTAACACTCGTGGTACGGTCGTGTGCATCATACTCCGTCTTTGCCTGCAAATCACCCGTAGCATGGTTGTAAGTGCCGATGTTACCATAGCTCTCCGTCATTGGGTAATAAGCTGTGATGTTACGTCCAAAGGCGTCGATGACAGCCCTTCCACTGACGATGGAGACCTTTTGATTGCTGCCACCAGACCAAACCACACCCGTCTGCTTCGTCTGGACGGCACGCATCAGCGAGTCGGCAAAGGTATAGGTATCTATGTTTCCTTCCTTAGAGTAATGGATGGTATGTGCCTTGCGTTCTGCAGGGAAGTACTCAAAGCGGATAGTAAACGGCTGACCGCTCTCTATCTCATACGGAGCACGGATGGTCATCTGTCTGCCCTGTGCATCGTAGGTGTATTCCATCTTCTGCCCGTTGAGGTCAGTCGTTACAGACGGGGCATTCCAAAGACCGTCATAAGCCGTGCTGGAGCTATAGCCGTATGCATCCTTGACACTTGTCACAAGACTATGATAGCGGTCGTCATACGTATAAGCATAGAACATACGCTGATGATTGTAGTTCTCCGGCTTCGTCATGCGTGTGATGTTACCATAGCCATCGTAAGTCATGTTATAGACAGACGGCTTGTCTCCGTTATGGAGCATGATCTCCGTTATCTCACCGTTGCCGTCCACCTTCGTTGAGCGTTCACGGTAAGTCTTACCGCCACTGCTGACAGTGATATGGTTCGGGACACTGACGATATACTTGTCGGCTATCTTATGATAATTGATGTTTGCCTCTAAGCTATAGGCTGTTGTCGTCTCCTTATATCCCTGCAGGTTACCATAGTCATCGTAAGTATTGCTGACAGCAACCGACAGGCTGTCCCCACTATTTACATCAAAGTTACTCTGAACAAGAGCCTTTAGGGCAGGGAAGACAACAGCGTCAGCCGTGTTATGACCTACGGCAAGTGTCTTCAGGTCGTAGTCATAGACAGATCCCTGCAGCTTCTTTCCATCAGCGGTATAGAGATATTCACTCGTAACAAGCCCATGAGCATAGTAATCCCTGTTCCTGCCATAGGTCTGTACGGAGTAACGGTAGAGTCTGTCACCGTTCTCCGTGTCCATCTGGTTGGTACGCACCTGCTTGAAACCATAGAAGTCACGCTCACGGCGGTCACGATAGCCATCACTATATTCGAAGGTGTTCTTGCTTCGTACTGCTCCGTTCTCCTTGTATCCACCTGTCATCTCAACAGATGACATCACCCAGCGACGTCCCGGCAAGTCGTAGCTTGGAGTTGTCTGCTCATAGTTGATATTGATATGTCCACCGAAAGGAAGCGTCACGGAGCGGAGCATGTTCGTTCTGCCCGTAAGGTTGCGGTAGACAACGAGCTGCTTTGCCCCGTCGGATATGATAAGGTCGGGACGTCCGTCACCATCAATATCTCTCAAGGCTGCACTTGTGAAACTAACACCACTTGACCAAGATTTAGTAGCCTTAGCTGTAAATCTCAGTTTTAAAAACAGAATGTGTATTGGAATGGAAACAGCAAAATTACCATATTGAGAAACGGACGTTGCCAATGACTCATTGAAACGACCCTGTTGCTCTTCGGAATAAGGAATAAAACCAGAACCCGTATTCAACATTATAGTGAACTTTTCACCACTGCGAGTTATCTTATCAGGTAAGCCATCGCCATTAACATCTATAAAAGATACATTATATTTGGTTGTCGTCTTTGTTCCGTTGACACCAAAGGAAATATCAGCATTACCAAGTACCCCAATGGATGTACCAAGTCCTGCTCCCCATGTGCTATTTTCAGAAGACTCCAACGAAGTTACACCACTACTCTCCTCATTTGTAAAGTCATATCCAAGACCAAACTTCACTTTATCACCAAAGAGCATATCAGGAAGTCCGTCACCATTAAGATCAGTCCAATCACTTTCTGTATGAGAGGTTCCAGAAGTAAAGTTCCCACTTGCACTCACAGACACACTGGAGATGGCATTACCATTGGATGAATTATGTCTATCACTACCGCCTGGTGTTTCATCGTCTTGTGGTTTAGGGTTGATACTGATAGCTAAAGCACTCTTTGACGAAGCCTGTTTTGATAGACTTGCATCTGCTCCAATAGTAGAAGAACTTGCTTTAAATTTTGGGTGCGTGACATTTAATTTCATGCGATCTTCACCAAGTGTACCAGTTGCATTGGTATATTGAGTAACAATATTGCCATCTACCTCCTCTAACCAATCAGGATAGCCATTACCATTGATATCCATTAGAGACACCTTGCTATAAGAAGTCTGTGTACTCTTGCTGCCACTGAGTCCTGCATAGGAGATTCCGCCGCTTACACCATAGCCATTACTCTTTGACTCACTCATGAGTACAGGGGCAGACAATTCACCTGCATTCTTAGCATAATGGACACTGTCTATTATGATAGCATCCTCGCCGATACGAGAACTACAGATTGTATCCAAAGAGATAAAGACATGTTCAGATCCACCAACATACATCCTCTTGTTTGCATCATATCCCATAACAAAGAAACGCTGTTCGTTGACAGGAGTAAGACTCTTTGCAAGTTGATTGCCATCGTGTGTGGATTTATAATGCTCGGCTATATCCTTATATTTGTCCCTGTCAATGGTCAGTGCTGATACTTCTATTGGCTGGGTAGCATAGACTTTATTGCCATTATAGGCGAATTGTCCCCATCCTCGGTAGAGCCTGCCATAATCAACAGAGTTATACCCAGAGAAAACACAAGCCTCTAACGTATCCACAAGAACACGCTGCACGGCAGTAACAACTGTGGATGTGGTACTTTGGTAAGAAAGGCTATCACGTAAGAAACTAACTTTGGCATAAGTAGATTTAGCTAATTCATTACTTATTGCAAAAGTAGCAGTCACCTTACCTGTATCTAATCGTTTAATAAGTGTTGTGTCTGTAACTACGATAGTATCTGCTTGGAGCGTATTGGATGTATTCAAACGACAGGTGTGATGCAATACGGGGAGTCCGTTTTGATCATGTAAAGTGAGGTATACTGTGGCAGTATCAGTGTCATTCTTTTTATCTTTGCGCACGACAGAAAGTGCTGGAACAATGAAAAGTTTAGGACGGTATTTCCTATTCAATGCGGTAACACCCTGTTTCAACACTTTACTCTCTGCTATACTAACAGGCTTGTTGAACATCCTACGAGATGCTACAAAACGTACGTTTTCTTGGTCATCTTCATAATTATAGTTACCCGCCCATTGTACCTTTGTCCAATCAACTGGGGATGTGGTCGTAATTTCGAAGAAGTATGAAACAGAATCTTTCTCATCTATGTTACCGGTATAGTCATAGGAATCATTGACGATACTGTCAGCAGGAAGTTTAAGCCGTTTTACAATCGTTTCACCATGATGATCCAATCGTGTGACGATAAGTGTAACATCATCAGTAGTCTTTGATTTCCTATAAGGGGCATGGAGCGTAACCTTACCAGTACGATTAAAGATAGCTACATTGTTTTCACCCTCTATATAATCAGCTTTGCTGCTATATGTTTTTAAGTCTTCTGACAGATACCTATCCTTGCCGACAGGCAAAGATATATAAGTAATTATGGGATTCCAAAGAACCCTGTCGTCCTCACCATCATATCGGGACTGAAGACGGAAGAAGATACGGTCGCCTACCTTTACATTACAATTAAGATTGTTGGTTTTGCTACCAGCTTGCAATAAAGAGTCACGAACCAAGAAACCGCCACCCTCATGTTGAATGCTGTAGATGATACCATCACCTTGATTGCTAAGCTTCTTTATAGTACTTTGTATGTTGACCCTGCCAGCAAAAGGTGCGCACCACATACGGACGGCATCATTCAGAGGATATTCCTTTTCCAAGGAGTCACGGATAACCTTATAGTCTGGGATAAAATGTTTGTCAATAGGCGCCCCTTCACCAATAATAGGATTGGCAGTTACACCACTTGCTGGACTAAATACAGGTTTTCCGTCTACAACATGATTGAAATATACCTGACCATTGACGGCTATATCTGTGAGTCCATCACTGTTGAAATCATAAAGATAGGTAGTTGTCTTGTCCTGATCCTTTGAATGGGTATAGGAAATTCCAACAGAAGCACCAAGTTTATTTGTAATACCAACTTCAACGGCAGCATCTGCATTAAGAGAACGACTGATACTATTACCTTCAGAGAAAGAGTTTACTCCTGGTATCAGTAACGCTTTACCAAAGAGTAAATCCTTTCCATCTGCACTCATGTTCTTACGATAGAAAAGTTTGTTACCTCGTTTGAAAAGCTTATCAGGCAGTCCGTCACCATCAATATCTACAAAAGCAACTTTACCTGTATTTGAACTTTTGCTAGTAGAGAAAGATGGACCGACGTTTACTGTTCCCCCAGTGAAACCTACACCTATCATTGTTCCCCTACCTGTAGTACGGCTTTTCGAAGCTCCACCACCAAGGAGACTAAGATGGTCATCACACCCATGAACCGAATGGCTGAGGAATGACTCATAGTCGTCAGATTGGGCCTTCCACAGTTCTGCCTTAGAAGAGAAAAGCCCACTTTTGAGGTCATTGTAATAGTCAAAGGATTGTGTAGCAACCTTACCATCCCTGCTGTCGTTCTGATCAATGCTCTTTAGCAGCATCTTGCCAAACGGTCCTTCTTCATAGTTTAAGGTATAGCTGCGGAGCTGCTGACCATTATTCTTCACCGTGACCTTTCGGAGTAGCCCTTTGTCCCTTTGCATAATGCCAAGCCTTCCGCTACTCGTCACATCTTTTCGTTCTGTGGTTATAGAATCAATATCGAATTCAATGCTATACAGTCCTTCCGTCTCCCCGAATCCTGTCCATGTATAGCGTTCAGGATAAAGGTTATTGCCAGACTTCATGTAATGGAAAGCAGCAAAGTTTCCGTGAACATCGGTAACACGGTCAAGTGCCCATTTGATACGGTTACCCTTGGTGTCGGTAAGAGAAGTTGCATCACTGACATGGCCACCATGACCACCATAACTGTAGACTGTACCATCCTTGCCCGTCACTTCCCAGTAATAGTTCTTCGGGCTGTTACCCTTTCGGATAATCCTACTGAAACCGCCTTCTGTCATTGGATAGAACTGCTTGTCTGCCTGTCTTGCCAGAGAGTCAGTCCTACGATAGAGTCGGTCACTGAGCTGCTGTCCCATGAGAAGATAGCTCTCACTCTCTGACTTATCATCAAAACGTGGCACACCCCATCGGGTCTCTATGTCAATGCTCTGTACAGGCAGACTCCATCCATAGCCCACAAAGCTACTACCGCCCTCACTGCTGTACTGTAAGCCGGCACTTACACCAATATCATTACGCCCTGCAGGAACTTCGAAAGGATAGGACAGTGTTGCCGTACCATTCTGATTAGCTGATGGGGCTTCGATCTGCTGAATACCCGCTGCTGGGTCAGCAGCCTTCAGTTCACTGATACCTGTAGGGACATAATTCTGTGTTTCAGGACTCTCAGGAACTTTGATGATACCATTGATGACATCTGTAAAGTGAGAAGTCTCTGCCATTGCAACCTCACGTTTTGTATCAATACCTTTCGACTGGAGCATTGTCCAGCGTTGGTGCAGTTCATCATAATAATAGGTGTGGATATCATCTACGGTATAGCCTTTCGGTATCAACGTGCTGTCGTAAGGTACTGCGATACTTGCCAGATGATGGACGAAATGATTGCCATGAGGTAAGAAGCGATAACCTGACACCGTATCTGTTCTTGCCATCAATGTATCACAACCACCTGTAACGTTCACCATACCAGTAGGCAAGGTTGGTAGTTCACCTTTTCTAAGTGGCGTAATACTGAGAACTTTACCCTTTTCCATAGCCTCACGTGGAACGGCAAGCTGGGCACGCCCGACATTGAGCGTATCGCTGTCGGAGTTGGCAAAGAACTTGCTGACGGTACGTTTGCCTAAGTCTGCAAAAACTCTTGCAGCTTTCTTGTTCGCCTTGTGAGTATCTACACGATTCAACTTTTGATTTCTTACAACTTCCTTGGAGAATCTCTTCACAGAAGAGTTCTGTACACTGTCCTTGACTTGTGTTCGTAAGGAAGTAGCCTTTTGGGAAGTGCTATCTTTTTGTATGGAAGAGACTGTATCACTGGATAGAGAATCACTGATTACAGTTTCTTTAGCAGAACGATTACTTCCACCATTACAGGAGTTTAGTATGATTCCTGCTAGCAACAGGAACGGAAGGAGGAGTGAATGTGTAGAATACTTCATTATTCTTGCTATTTTGTTTCAGACCTAAAGGTCCTCAGTATATATACTTGCGTTGGAAAATTTTATAAAAGATAAAAATGAGATTTACTTCCTCACCAGTTTAAATGTCTTTTCTTTGCTACCGCTCTGTAGTGTCAATAAGTAAACACCGGTCTGTGGAAGATAGACTTTGGTTGAAAAATATGTATCTGGCTTATTGGTCTGACGACTGACAAGAGCTCCACCCGTCGTATAGAGTGCCATATCCAATGGAGCTGCTTCGCTCAGTTCCACCTGGACACCGACATATCCATTCGCCGTTGGATTAGGACTTACACTTACATTCGCAAGGAAGTCACTATTTCCGTCGGAAGGATTCATGGAAGGAATTTCTGTGATACCCGTCTTAGATATCTGAAACTCATTCTCAGACTTATTGCCCACATGGTCTGTCGTTGTAAGGAGGTATTTCCCTTCTATGAGTCCGTCAGCAGACTGTATGCTGTCACTTGTGGTACGATTGAAAACGGGCATGTGTTCTCTCTGTAGGGTCATCTTGTAAGGGGCGATACCGCCTGTTACTCTGACAGAGAGTGTTCCTGTGCTGCCGCTCTTCTCCGTTGGCTGCTCTACTTCTATTGTTGTAAACATATCTTTGGCAGCTCGTAGCGTGAATACATCACGTTTACCTAACGGTATATTCTTAAAGACAATACTGTCACCAACTGTCGTATTTGCCTTATGATAGCTTAGAGTTTTGACAGGAAAGCTACCCGTTCCTGTAGGGTCAACGGCAAGATAGTAGCTCTCACCTTCTGCAAGAGGCTGTATCTGGCGTAGTTGCTTGCCATCAGCTACAATATCAACATTAGGCTTGTCAACACGTGTCGCTGCATTCATCCATCGTCTACCGAGCCACTTGCCGTAAGCCTTACTCTGGCGGAAAGAAAGTTTGCCATTGTTGTCACCCCACAGAATACTCTCACCATCTGCAAGAGGCTTGCTCATACTGATAGTAAGAAAACCGTCTTCCTCACAGCTCTTGGCTCTTGTCTTATGCAGGGCAGAAGCTCTGTCTGAAATAAGACCAGCTATACGGTGACTATAAGCTTTGTTGGCATAACCATTCCAAATGACCTCGTTTCTTGAGTTGAGGTAACTGCTGCGAAGACTAACGTCATATTTCAAAGCAAGATAGCTTTCCACACGGCACCGTTCTGTATCAGAAAGGCGGCGATCGAAGACAGTATACTCAACAGTTCTACCATCAAGGTTCTTTACAGGCAACTTAGCATTCCCATTCCGACCGATATGCAAAGTCTGACCATTACCCATATTGGAAGAGGTCGTATAGCTATAAAGTCGCATTTCAGGCAACGAGTCCTTGGCATAATTCATGAATGTACCATCGCCAAGGTTTGCAGTACGCTCGGTTGTCTGTATACGGGTAATAGATCTTCCGCTACCAAGAGACCATATTGCCTGTTCCTTTTCGCCATATACCTTACTTACGCCGATATAGGTAAGACCAGCACCAGCAGAGACACGGACAGAGGCAGAATCACGTGACCAGACCATTGGCTTATCTACACCACCAGGGGTCTGAGCTGTAGCAGAAAGAGTGGATATAAAGAAGAAAACTACTGTGAGGTATTTATGTTTCATATAGAGACTGTTTTAATATGATTCGAAAATGCGGCTTATTTAGCTTTGCCAAGTGGAAGACTGTAGCCAATGGTAAGACTGACTGTCTGCAGATTGTTCATACGCTCCTGATATCCATAGTCATTGGCACTGGTGCGGAGCACATCATTAAATCCGAAACCGTATTCCAGTCCTGCCTCAAGACCGTTCTTTATATCAACATAGCCAATCTTAATGGTAGGAATGAATGCTACTCGTGCCTTGACTGATTCTCTCAGATGATCCTGAGTACGTTCTGCCTGCTGTCGATATACCTCTCCAATGCGGTCATTAGTAAAATCGATATTACGGCTGCCAAACGGAATAGCAGCACTGATTCCTGCTCCCATATAGAACTTTGGAAAAGCATAGAAACGAAGCAGGGCTTGTGGAGTAATGAAATTATAATGAAATCGTGTAGTCTCGGTTACATTTTCAGGTTTCTTGTACTCCGTCAGCTTGCTGGAGATACGAGTATAATCAATGTTCAACTCTGCACCTAACCTGCGATATTGCCATGTTCCAAAGACTCCAATACGAGGATTTATGCCACCACGTTCACTCATTGTGAAAGTAGGACGTATGTCATAGTTCTCAATAATACTGCTTAATCCTGAAATGCTGGAATAACCAACTCCAGCTCTGAGTCCTATCCGAAAAAGGTGATGGTGAGGAAATGAATAAGTTATCAAAGATAGTGATTCTTTCGGATTCTCCTGTACGATGGAGGGCTGACTATTCATAGAGTTGTCAAGAACATATTCACCTGTTTTCTGATTAGTAGGTTCATTGTCAGGTTCTTTCTTCTCGTGTTTCATACTGGCTGTTTTATCGTTTATAGAAGAAACACCAGTAGATAATGACGGGGAAAGGATAGCCTGCTCTGACGAGGAATGTTTGCCATTAGTGATTTCTCTTGGCATGCTAGACTTTTTATTTCTCCTTGCATTAATACGTGTAACGTTTCGAGACACATTCCCCAGCTTATTATATACACAATCTGAACGTCCCGAATCCTTCTGCACTTTTGTCTTGTCTAAAGAAGAAGAGACATGCGGTGTAGTAGACTGTGATGGTGCCTTGTCTGCTTTCTTTTGTTCTATACGCTGCTCAGGCTCCGGTTCGTCATTAACACAGCGTTCTATACCCAAAAGAGCAGCTATGCCAAGAAAGATTCCTGCCAGAATATAACGTTTCCTGCTGTTGCTCTTGTCCTTCATAGATAAACTCATAAGGGTTAAAGTTTAAAAAGATAGCTGATACTAAGCTCTATGTTCTGTCCATGGGTTGAATGTTCAGCCCAGTTATAGTCATTATGTTCTGTCTTGATGGTAGAGTTCAATCCGTAAAAGTAACGTAAGTCTATAGCCCAGTGCGCGCCTATTTCATACCCAAAGCCACCGCCAACAGCTATATCCGGCTGCCCCGTCAGTTTCTCCTTCATCAGACGTTCCGTCTCTGCGACAGTGGCAAAATGATAGTTTGCAAACTTACTGTCTTCTTGATTACTCTCGTAAGATATGCCCTTGCCATTAAGGTTAGCTCCCGCACGTCCACCAATTGAGATGTTGAAACCTTTGTGCCAAGGATAGATCTTCAGCAGAGCAGATACACCAATGTAATTATAACGAGGTGTTACCTTATAGTTTAACTCCTTATTATCATTATAGACAAGCTGTGATGCCTTCTGCCAATAGCTAAATCCACCTTCAACACCTATGATGGAACCATCGACATGATACAGAGCAAACACACCAACTGTTGGCGTAAGCTGCCAATTGTCTTTGAAACTGTAATTGGAATAATAGTCTTCTGGAACAAGAATCTTATCCAGACCAGTAGTGACAGACATGCCGCCACCCAAACGGATGCCTAACTTGAAGGTGGAATCCTGCGCGGATAAATGCCCGCATGAGAGACATAGTGCTAATACGGTGACTGACTTGATGATGTTCATATTGCTAACTGTTTGATAATTTTTGCAAAAATACGAAAAACAGTGAAAATCAACCGCAACTATCGTAAATTTAACATTTTTGTAGGCTTAATTTTCTGTAAAAGGAATGAATAGTATGAAAAACTGTGGACGAGAGGTAAAATCCATTGAGTTTGTTGGATATTTCATTTTTAGTTACTATCTTTGCCGTATCTATTGGTCTTTGAAGCATTGCAGAATAAAGAAAGGAAAAGAAACACGCTCGTTTCCAAATCGTTCACCTTTTATTATTCTATATTATGTTTTCCTTTTGTAATCAGCCGATTACATTCATACCCACTACTTTTATGCGGAGATTTGCGATTTTCGCACTGCCAAGGACATCGGTATCGACAGACCGGAGAAGAATGAGATACTGCATAACATACCACCGACACCCGAGCAGGAAGTCTTTATCGGAAAGCTGATGGAGTTTGCCAAGAGTGGCGATGCCACGCTTTTGGGACGAGCACCTCTGAGTGAGAGCGAGGAAAAGGCAAAGATGCTTATCGCAACAGACTACGCCAGAAAGATGAGCCTTGACCTACGCATGATAGATGAAAATGGATACTCAGATCATATCGACAACAAGGCAAGCCATTGTGCCAAGATGCTCAATGACTATTACCAAAAGTACGATGCACAGAAAGGAACGCAGTTCGTATTTTCGGACTTGGGAACTTACAAGCCTGGCGGAGAGTTCAATATCTATTCGGAAATCAAGCGAAAGCTGGTGGAAGACTACCATATCCCGTCCTATGAGATACGCTTCATTCAGGAATGTAAAAACGAGAAGGCAAAGAAGGCAATGGTAGATGCCATGAACCGTGGGGACATTCGCATTATCTTCGGTTCTACCTCTATGTTGGGTACTGGTGTGAATGCCCAGCAACGTGCCGTTGCGGTCCATCAACTTGACACGCCGTGGCGACCATCGGATCTGGAACAGCGTAACGGGCGTGCCATCCGTAAAGGAAACCTTGTTGCCAAGGAGTTTGCCGACAACAAGGTCGATGTGATTATCTATGCCGTAGAGCGATCGCTAGACAGTTATAAGTTCAACCTGCTTCACAACAAGCAGCTTTTCATCAATCAGCTAAAGACAAACACGCTTGGCAGTCGTACCATTGACGAGGGTTCAATGGACGAGGACAGCGGCATGAACTTCTCCGAATACGTAGCGGTGCTTTCTGGCAATACCGACCTTTTGGAGAAAGCAAGACTGGACAAGAAGATTACCACCTTGGAATCCGAGCGCAAGAATTTCCTCCGTGAGCGTGATGCCGCGACGGGGAAGTTGGCGGAGATTGACAGTTCCGTGTCCTTCCATTCGGATAAGATCAAGGAAGCCAAGGCGGATTTGGAGTGTTTTGAGAAGCGTGTGGAGCGTGACAAGGAAGGACTGCCCGTCAATAAACTGACAATCAAAGGTGTGGAGGACTGCACCGACATCAAGATCATCGCCGCACGTTTGCAGGAGATAGACGAGAAGGCACGAACCAAGGGCGAGTACAACAAAATCGGTGATATTTATGGTTTCTCTATCATGGTCAAGACAGAGAGCACTTCCAAGGACTTGTTCGACTGTTCGGTGAATCGCTTCTTTGTGAAAGGGCAGGAGAGTATCTACTATACCTATAATAATGGTAAGTTGGCAACAGACCCTAAACTTGCGTGTCAGAACTTTGTTAATGCCTTGGAGCGTATTCCAAAGGTGATAGAGTCGCACGAGAAGGAAATGGCAAAAGTTGTGGCCAACAAAGACGTTTACACCAACATTGCCAACAGTTCTTGGAAGAAAGAGGACGAGCTTCGCTCACTTAAAAGTGAAGCTGCGGAGCTGGACAGAAAAATAGCCTTAACACTTTCACCTCCGGAAGAGGAACAAGATGCAAAGGATGAAATGAAACAAGGAGAGGGTCTGTCCGGCAACAATCATTCATCCGGAGTCAAGAACGAGAGCTATCCTGCCCAAGACAAGGAAGAAGACCACCGTTCACAAAACTTCAGACCCAAATGGAGACACTAAACACATGTCGAGGGGCTAAATAAAAGTCAGACATTCAATATGGATGTCTGACTTTTATCACTATACCTGTAAATAACCTTTTAGCTTATCTATTCCCTCTTTGTGCTTATCGGGAGCCTGTTTCTTGAGTTTGCCTATATTCAGCAATTTCCATTGTACGGATGGATATTGGCTTAAATCTCCTGCGCAACATTTCTCCCACTGTGGTGTTCCATCCTCAAAGGAAACGAGGAATTCCTTATCTGTATTTGTAAGGCTGTCATTTACCTTTTTAATGATGGATTCGCGAGCCTGCTCATAGTCTGTATAGGTAAATGGAATATCTGACATTCCCTTAAATTGGTTTTCAAGTGCCTCCTCTTGGTTTATGCTATTAGGAGACAGAGATTCTACGATAGGCTTGTCGCTTCCCAATAAGCATAAGATAAGCCCGTCTTTTACATCTTCAAGTGTTTGGTCTTTCATGTATTTGCAGTCAAACATGTCACGTGGGTGCTGGCGGCTGAGGGCAGCTGTAATCTTCCCTCCATACAATTGAGAATAAGGAACTATGCGTGCCTTACAGTTGGCTTGAAACTCTTCCTTCGCTTTCGGACAGAGTTCCATGATTTCAACCTCTCCAAGTATGCCCCGTTTAGTACCATTTACCTCTATTTTCACCGTGGCGCCATCATACGTGCATTGCAATTTCCATACTTTGGATTTATGTATCACATGTATTCCGGGAATGGCACGTTCTATACTTGTTTTCAGCTCTCCGAGATATTGATTTATCTTTTCCAAACTCGCCGTGCGTGACTCTATCGGAATATAGGTAAGGTCAATATCAACCGAGTAACGTGGCATATTTTGGTGGAACAGGTTAATAGCTGTGCCTCCATGAACTGCAAAATCCGTTATCTTGTAAACCAAGGGCATAATGCGTAGTAACAATGCCACCTGTTTTTTATATTGTTGATCATTCATAATCGTTTAATTCTTTTGGGACAATCATCTTATACTTGCTGATATATATACCGGATTTGACGAGTTGGAGTTTATGTGTCCCCAAATCTATTTTTGTAAGGTCTAAGTCTTTATACCAATAATGTCCCGCTTTTTCAGCCATATATAGAAACAGCCTCTTCATTTTGTAATGTTTTGTGGTTTCCAATAACGATTGGACAACATTCGGACGCAGAGTGGTCAGCTGCTCCATGATATAAAATAAATCCATATAATCATATTGTCGCGGTGTAAGCAACAGACATTCCATAAAAGCCTGCTCCGGGGAGGATATAAGCAGCCTCCAGTCCAAGTATGTTAAAGTTGTTATCTGTGCACTGATAAACACCTCTGTCTTGAAAAACTTAAATTCACGGTCGAAAATGTCATGCTTCATCCATTGTGGCATTTTGTCACTTGCCGTTGATACCATTAACAGGGGTTTGCCCATAGGAACATAATGGTTGAAGCCCCAAAGCTCCAAAGCAGAATGCGCTGCAACACGAAAACTCTTTCCTACTTGTTCGTTAAAGGACTGCAAAGCACCAAAAGCGGACAGCGTGTCGCCTGTGCGGTACATGACTCCCTTACATAGAGAGGATAACCAACCGGAAGAACGATATCTGCTCAACAACTGCCTGGAATAGCCATGCTCTACGAGCCATGTCGCAAACAACAATCCGTTCTTTTGCCCGGATTGAAGCATTTGGTTTATTTTTTTTCCTTTTAGTACACTCATAGTTTACTTGCTGTCATTAAAACCAACTGCAAAGGTACAAAAGACTTTGGTGATTACAGCCTAACGGTTGAATTATTTTCCTGAAAGTAAACTAATAGTTGACCTACAGGATAAAATTACAACCATTGTAAGAAAAAGGAGGATGAAATGGAACATGAAGACATTCCCAACATACTTGTATGGAACTGGCTTTTACCATAAGTCTCGCTTCTGCAACATTTCATCTATCTCTTCTCGAAGGAAAAGTAATCGGCCATTGGCTTTGAGATAAGGGATTTTCCCTGCCCAAACCCAGTTGTAAATGGTTTTTTGCTCTACTTTCAAGATTTTGGAGACATCTATGATGTCCAAGTATTCCGGTTTCAATGGAGGACGGATTGTTGTATCTATTTCCTGTTCCCGCAGGACAAGCAGACGGTCGAGCTTGTCTTCCACATTCTTCAGTTTATCAAACAGGCGTTTCTGCCATGTGTCTTCAGGCTGATGGTCTAAGTACGGCATAGTTCCCCTTTTTGATAGTTACCATTGGTATCTTGTGCCAAGATACGTTGTTCTTTCATATAGGCAATATACTTCTTCGCAGTTCTTTCTTTGATTTCCATTTCACGCATCAGAATCTCACACAGTTCTTGGTATGAGAGTTTGAGAGAACTTCGGAAAGCCTCTTTAACAACACCAATAAGTTCGTCGGTTTTGCGCTTTTCCTTGTCTTCCTTGGATTTCTCGCCACGATAGACGTGCATATCCTCTGCCTTGTCCCAGCCGAAGAGCATCATCGGCACGTCCAGCGGACTTCCGTCACGGACTTTCAGTGCCTTTACCACCGAGTATTCCGGATTGTCATCTTTCTCAATGGAGAGAATGCCGGCAGCCTTGCGTTGCAGCTCCGAGCCGATATGCCCGCGAAGTTTGATACCGTTCGGCACGAAGTGTAGCACGCAGATGATACAGGTATTGTATATCCCTGCCAAGCGATAAAGCTCGTCAACGATGGCAATGCTCTCCGTCTCATCATTGGCTGATCGTATCAGGTCGGCAATGCCGTCAATCACCACGAGATGGATGCCTCCATGCTTGTGGTGAAACAAATCCATACTCTCACGGATAAGTTTCAGTCGGTCTTTACGGGAGAGCGAAGCCAAATATAGGGAGTGGTAAAACTCTGGTACGGTTTTCAATGAAGCACGTTGCAAGGTCTTACCCAAATTTTTGTGCAGTTGTGCCTCGGACTGTTCCGTGTCGTAGTGTAATACCGCCAAGCCTTTGGGGTTGGGCGTAATTTCCAATCCCAATGTCCTCTCGGCAGGTAACCGTTCTGTTCCTAATGTCCCAGCAAGAATGGCAGCCACATAATTGCTTTTGCCCGTACCTTCGCCGCCCGTAATACAAAACAAGTTGCCCTGTGTACCAAGTGGCACTCCATTCACAGCTACAACGGACATTGAAGCGTCAGGAGGATTGTCATAGTCTATTTCACATGAACGTAACATCATGATGGTCTGTGTATAAATCTGGGAGAGCATGGCTGACAGCAACCCTCTCAATTCTTTTTCATTATGCCCTAAGGCAAAGTAATCGGATATGTCTTTCTCGCTTTTGATGCCTTGAAGGGGGAGCGTCAGGGTAAGTACCTTATAAGTGGACAGAACTTCCGCTTGCCGTTCAGCCTCCCTGAGTCCGGTCTCGTCCGTATCGTATAAGAGAATGATGTGGCGAAAACGAAGCAGCAGGCTCTCGATTATGCTTTCCGGGATTTGTGCAGTCTCGCTGTTGAAACAGATGGCATTGAAATGATGGGCGGAGAGGGAAAGCACATCTTTTTCTCCACCCGTGATGAAGAGTATGTCGCCCTTGTTGGGCAGCTGCTCGAATCCGAACACATAATCTTCTGCCTTTTCTCCTCCATACAAGAACCGCATTTTACTGAATGGACGGTACACTTTAACAAAATTCCTCATGGAATAGCAGAACATAGGTTCTTCCGAAGAAGAATGAATGGTATATGCCTTTCCTTGGTTTGAAACCGACTCAAAACGGGCTATGGACTTGACCTGAAAGCGCTGCAGGGTTTTCGTTCCGATACCATACCGTGCCCAAAATCCAAGTTCGTTATCCTTGTAAGATTGTTCTGCGATCCTAAACCATTTCTTGGAGCCTGCCTGCTTACTGGCATTCACGGATATGGGAGGTTTGGGAGGAATATTGGCATTCGACTTGCTTTTCTCACTCCAATCATGGTACGGTAATGGAATGTTCAGTTGCAGGTCATTGATAATCATCTTCAATACCCTCATAAAGTCTCTCTGCATATCCAAGCCTTGTATTGCGGCTACGAACCAAAAGCAATCGCCGGAATACATTTCGTTACCGAAGTCTTTCATCCGATAGCACTTCGATCTCGTGTCAAAATAGATATTGCAGGAAGCCTGTCTGTCCTCATATAGTGGATTTCGAAAATTCCGTTTCGGAACAAAGTCAATCGGCATATAGAAACTGAAGATCTCCAATCCCCTGTTTGTATGTTCCAAGATTTCTTCCTTAATGTTCATAGTTCCTCAAACAAAATTTGTGAGTCTCCCATATAGCCTTTCAATATACCGTCTTTGTAGGCATTGAGCCTTTGAAGGGCTTCCACCCTGCGAAAGCCTTTGAAGGAAGCGCGTCCCGTCTTGATTGCAATGTACAGTCCTTTGAAGGGATAGACCACGTGATTGCAGGAAACATAACGGTAAGGGACAACCTTGCTGTCTCTCCATCGCGCAAGTGAAGCTCTGGATATACCGAGAAGTCGCAGGACATCAGAAGAATTCAGCTCAATCTTTTCTTCCAACACGGCATAGTCCTGTTTCAGTTCAAGGATGAAGCCTGTAATCCGTTCCATATTTTCTTTCAAGGAATGTATTTCTTCCAAAAGGGCGGAAGGAAGCATGTTATTCTCTGTCATCACGCATCAGTTTTTGGATAAGTTCCTTAATAGCTGCCATTAAATCGCGAAATGTAGATAGGTTGTCTTGCTTTTTTACTATACGGTTGGCAAGAAGTATGATATGTTGAATCATTCTTTTGTGATCTACCTGACAGAGCCTGTTCAACAAAAAGATGAGGTCTTCCTTCTCAATTGTGAAGAAACGATGGTCTTTGTCTTCGGTGGTATGTACCAAAGATTCTATCATTCCTTTGGGAAGATGCAAAAGAAGTACATCCATGTCGAATGCGGAGGCGCATTTGGTATAGGTGTCAATTCTCAAATCTGTCTGCATCTTGCAATGCTTCCTGAAATTGGAATTCTCCATGCCGGCAACTTGGGCTCTCATCTTGCTGTTATCGCAAGAAGACAGCATGATTTCAAGAGTGGGAAGCACGATAAACAAGCGTCCCTCTCCCTTTTGAGGTATCATCTTCTTATCCATATTTGTTTGTTTAATTGATTTATAGGTGCAAAGTTCCAAAGAAATAAACCTTTTTTAAGAATATTGGATTGCCAATGTTGGCAATATGATACTATTTGCATTTTTTATTGTTTCACACACGGAAAGACCGTCAGTGCACGGTGCAAGTCCCTTTTATATATAAGGGCTTGCACCGTGCACTGAAATTGTAGCCGGAATCTTTCTAAAAGATTTTCAATCAAATATTTGGCGGCAGTTCATATTTTTTGTACCTTTGAACGCGATAAATACAAGTGTGTATTTCTCATAACAGTATCTATGGGTACTCTCAAAATACTCTCTTGTGGCTACAATTTGGTTACAGAGAGAAAACTGGAAAGTATAAATTGCTATGATACAAGGAGTTGAGAAAAAGGTTCATTTTCCTCTCTCTCCGTAGTTTCTCTATTTATTACCGATTGTTTGGCAATGAGCCTGTCCATATCCTCTGAAATTTTCTTATCCGTCATCTGTGCGTAAATCTGCGTGCTTGATATGGAAGCGTGTCCCATCATCTTGGCTATACTCTCAATAGGGATGCCTGCATTGAGTGTCATGGTGCCGAAAGTGTGTCGGGTCATGTGGAACGACAGTCGTTCCTTAATGCCACAAGCCTTGCCTACAATGCTCAGTCTGCTGTCTATCACACTCCTGCTGCACTCACGGGGAAAGATAAGGGTTTCACCTTTTTCTTTCAGCGTCTGCTGTTCTTCGTTCTCATCCTGTTCTTTCCTGCAATGGAGGATAATGGGCTCTGCTATTTGGTGCAGTGGCGCAATGAACTCCACCTTTGTCTTTTGACGTTCCTTGCGGATATACTTCTTTCCGTCCGCTGCCGTTTGGATATGCCCATATTGCAGAGTTTCCATATCAGCGATAGCCAACCCTGTGAAACAGGAGAAAATGAACATCAGCCGTGCCTGTTCTGCTTCCCTGTCATTCATCGTCATTGACATGAGTTTGGCGACATCGCTCTTCTGCAGAAAGCGTATTTTCTTTTCTTCTTTCTCATACTTGGCATGCTCAAAGGGATTGCATCGGATAATCCTTTGATTGACCGCACGGAACATCAGTCGGCTTAGCCAGCAGAGATAGTTATTTATAGTTGTCCCTTTCAATCCACGCTTTTTGAGAAAGAAACGGTATTCTTCAAACAATTCCTCCGTAATGGTGGAAATGGGTATATCCAGCAATCTTTTATCTTCCACAAACTCACGGAGAATCCTGTCAGAATGGGACAGATTATGATAGGTGCTTTCTGTCCTTGACCTGCCCACACTCTCCTTGACGGTTTGCAGTTCCGCCCTGCTCATGGCAAGAAGTGTTGTCGGATAAGTGGCGATGCCTTGCAGGTGATTCTTGATAAGTTCTGCACTTACCACTCCGTCCCTTGTCAGTATATCCCGATAGGTCTTTTCCACAAATTCCCTGAACTCATGGAGTCTTTGATTGGTTTTCCTGTCTGGCGTCAAGCCCTGTTTGGCGTTCCACTCGGAGGACTTACACTCTTCGCCTGTGCTAATGACTGCGCTTTTTCCGTCTATGGTGATACGGCAGAGGATACCTGTCTTTCCGTCCGCCTTTGTTTTCTGTCTGTTAATATAGAACAGTATCTTGAATGTACTTCTCATTGTCTTAATATTTTGATTGAATGAATAAGGAATAAAGTAATTTGATAAGGCTTATATAGCCAACTGCATATCATCGGTGAAAGAACGGAAACGGTCAAATTCCTCAAAGAGTTTCTGTGGTGTTACCTTTGCGTAGCGTTCGGTCATGCTTATGTTGGAATGTCCCAGCATCTTGCTCACCGTCTCAATAGGCACGCCCTGTTCAAGCGTGATGAGCGTTGCGAAAGTATGCCTTGCCGTGTGCGTGGTAAAGGGAAACGAGATGCCAGCACGAAGCCGCAGGGCTTTCAAACAGGTCTGATAGTTCTTGTACTTGATATAGGGGAGCAATGTTTCCCTTTCATCGCTGTGAAACTTCTTTATCAGCCGTATGGCTTCGGGCAACAATTTGACACGGCAAGGTACACCTGTCTTCTGACGGTTGAACTTCAGCCAAAGGCTGCCCTCGTCATCACGGACAAGGTGGGATTTGTTCAGTTCCATCAAATCACAATATGCAGCACCTGTATAACAGGCAAAGAGAAAGATGTCCCTTGCCGTTTCCATTTCCTCCTCCAATTCCTCAAAGCGGAGTACTTTTAACTTGTCCAATGCTTCCCTGTCCAACGCCTTTGGCAGTTTCTTGTCGCCCTTTGATATTTTAGCCTTGTCAAAAAGGAGCGTGTCTGCCAATCCCTCACGGTATGCCTGTCTGCACACCGTCTTCAAATGTGTGGCTACATTATAGAATGTGCTTTCCTGAAAACCACACTCACCTAAGAAATACTGCCGGAACTCATGGATAAAATTCTCTGTGAGTTGCGAGAAAGCCAAGTCCGAAACCTTGTACTTCTGTTGAATAAACTTCTGTAAGTGTATGCGGGTGGAGTGGTAGCCGTGTATGGCTCCTTCCTTGATATCTATACCTACATGGTTCTCCTTATCCCTGATTAGCATGTCTAGCCTTTCAATGAGCATGCACCGTGTCTGCGCGCTGCCCTGAAACTGCTCCTTCACATCGGTAGCGTCAAACGGGAGACCTTTGGAGAACAAGGACTGATAAGCCGACTGGACGGATAGCAGAAGGTTCTCCAACTTACCATTCGTTTCCACCGCCTCACGGCTCTTTCCGTCCATTCGACTCTCACGGGGATTCCAAAGGTAGGGATTACAGGATAGTTTACAACTGAACTGGGCAATGGAACGCCCAATGGTGATACGTCCCATAATCGGGGCTTTGCCCGACTTGTCAAGACCGCTCTTTTTGAGGTAGAGCAACACCTTCATTTTTCCTTGTTTCATACGCTTTAATTTCTGTGGGCAAAGTTACCCAAATTAAAGCGTTCCTCACTTACGCAGGAAACTGCCGACCGAAGCAACAGCCACACGAGCGAAAATAATTCAGTTACCGAATATTACTCCATCGTTACCTATGGCGAAATCGGGTAACGCTCTGGTAACTGAACTTCTGCCTAAATATGCATATTCCTGCCCTTTTTGGAAAGGGCACTTCTATGCAAATCGTTCCGTTTCTCATTCATTATCAATCAGTTTACCCTAACTTCGACTTTTCTTCCTTTTCAAGGATTAGTTGCGACGCAACTGTCGCCCTTTCAGCTTTCAAGTGTGGCTCTTTTGCAAGTTCGGAGAGCCCGAATGAGAAAA